>ERZ773062.446-NODE-446-length-22157-cov-40.333771_pt1 | contig 22157 bp, 18 predicted proteins | sample MGYA00580626_ERZ773062 | MGnify/ENA primary metagenome ERZ773062 (study PRJEB29015, sample SAMEA2738003) | human oral metagenome | biome: human oral; feature: human-associated habitat; material: dental | place: China | collected 2058 ...
CGCTAAAGTACACCATATTAATACCCGGCACATGACGCAATACCTTTTCAGCCTCTCCGAGACCAGATACGACACGTGGAGGCAAGTCGATTTGTGTCTTATCACCATTGACTACCATTTTAGAGTTGTTACCCAAACGGGTTAAGAACATCTTCATCTGTTCTGCCGTCGTATTTTGAGCCTCATCGAGAATGACAAAGGCATTTTCTAAGGTACGACCACGCATGTACGCTAGTGGTGCTACCTCGATAGTACCGCGCTCCATAAAGCGTTGCACTTGCTCGATACCAAACATTTCGTGTAATGCATCATAAAGAGGTCTCAAATATGGGTCTACTTTGTCTTGTAATTCACCAGGTAAGAAGCCTAAACGTTCACCAGCCTCTACGGCAGGGCGTGTCAAAATAATTTTATCTACATTGCGGTTTTTTAAATAGAATGCAGCTAAAGCTACTGCTAGGAATGTTTTACCTGTACCAGCAGGACCAATACCAAAAGTAATAGTATTTTTTCGGATACTATCTACATAGTATTTTTGACCTTCAGTTTTAGGCGTAATATTTTTACCGCGCATATTAACGGATAAAGTATCCTCAAACATAGTATGAACAGCATCAGCCTTACCATTAGCCACGAGTTTAGCCGCAATGCGCACCTGAGACTCAGTAATCGTACTGCCTTCACGATAGAGAAATACTAATTCTTCAAGAGTACGATAGAGGGCATTGACTTGGTCTTCATCCCCCTTGATAACTACCGTATCACCTCGAGCTACTACATCGGCAGAAATTACCTCAAGCATCATATGTAAATATCGATTATGTTGACCTAGTATGGATTGTGCTAGGTCATATGTAGGAAATGTAAATATTTGTTCGCTCATACAACCTCCTAATCTATAAATTTACGAACTGCTTTACCATTTAGGTAATCACAGAGATCACCTTGATGAGCATCTAGTTCGTCTAGTTTATCATCAATTAAATCTTGTACGCGCCACCAACCCATGGACCAGTTTGTAAAAAGCGTATTATCTTCAGGCGCTCTCCCTACAAGACGCTGTAAAACAATGTCAGGGTGTAAATGACGTACAAAATTAACAACCCGGTCAGCATATTCTTCAGCACTGATTAAGGTGAACTGACCTTCTTGATACCACTTGGCCATCAATGTATTTTTTACAATATACAAAGCATGCAGTTTCACTTGATCAACACCGAGTGCAGATAAAATACGAGCCCCTTCGATTGTATCCTTCATTGTATCCCATGGTAAATTAACTATCATATGAGTAGTTATGTTAAATCCATATCGCTTAATCCGTAATACGGCATCAATAAACTGGGCTAAATCATGACCGCGATTAATTTTTTCTAATGTCTCATAGTTAACCGTTTGAAGACCTAATTCAATATAGATATCCTTTTGAAAGCGATCTCTAATATCTACCAATATGTCTAAGTATTCATCGGCAATACAATCTGGTCTCGTAGCAATGGCGATACCTACTGCTTCGTCGATGCAGCCTTGCTCCATATAGCTTTTAAAATCTTCAAGTCCCAAATAGGTATTACTAAAGTTTTGATAATAAGGTATGAATTTTTTTGCCTTGTATTTGGGGCCTATATGAGCAATGTTTTCATCGAGTTGCATACGCACTGTCATCCACGCAGGACGATTTTCATAGCCCGCACCGATTTCACCGCAGAAGGTACAGCCCCCTACGCCAGCTGAACCATCTCGATTTGGACAAGTCAAAGGCAACGCCACAGGCAATTTATAAACCTTTTCCCCATAGGTTTCTTTATAATATTTAGATACCATGCGGTATCGTTTTGGTCTCGTTGTATCGGTCATAACACTCCTATTTAACTAACCAATCATCGCTTGTGAAATTTAACAAGCCTCTATTTCAGGACGTATAAAGGGTTTTACCTCTTTATTAACGTCGATAATTACTGTAAATGGTGTATTAGGTACATTCTCTATACCTAATACATGTGCAGTGTCTTCAGACATTGGCATTTCTACGTATTGTTGGCGAATTTTGCGCCATTCTTTGAAGGTATAGTTTAGAATATACTGAGATGCAATCTCTTCGTTGCGCCAGAATGATTCCCCTTCTTGTAAAAGTTCCTTTGTCTGTTTCGGCAAACCAATGGCTTCGCTGCGAACCTTACCTCGATAGCTAACAAGTGTATCGTACTGTAATAGTTCGGCTGCAACCTTATCGCCTTTAGACAAGAAGAAATTATACAAGAATTCAATTTGGTCGATATCTTTTAAATTAATCTTGTGATTACCTGCATCGAGCCAAGCCTGTGTCATTTCACAGAAATAGGTGAAAGCATCTTTTTTAGGCTCCACTTTAGAAGGATCATACTTTTTCATAGGCGGTACATGATTTGTTGCTGTATCTTCACCAGTTATAGATGTGTCAGTATGTTCCTTTATGAGCTTGCTACCAATATAGCCAAAGACTGTTCTAAAACGCTCACTATTATAGAAGCGTTCAAATACATCTTCAAAGTGCTTTAAGAAGCGTACATCATTATATGGTAATACATGAGTGCTCAAAACCTCATATGGCGCTAACGGATCACTAATATATTGGAATTCCTCCATACGGCGTACACCAGAGCCTTTTAATAGTTTTAAGAAACCTATTTGTAGCGCATGAGGTTGTAAGCTAAATAAATCGTTAAAGGATAATCCAAATCGTGCTTTATTTTCGTAAGGTAAGCCTACAATTAAATCCATATGTACATGTGTGCGTCCCGCCTCAATAATAGGGCGAATTGCCTTTTGAATGTACGGCCAATCATTGTAACGATTAATAGCATCCAAGGTTTTCTTATGTGTACTTTGTACGCCTACCTCTATTTGAATACGTCCTGGTGGTGTTTCACAGAGAATTTGTGTTTCCCATTCCGTCATGAGCTCAGGTTCCATTTCTAAATGGAAGTTCGTCTCTGTATTGGCATCTCGCATAAATTCCATCAACGGACGATGGTGATGTGGTGCACAGTTAAATGTTCTATCTACAAACTTAACTTGCTTTACCTTATGGTCGATAAACCATTGTAATTCTTTAAAAGTTCGCTCTTGTGGGAAGAATCGCACTGTATTTTTATTGCCAGATAAGCAATACTGACAAGAGAACGGACAACCACGAGAGGACTCATAGTAGATAATTTTATGTTCTAAATCCTCCATATCCTCTTCTACATATGGGAATGGTATAGTACTTAGATCCTTTACCTCTACAGTCTCAGTAGAGCCCATAAGTTGACCTGTAATATGGCGTCCCCGTACACCAGGGATTTCTTCTCCTAATCCATCCTTACCATTTTGTAATGCACTAATGAGTTGGTAGAAAGCTTCTTCCCCTTCACCTTGTACAACATAGTCAACAGCATGACATCGATGTAAGATTTCATCGGCCGTAAACGATACTTCTGGTCCACCTAAAATGATTTTAATATCTGGTCGAACGGCTTTCACCATATCCACCACATGTAAGGTCATTTCAATGTTCCAAATATAGCAAGCGAAGCCCAATACATCTATATTGCGCTCTGTAATATCGCTAAGAATATGTAAAACAGGCATATTAATAGTATATTCTACTATATCGTATGCCTGTCCGTGAGCCTGCCCATACGCTTTGAGATAACGCAAAGCCAGAGAAGAATGTATAAATTTTGAATTTAATGTGGATAAAACTACGTTCATAGGTCCCCTTTAAATCATCGAATGGCTCAGCCACCGTCTAGTCATAATACACATATTATACCATTAAAAGAGCCCAAAGATAAAGGAAACAATAGCGCCCACTAAAATGACAACCCCTACTACAGAGAGGATAATGCCACCGAAGAATACAACAGCTGCTAAAACAACAGCTAATATGATAATCAAAATGATGCGACTAAGCCAGCTTGTACTATTAAAGCTATACACCTTAACATGAGGGCCATATTGATTGTACTCTTCACTGCGTTGATACTCTTCGTTCATATTACTAGGTGTAGAGTCCACATGAACAGAGTCTCCTACCTCTTCAATAGTTACACCATCAAAGTCACGGCGTTCATCATCAGATAATACTCGTGTATTTGGCTCTCCGAAGTGAGCATTACTACCAAAGCTATCGCTACGTTCATTATTTCTATATGTATTTTGATTGTTATTTGTATTGTGTTGATCAGACATCGTTACGTCCTTTATATGACCAAAAGAATAATTAATTTTATACAACTTATTATACCATATTTTTCTGATAAAAATGCAAATAAATATCCCCTATAGATATAAATTCATATATCTATAGGGGATATTTTTGTTTGTATTGCTTATATGACTATAGGCTAACGACCAAATTAGTCTTTCAAGTATTTTTGAAGCAATTGATTTACCATACCTGGGTTAGCACGGCCTTTAGATTCTTTCATAACTTGACCTACTAAGAAACCAATAGCCTTACCATTGCCACCTTTGAAATCTGCCACTGGTTGTGGATTATTAGCAATAACTTGCTTAACGATTTCTTCAATAGCACCAGTATCTGTGATTTGAACAAGGCCTTCTTCTTTTACGATAGTATCAGCATCCTTGCCGGATTCCCACATGGATACGATAACTTTTTTCGCAATTTTACCAGAGATTGTACCTTTATCGATAAGGGCAATCATACCAGCCAAGTTTTCTGGGCTTACTTTAGATTCAGCAAATGTTAAACCACTTTCATTAATCATCTTGGACAAGTCACCAAGCATCCAGTTAGCCACAGTCTTAGCATCTGCACCTGCTTTTACAGTAGCATCTAAGAAATCTGCAGTTTTACGAGATACAGTAAGGATTGTTGCATCTTCACGAGATAAACCATATTCAGATACAAAGCGTTCAATCTTAGCATCTTGCAATTCAGGTAACGCACGACGTACTTCTTCGATTTTTTCGTCCGTAATTACAATTGGTACCAAATCTGGTTCAGGGAAGTAACGGTAATCGTTTTCTTCATCTTTCTTACGCATACCAATAGTAATGCCTTGAGCATCATCCCAAGTACGTGTTTCTTGATCTACTTTACCGCCAGCTTCGATCAACTTAGCTTGACGCAAGGCTTCATATTCAACAACCTTTTGAATAGCTGTTAAGGAGTTAACATTCTTAGTTTCTGTACGTGTACCAAACTCTTTAGTACCGCGCAAACGTACGGATACGTTACAGTCACCACGCAAGGAACCTTCTTCCATACGACCGTCAGATACCTCTAAGTATTGCAAGATGGAACGTAGTTTTTCAACATATGCTCTTGCTTCTGCACCGGAACGAATATCTGGTTCAGATACGATTTCAAGAAGAGGAACACCTGTACGGTTGTAGTCAACGTTAGAAGATTTAGAATCAGAAATAGTGTTACCACTGTGAACGAGTTTACCTGCATCTTCTTCCATGTGAATACGCGTAATACCAATGCGTTTAGTTTCACCATTTACTTCAATGTCCAAATGACCATTTAAGCAAATTGGCAAATCATATTGAGATGTTTGATAGTTTTTAGGCAAATCTGGATAGTAATAGTTTTTACGGTCAAATTTATTAAAGTTTAGAATTTCACAATTCAATGCTAAACCAACTTTGATAGCAAATTCTACTACTTGTTTATTTAACACAGGCATAGCACCAGGTAAGCCAAGGCATACTGGGCATACGTGTGTATTTTGATCGCCGCCGAATTCAGTGGTACAACCACAGAAGATTTTAGACTTAGTCTTAAGCTCTGTATGAACCTCTAAACCAACGACTGTTTCGTATTTACTACTCATAGAGAAACCTCCCCAGTTGGTGCTACTAATTGACAGTCCGGACGTGCTTGTTCAAATGTGAAAGCAGCACGTAATAATGTTTCTTCACCCATAGCAGGGCCAAGTAATTGTAAGCCAATTGGCAAATTATTGCTACTCATACCTGCTGGGATGCTAATACCTGGAATACCTGCAAGGTTTGCTGGTACTGTACAGATATCTTCTAAGTACATTGCCAATGGATCATTAGCTTTTTCACCAAATTTGTAGGATGTATTAGGTGCAGTTGGTGTCAAAATCAAATCCACCTTGGAGAATGCTTCGTCAAATTCGTTTTTAATAAGGCGACGAACTTTCAAGGCTTTCAAATAATAAGCATCATAGTAACCAGCACTTAATACATAGGTACCTAACAAGATACGGCGTTGCACTTCAGGACCAAAGCCTTCTGTACGAGTTTTAGTAGACATATCTACTAAGTTATCTGCAGGTACCCGCATACCATAACTTACACCGTCATAACGAGCCAAATTGGAGCTAGCTTCTGCCAATGCGATGATATAGTATGCAGACAATGCATATTTAGAATTAGGCAAGGAAACCTCAAAGATTTCAGCACCTAATTTTTTGTATGTTTCGATAGCTTCTTCCACAGCTTTACGAACTTCGCTATTGAGACCTTCACCAAAGAATTCTTTTGGTACACCAATTTTTAGATTTTTTACATCATTTACAAGTGCTGTAGTGTAGTCTACACGAGTGCCTGGAATGGATGTGGAATCTTTAGCATCGTGGCCAGAAATAGCATTTAATACTAAAGCAGCATCAGTTACATCTCGAGTAACAGGTCCAATTTGATCCAAAGAAGATGCGAAAGCAATTAAACCATAACGAGATACATTACCGTATGTTGGTTTTAAACCTACAACGCCACAGAAGGATGCTGGTTGACGAATAGACCCACCTGTATCAGAGCCAAGAGCCCAAATAGCAGAACCGCTGGATACAGCTGCTGCACTACCGCCAGAAGAACCGCCTGGTACGCAATCAGCATTCCAAGGGTTAGATGTTTTAGCTAATGCAGAGTTCTCTGTAGAGCCACCCATAGCAAATTCATCCATATTAAGTTTACCAAGGCTAATATAATGATTATCTTGTAAACGTTCAATAACTGACGCATTGTATGGAGGCACAAAGTTTTCCAACATTTTAGACGCACATGTTGCAGGTTCATCTTTAATACAAATATTATCTTTGATGGCACCAGGAATACCTGCCAATGGGGAAATAGCTTCACCTTTAGCAATTGTTTCATCTACAAGCTTAGCTGTAGCCAAAGCACGATCATGAGAATCGGATAAGTACGCATGTACAGTCGGTTCCACTTTCGCTTTATGTGCAATAACAGCATTTGTCAATTCAACAGCGCTGATTTCTTTATTCACTAGTTTCTTGTGTAATTCATGAATTGTTGCCACAGCGAAACCTCCTATTCTTGTACAACGCGAGGTACTTTAAAGTACCCATCCTCTGCTTCTGGAGCATTGGATAAAGCTAAATCATGATCGAGGGATGGTTTTGTTTCATCCTCTCTAAATACATTGTGCAATGGTACTGCATGAGCCATAGGCTCCACACCATCAAGTTCTAATGCATCTAGTTCAGCAACATAAGTCAAGATGTCGGACAACTCTTTTTCTACATGTGCCATATGTTCTTCCTTAACTTCCAAGCGTGAAAGTAAGGCGATTTTTTTAATTTCCTCTTGGCTGATTTTCATCGAGACACATCCTTTCATAATTATTTATTATAAAGCAAATAATATATATTTTCAAAATATTGTAGAATGTATGTCTATTGGATTTCTCCGAGTTCCCGTAGGAGTTCTACAAACTCTTCTTCATTCATAACACGAACACCCAATTCATTTGCTTTAGTAAGTTTACTACCACTGTCTTCGCCAGCAATAACAAGGGTTGTTTTCTTAGATACGGAACCTGTCACCTTAGCCCCATGAGCTTCAAGAATCTTACCAGCTTCACTGCGACCCATAACTTCAAGTTTACCTGTGAGAACGACGATTTCGCCTTCCATTTGGTTGCCTGCTGCTTCAACAACATCTACAGTCATCTTGAGTCCTGCCGCTGTTAAGCCTTCAATGATTTCTACATGAGCAGGATCTTGACGGTATTCAACAATACTATCAGCCATAGTAGGACCGATTTCTTCTACCGCCACCAATTCTTCTTTAGTAATTGTCATGAATCGTTCCATAGATTTCACAACATTAGCAATTGTGCCGGCTGCTTTAGAGCCAATTAGTCGAATACCGAGGCCATACAATACGCGGTCTAACCCACGAGTTTTAGAGTCTGCGATGGCTTTCACCAAATTCTCTGCAGATTTCTTGCCCATTCGGTCCATGGTAACTAATTGTTCGACCGTTAAATGATATAAATCAACAACATTGGTAATTAATTTGTTATTGATTAGGTTTTCTACAATGCTAGGCCCGAGACCATCGATATTCATAGCATCGCGAGATGCAAAATGGATAATTTGTTCCTTTTCAATGGCAGGACAATGTTTATTGGTACAACGAACAGCGGCTTCACCTTCACGACGAACTGCCGGAGAGTCACATACTGGACAGCGATTTGGAATGATGAAAGGCACCTCAGAACCATTACGTTTTTCTGGAACTACCCGAATAACCTCTGGAATAATCTCGGCTGCCTTGTGAATGATAACGTGGTCACCAATACGAATATCCTTTTCATTGATAAAGTCTTGATTATGTAATGTAACACGACTTACATTTGTACCCGATACGAATACAGATTCCAATTCACCAGTTGGAGTAAGAACCCCCGTACGCCCCACATTGATAGTAATATCCTTAAGAATGGTCTCTACCTCTTCTGGCGGATATTTGTAAGCTGTAGCCCACTTAGGATCCTTCGCAGTACTGCCAAGTACCTCTTGATCATCAAAACTATTGACCTTAATTACCATACCATCTGTATCGTATGGCAACTCATGGCGCTTTTCACCCCAATAATTAATAGCCTCTATGACCTCGTCAATTGTTTTGCATACGCGGTAATGAGGATTTACAGAAAACTTGAACGTTTCTAGACTTTGTAGCAATTCCTCTTGGCTATGAATATTAGCCCCCACTTCAGAACCGATTGCATAGGCAAAGAATGCTAAATTACGACTAGCCGTAATGGCAGGATCTTGTTGACGCAAAGAACCAGCTGCTGCATTACGAGGATTTACGAAGGTTGGTAAACCCTCTTCATCACGTTCTTCATTAATGCGTTTAAATTCGCTATGAGGCATATATGCTTCACCGCGAACCTCGATAAATTCTGGCGCATCCTCTAGATATAAAGGAATCGATTTAATAGTACGCACATTAGCAGTTACATCTTCACCAACACGACCATCACCACGTGTTACGGCACGTACAAACATGCCGTTCTCATAGTGCAAATTAACAGCTAAACCATCAATTTTTAACTCTACTACATATGCAGATGGCTTATGTCCTAATTCCTTTTCTACGCGATTTGCAAACGCACGTACTTCATCAGCACTGAATACATTAGATAAGCTCAACATAGGGCGGCCATGGACGACCTTTTCAAAGGAACCTTCCACCTTCATGCCTACCCGTTGTGTTGGAGATGATGGCACAATATATTCAGGATGAGCTGTTTCCAAATCAACAAGCTCACGATATTTTTTATCATATTCAAAGTCACTCATTGTAGGAGCATCTTTTACGTAGTATAAATACTGCGCATGAGTTAGCTCTTGTTGTAACTCTTTAATTCTATCTTTCGGATTCATATTACATCCCTTTTACTGTGCAGTAACACTCTATACGTTCCTAACAAGTAATGTAGAGAGGTTAACTGCCATACACAAGTTTTATCCCTTCTTAACAGGTGCAAATTTTGCCATTACTACACGTACACCTTGTGTGGGGAATTCAATTGTCAACTTCATACCAGCCCCTTCGCCGGCAACATTGATGACTTTACCATTGCCCCACTTGCTATGAATAGCCGTATCACCAACCTTCCAATCGGCAATCACTTCATTGCGAACAATTGGTTTTGTTACAGGGCGACTGGTAACACTCATATGTTGCGGCACATGACGCTTAATATCATCAGGTACTTTACGCTTAGCACGCAAACCATCTACTAACTCTTCTGGAATTTCATCGATAAAACGAGATGGTAAATAGCTGCTAGTGCGTCCAAATACGGTACGCGTAGTAGCATTAGAAATATATAATTCCTTTTCAGCACGAGTAATACCTACATAAGCAAGCCGGCGTTCCTCTTCAATTTCCTCAGGATTCATCAAGGTGCGACTATGAGGGAATAAACCTTCCTCCAAGCCGCCTAAGAATACAATAGGAAATTCCAAACCTTTCGCAGCATGTAATGTCATCAATGTAACTTTAGACTCTTCTTGCTCGAAAGAATCAACATCATTTACCAGTGCTACTTGTTCCAAGAAGTCTTCCACTGTACCAGTTGGATTTGTATCTTGGAAGTCTTTAGCTACAGATAAAAGTTCACCGATATTCTCAGCGCGAGCCTGATCTTGTGGATCCGTACTCTCTTCTAATTGTGCCAAATAACCGGTTCTATCAAGAATAGCTTCTAAAATATCGAGTACCGTTTTATCTTCCATTTCAGCTACAAGAGTGAAGATAAGAATGCCAAACTCTTCTAACTTTTCCTTCGTTTTACCTTTAATCGTATCTACTAGATGCAATTGTGTGAGTGTCATGAACAAGGATGTGCCGTTTGCACGAGCATAATCTTGTAGTTTTGCCACTGTAGTTGCACCAATACTACGCTTTGGTACATTGATGATACGCAATAAACTCAAATCATCGAATGGATTATATAGTACCCGTAAGTAAGCTAAAACGTCCTTAATTTCTTTACGATCATAGAACTTTGTGCCCCCTACCATCGTATATGGCAAAGCTCGTTTAATCAGTGCTTCTTCAAGTACACGAGATTGAGCATTTGTACGATACAAAATAGCCATATCGCCATAAGGTACGCCATGAATATCGTGTTTTTTGGCAATAGTATCGCCGATGAAAGCCGCTTCTTCATGTTCAGACTGCGCCGTAAAATGCTGAATTTTAGCGCCTTCAGTCTTGTCTGTCCACAAGTTTTTCTTTGGACGACCTTCATTATTTTCAATTACCGCATTGGCTGCATCAAGGATAATCTTTGTAGAGCGGTAGTTTTGCTCTAACTTAATAGATGTACAATTTGGATAATCCTTTTCAAAGTCTAAGATATTTTGAATATCTGCACCACGCCAAGCATAAATACTTTGGTCAGCATCACCTACAACGGCAATGTTTTTCCAATGAGAGGCTAATAATTTAGCCAATAAATATTGGGCATGGTTCGTATCTTGATATTCGTCGATCATGACATAACGAAAACGCTTACTATACTTATCTAGAACAGCTTCATTAGATTGTAATAACTTTACAGCTACCAATAGGAGGTCATCAAAGTCTAAAGCATTATTTTTACGTAATTCCCGTTCATAATATTCATATACATCGGCTACCTTTTGTTGGTAAAAGTCCCGTGCTTGCTTTCTAAAATCAGAGGCAAATAGCAATTTATTCTTTGCATCTGAGATAGCAGCGATCATAGCACCTACAGGATAGTATTTATCGTCGAGGTTTAATGCTTTTAAAGCAGCCTTAATAACAGCTTGCGAGTCAGATGTATCGTAAATTGTAAAGTTACTGTTATAACCTAAGAAGTTATCTAATTCAAAACGCAAAAATTTCGCACAGAAGCTATGGAATGTGCTGAGCCAAATTCGATTAGCTACATCCCCTACTAAACCTTCTACACGACTTTTCATTTCTTTTGCCGCTTTATTGGTGAAAGTAATAGCTAAGATTTCATAAGGATTAACACCTTGAGCCAATAAATGTGCAATGCGAACGGTTAAAACCTTTGTTTTACCAGATCCTGCACCGGCTAAAATCAATAAAGGGCCTTCCGTATGTTGAACGGCTTGTTGTTGCTCTTTATTTAAACCTGTTAATAATGAATTCATCGGAACACCCCTATCGCCCTTACATATACTATAGTTTCATAATCATATAAATAGAGAAGAAGAACGTTGCAAGCAACGTTCTTTTCCCTTTGTATACTACTATACTATTTCATAGCACCAAGAATTGGTGGTACGATTTGTTTTTTACGAGACATAGTATTTGGCAAGAATACGCCATTGTCTTTAACTTCTTTTTCAAATGCTTTTGTTACTACTGCTTCCACATCACCACTGAATAATAATGTAGTGCTTTCATCAAGAATATTTGTAATCATGATGTAAGATGCATCGTAGTTGTTAGCACTGCGAAGAGCTTCTAACGCTTGTACTAATTCACCTTGTTTAGCCAATACGTCTGTAGTATCCATAACAGAAATTTGACCGATAGAAATTGTTTTACCTGCTTCGGAGAATTCCTTCATATCTGTACGAACGATATCGTCATTAGTCAAATCAGAAATATCTGCACCAGCTTTTAACATATCAAGGCCATAGGACTCAATATCTACACCAGCGATTTCTGCCAATTTATGAGCCATTTCTTTATCTGTTTCAGTACATGTTGGAGAACGGAATAAAACAGTATCAGAAATGATAGCGGACAACATCAAGCCTGCAATAGCTTTAGGAATTTCTTGATTGTTTTCCATGTACAATTTAGTAATGATTGTATTGGAGCAACCTACTGGTTCTAAACGCATAAATACAGGGCCATCAGTTTCGAAATCACCAATGCGGTGATGATCCACAACGCCGCACATATTCATAGACTTGTAACCGTCAATGATTTGTTTAGATTCATTGTGGTCAGTTAAGTACAAGTTGCCGCCTTCTGGAGCGAATTCTTCCCAATTCTTAACGATTTGAGGGTGTTCAAAACCAAAATGATTCAATACATATGTTGTTTCTTTATTTGCTTCACCTGCACATACTGGAGTAGCTGGTGTGCCCATTTGTGTTAAGAAATTAGCAAAGGAAATAGCAGAACAAATAGAATCTGTATCAGGGCTTTTATGACCTGCTACATATGTTTTTACATCACTCATAATATACCTCTTTTATATAAATTTCACACTTAATATCGACTTACGTCAATCCGATTTTTAACTCTATTATTATATCATAAATTATATAAAAAAACACGCCACTACTAAGTAGTGACGTGTTTTTGTCATTCTACAAAATTATCTAATGTAAATGATTAGTCGTGATTTTTTTTACGGTTTGTCAACAAACCAGGTCCAAGTGTTTCAATGATGATGAACAGCATTGGAATGATAAAGATACCAAACAATGTTGCTGTTGTCATCCCTGCTACTACAGTAATACCCATGGATGTACGAGCACCAGAACCAGCACCAGTAGATACTGCCAATGGCAATACACCAAGGATAAACGCAAAGGATGTCATCAAAATTGGACGTAAACGAATTTTTGCAGCTTCGATAGCGGCATCAACAACGTTCATACCACGTTCGTCAACACGGATCTTAGCGTACTCAATAATCAAAATCGCATTTTTTGCAGCCAAACCAACAAGGGTTAAGAGACCAATCTGCATGTAAATATCATTAGCTAAGGAATATCTGCCTGTAAAGTTCAACAAGAATGGAACTAAAGAAGCACCAATCATACCAGATGGTACGGAGAACAATACGGCAAATGGTACCTTCCAAGATTCATACAAGGCAGCCAAAATTAAGAATACAAATACTAGACCTAAACCAAGAATCATGATGGTTTGAGAACCAGCTTTCAACTCTTCACGAGATTGACCTGCCCAGTCATATGTATAACCGGCTGGTAATGTTTTAGCTGCCGCCTCTTTCAATGCATTAATCGCATCACCAGAGGAGTAACCATTCGCTTGAGAACCACCGATTTGTACAGCCATCGCATTATCAAAACGAGTAATACTAGACGGTGTACCTGTTTGTTCTTTCGTAATATAGTTAGAAACTGGAACCATAAGGCCCTTGCTATTACGAACAGCTAGCATATTAAGCTGTTCCGCATTTTGACGGTAAGCGTCTTCAGCTTGAACTACTACTTTATAGTTTTTACCATATGTAGTAAAGTCATTGACTTGAATACTACCATAGAAACCTTGCAATGTAGTAAAGATATCAGCTAATGCCACGCCATCTTGAGCCGCTTTTTCACGATTCACATCAAATTGTAAGGATGGTGTAGATGTATCAAATGTAGTGTAAATAGATCGAATTGCTGGACTCTTACGAGCTTCTGCTAAGAATTCATTAGCACGTTCCGCCATAACTTGTGGGCTGTCACCAGCTTTGTTAATGAGGTACATGCTGAAACCACCTGTAGAACCTAGACCAGGAATAGATGGTGGGTTCATAGCAATTACAGTTGCTTCTGGTACCTTTTCAGCAGCAAAGCCAAATGTTTGACCAACCATGGCATTAATTGATGTTGCTTGTGTTGTACGATACTTCCAGTCAGACATAGTAGCAAAGATTACACCTGCACTTGATTTTTGACCACCACCTAAGAGATCAAAGCCTGCTACAGTAAATACCTCTTGGAATAATTGCTCATCTTTTGGCTTTTCAGGATCATTTTTACCTTCTAAGAAGGAAGCAATTTTTTCAAGGGTCGCCATAGTACGCTCAGATGTGGCACCTGGCGGCTCATTAACAGCAATCATGTAATAACCGCTATCCTCTGCAGGTACAAAGGATGTAGGCAAGAAGTGGAATACTAAGCCTGTTCCCCCCGCAAAGATAAGCAATGCAATAACGGTTAAGCTCAAACGATGGCTTAAACGAGCCAATTGGATACCATACCAATTGCTGAAACGTTCTAGGCCTGCATTGAATTTATTTAACTGACGATGTACCCAATCTTCACGCTCTTTAGGTGTGTGAGGTTTTAACATCGTAGCACATAGTGCTGGTGTTAATACAAGGGCAACAATCGCAGAAATAACAACAGATACAGCGATTGTTAATGCAAACTGTTTGTAAAGAATACCTGTCATACCACCCATGAAGGCAACTGGTACGAATACAGCTACCAATACAAAGGCGATACCAATTACAGGGCCTTGTACATTTTCCATCGCTTTAATAGCCGCCTCTTTCGGAGGTAAGCCATTATATTTTAATTCATACTCTACCGCTTCTACTACTACGATAGCATCGTCAACAACGAGGCCGATAGCCAATACCATGGCGAATAATGTTAACGTATTGATAGAGAAATCAAGTAATACGAAAGCACCAAATGTACCTAGCAAGGATACTGGAACAGCAATCATAGGAATGATCGTAGATCGCCAAGATTGTAGGAACACATATACTACGATAAGAACGAGTAACAATGCTTCTACAAAGGTATGCTCTACCTCTTTAATGGAAGCACTTACGAATTTAGTATTATCTACAACTACGTTATATTGCATATCTGGTGGGAAAGATTTAGATTGTTCATCTAGTACCTTCTTAACATTCGCAATAGTTTCTAATGCATTCGCATCATTTTGTAAGGAAATAGCAAAACCTGCTACCTCTTTATGTGCGGACTTAGCAATAAAGTCATATCCTTTAGCACCAATTTGAATGCGAGCAACATCTTTTAGATGCAATACCTTACCATTAGAGCTTTTAATAGCAATATTACCAAATTGTTCAGGTGTTACAAGACGACCTTCAATTTTGATAGGGTATTGAAATGCTTGTTCCCCATTAGTAGGATTTTGACCAACTGTACCTGCAGCAGCCTGTAAGTTTTGTCCCTTAATAGCTGCTGTTACTTCAGAAATGGTAACACCAAGATTTTGCATCTTCGCTGGATCTAACCAAATGCGCATAGCATAATCAGAACCGAACTCTTGTACAGAACCGACACCCTTAATGGCTTTAATAGCATCCATCATATAGTTGGTAGCATAGTTCTTTAAGAATGTAGAATCATAAGTACCATCAGGTGAGTTCAAGGAAAATACCATAGCCATATCACCAGAAGATTTAGTAGTTGTAACACCAACTGCTTGTACCTCTGCAGGTAATTGAGCAAGTGCTGCTTGTACACGGTTTTGTGTATTAACCGTATCCATATCGGCATCTGTGCCTTGATTGAACTGAACAGTCAAAGAGTAACTACCATTACTAGAGCTACTAGATGTCATATAGTCCATATCTTGTACGCCTACGATTTGTGTTTCAATAACACTGGCTACCGTATCATTAACAACTTGAGCCGTTGCACCTGTATAGGCAGTGTTTACACGAACTGTAGGTGGAGAAATTTGTGGATATCGAGCTATCGGAAGGTTCATCATAGAAATGAGACCTACCAAGGTAATAACAATGGCTATTACAATGGCAAAGATAGGTCGATTAATAAAGAATTTCGACACGATCTAGCCCCCTTCTATTTTGTAGCTTTTAATTGTTCTTTTGAAAGCAATTTAGCATTAACCTTCACACCGTTTTTAACCTTAGTTAAGCCATCAACGATGATTGTGTCTCCAGGTGCTAAACCGGCTTTAATAATTGTATCGCTACCACTTGTACCGCCAACTTCAACACTTTTTTGTTCTACTACACCATCAGCATTTACAACATAGATAAAGTTTTTATCCATGATTTGAAGAATGGCACGACTAGGAACAAGAATAGCATCTTTAAGTTTTTGACCAGGAGAAATCACTGTAGCAAACATATTTGGCAACAACAAATGATCAGGATTTGGGAAAGATGCTTTCAACACAAGCTTACCTGTTGATTGATCAAGACTTTTTGCGGCTTGAACAATAGAACCCGGTTGATTATACGTTTCGCCATCAGCAAGTTTTAATTGAATATTTGGACCATTGGAATCATCGCCAGTTGGATTTTTCATGAAGTCAAGATATTCTTGCTCTGTCATACTAAATTCAACAAAGATAGGATCGATAGAATCAATAGTTACTAATGTTGTAGAACCTGCTTGTACAAATGTCCCCATATCGATATCATCCATACGTAATGTACCAGAATATGGTGCATATACCATTGTATCGCCATAGTTATCTTGAGCAATTTTTACGGATGCTTGGTATGCTTCATAAGCTGCCTTAGCTTGTTCTACAGTACTGCGTTGTGTATCTACACGTTGTTGCGCAATAGCATCTTGTTGAGCTAATGTTTCATAACGATTAAGGTCTACTTCAGCATTTTTATAGTTTGCATTAGCTTGAGCTGCTTGTGCTTCTGCATTAGCAAGAGTAGCTTCGTATTGACGAGAATCGATACGATATAATGGCTGGCCAGCTACAACTTGCTCCCCGCCTTTAACAAATTTTTCAACTACGTAACCAGTTACACGAGCATGTACAGCTACAGAGTTTTCTGCAACTACTGTACCAGCATAGGTTTGGTTTACCTGTGCATCACTTGCAGTAATTTTGTATGCATTGACACTCACGTCGCCTGCTTGCTGTTGATTACTGCCACAACCAGCAACCATTACAGCGGATACAACGAGAGCCGCTAACATACGGGAATAACGGAACTTCATTATCTGTACTCCTTTACACGAAACTAATCATCTATGTGTCATAATTACATAAATATCTTTATATATTTTACAGGATTCTATAGACAAAGTCAATTTTTTCGATACCCTTCCACCTTTATAAAACATAGATAAAATCTGATTTAATTCATATTCATTGTGCACAATCAAACCGATAAAAATTATTGACTTTTATATTTTTTTGTGTACAAAAAAATGCTAGAAGCATAGAACCATTATTTAGCATTCTATACTACTAGGATATATATTCAATATGGTGGAGATGAGGGGGTATATTGCAACCCCCTTATTATATATATACATTTATAAAGAATACATCTCATCTAAGGGGCAAATAAGGGGCGACAAATCATTATCCTTTTATTTATACTAATTCTAATTCTTCCCTTAAAGCCCGCTGCAATATCTGTGAGAAGTTAATCTGTTTTTCTTCAGCGGAAATAATTATATATAGCTAACTATCCACATAAATACTAGAATTATTGGATTTTAGGTTGGGCAACAGTTGAGCAACCGTTTTAGTTTTAAGCGTATTTTAAAGCTCTCACATTTATATTTCTCGAATGGAATAGTGGAGCCCAAAGAATTTGATAAGCTTCAAAACATTAGATCTACAATATCTCCGTGGAGCAGGAATCAGTAAAGTTTTATTGCTATTAATGTAGACCACCTTTGCTTTTTCTTTCCAAACAAATTCAGGAAAATGCTCAGCCAATCCGAGGACCTCCCAAGTCTCCCTGTCAACAGCAAGGATACCTTCACCTAATTCTCTTTGCATAGAACATATTACGTCCCACGCTTCAGCATAATTCGACACAGGCACGGGGTCCCTCATAAAATGTGGATTGCAATTAAGAATTTTCAGCATTTAATCCACCTCCTCTTATGTACCATAATTACACCATATTTTTAGATTGTATGCAATAAATTAAGTATAAAAAAAAGACCTTACCAGGATATATTCCCAGTAAGGTCTCTTGTATTATTAGCACTAATCCATGAGTCCACCTGCTCATGCTCAGGAGATATATGGATCACCTCAATTCTTGGCTGCTAGGTATACAACAGCGCCACCTAATAGGATATTAAGTAGCTTGCTATTCCGTTGTTGCATCTTTACTTTCTGGAGTTCGCGAGTCTGCATCTCTAAGTATGCGTTGACTTTCGCCAATGATTCGCTTTGCATTGTTAGCGTTCGTTCTTGCTGCTCCAATGAGTTCTTGGCTTCGATTAATTGCGCCCTCTGTTCTTTGATTAGATTCATCGATTCGAGTAATTGTTCTTTTGACTCTGTCGTTGACATCTTGGCTATGTTCAATTGCTGTTCTAGCTCGTCGATTATCCTCAACTGCTCGTCGATTGTATTGTCTAGAGTTATCAACTTCTGTTGTAGCACGTTGTATTCCTGTCGTGTCAATATTACTTGCTCTGTCGGCGTAGAGCCATATACAGACAATGATACAAAGGACAATACAAACAGAAATAGAGATGTAATGAGCGTGAATAAAGTTTTTGATTTTGTCATTCATACTTCCCCCTAATCATACATGTAATCGACATCAACTTCTTTGTCAGCTACCATTCCACAATCGCTATATTGCCAAATTCTGATATTTGGATAATCACATTGTGGATCATATTGTGCACACCATACAGGAACGCTTGGCATTTGACTATATGCATATGTTTCATCCCACAATAAAGAATAACCACTATATACACCTACATTTTGAAATCCAGCACTCCATAATGTATTAACAAACCGACTAATGCAATTCGTCATTCCTTGGCTAGTTAATGCACCAGCATTAATCATATTACGTAATTGGCGATGCTCCTCGTAGTCATACCAAATACCAGCTTGCAAATGGTAATCAGTATATCCATAACTATTGAGCGTGTTAATCACCCATTCCGCCTCTTGTACTGCGGTTGCCTCATCGTATGCGTGGCTAAAATAATATACACCTACTTCAAGGCCCGCATTTAATGCTGCGGTGATATGTTGCTCAAAGAAATCATCAACGTTATAATTTTCACCTAGTTTTATGATTACAAATTCATTGCCTTCATCTTTAGCTTGTTGCATATGAATTTCATCATAGTAAAGTGTTCCGTTTTCGTTGTCTTGCCACGCTGAAATATCAAATCCCTTTCTCATTTTTTATCACTCCTTTCTGTAAAATTTTGTATTGGTAGCTTAGGCTCTTCTAATTTATCTGGTATTCCATTTCCATCCTTATCAATCCATAAGGCTAAAAATCCTACTAATGCAGTTAGCACAGATGGAATAAAGATATGATCTATGATATTTATCCCAACGCTAATTAGTTTATTTGTTTCGTCGGATACATAACCGCTAATAAAAGCCATTATGTACTCAACCACAACCAACAAAATAGGCACTAGCATGATTAGTACTAGTGCCCTTGTTGCCAATACACCTGTTGGGTGAATATTAGCGATTCGGATTGAACTATATATTGTTTTTACTTTATTAATTACTTTCATCTTATCCAAGGCTTTCACCTCCGTCATTCGGGATGGTGATTCCCCTTTTAATTGGAATATTGTTGATTAATTGTATGTGCATTAATTCCGTATTTAGTGTTTGCGTTGTGGTTTCCAATGCCTCCAAGCGGTGAAATATAGCATCATCTCGTTCCTCCAACTTCACCAGTTGCCTTAGAATATCTTGATTACTTTCCGTTAATTTGCCGATGCTATTAATAGCATCTGTCATACGATCATCATAATATTCCCTTTGCTTAGATAACTTACGACCAACATGATCATCAAGTTGACGTTTCACCTCTGCTATCGATGTATTTTCTAAGAACCACACCATCGCCCTAAACGAACCCCTAAGAGCGGCCCAGATAACCCCTAACAGGGTTACCCAGAATCCAATATCCGCAAAGTATGCCGGAATGCCTACATCCATCAGAAGTATTCTGATTTCGTCCATTCATGAACTCCTTTCTTATCCTATAAGAAATTAACCTACTTTATTAATTGTGTCTGTAGCAAACACATATTCATATTTAGCGTCTCGTTCCATAGTGATAAGTTCAGAGCCGTTGAATTGGATTTTCTTCGTATTAATTCCTCTAAAATTAAACTTAATAGAGGTTGCCACTCCCGTTTGATTTGGTATCATTGGGTCTTCAGATACAGTAATCACCTGTCCTTGATTAACTTTAATAATAGTATTGTCACCGCAACTTACCAAATCATCAAAGTTGTTACACACTTCCGGGAAATTACCACCTTTAACAGGACTGTTAGGCAATTGTGTTAAGTCAAATTCTACAAATTCAACTTTTTTATATTCACTAACTCTTTCTGCTAAAGTTTTAAACATATTTTCTAAATTAAACTTTCCTGTAGATTCTAATGTAGTAGGAATCACCTTGACCCCTTTTTCGTACACCTTACCCTTGCCTACAACAGTAACGCCAACAGTCGAAGTTGTTAATGGAACATCTTTAATGAATGCCCCAAAGGATGGCCCCGTAACCTCGCCTGATGCGTAGCCAGATACACGATATGTTCCTACAATGCTACCAAGCATGTTGAAGTATTCTAGCTCAACATCTTTAGTGTTAAATGGCTCATCTAAAGGAATTTGAGCAACGCCATTTTCGTCAAGGCTAACTGCTGCAGCAAATCCTCGGCCAAGCAATGCTGCTCTAAAGTAAGGCGTGCCAGATACACTGATATAGGTTTGCCCTTGTGTAGGTCGTTTGAATGTAAATGGTTTAGGTTGCTTTTTGATTACATCGCCTAATCCCCGGATAAGACCTTTCAATACTTCATTAGGAGTTGCATTCTCACAATAAACATTCAAGCCTAATAACATTTCATATGCACCATCAGCTGTTGCATCTTTACCAGGCAAACCAGGACTACCATTAGTACCTTTCAACGAATTGAGGAAATCCTCTTGAGTTCCTGTATTCCCTGCTTCTAGCCATAACTCATAGGCACTCTTTCCTGGCGGTCCATCTAATCTAATTGGAGGTAAATTCAAACCTGTTAAATTAATATTTAATTCTTGTGCCATGATATAATCCCCTTTCTAATGACGTGCAATATCTTGAATGACATTGACTTCACCAAAACCTAATTTCAAACTATGATCATCGTTGTAAATAAACGCATCATATTGATGAACGCCCTTAGCGTCCACATTATTAACAGTATCATTGCCGTTGATACGGAATGTGATACGGTTATTCTCTATCACCCCATTAACAGATAACACCTCATTTGTGTCAGGCTTTCGCCTAACTTTCATGATGGCAGTATATCCATCATAGGACTCACCGCCTTCGATAATATAGGTCAGTCCGTAGTCTTGACCCACGTGTAGGTCAAAATCGTATTCCTTCATATATGCACCTCCTCATTACCAGAACGACATTATCGTTATCCCTGCACTGCCCCAACCGCCTTGGCGAGCTGACATCTTACCGTAATAGAAATAGCCCTTTTCGGTTACACCTAAAGCAAATAACGTTGTTGGATTTCCCTTATAATGAGAACTGTTACTTTGACTTATGCTGACACTAAATACAGGTGGACGTTCGCCTGATACACTTGAATACTGCACGACACCATATACTGGACGGCCTTGATTGAACGATATGAATCGTCCGCCATTCTTACTAG
>ERZ773062.450-NODE-450-length-21955-cov-13.893059_pt1 | contig 21955 bp, 12 predicted proteins | sample MGYA00580626_ERZ773062 | MGnify/ENA primary metagenome ERZ773062 (study PRJEB29015, sample SAMEA2738003) | human oral metagenome | biome: human oral; feature: human-associated habitat; material: dental | place: China | collected 2058 ...
AATTTGGATTAGCAGAAGATAGAATAGTTGGAATAGAAGCTAAGGGAGAAGAATACCCAGTGGCAACAAATGAAACACCTGAAGGAAGACTACAAAACAGAAGAGTGGAATTTAGATTAGTTCAAAGATAATACTTATATTAGGGGAATAGAAAAATAAATGTGAGGAGGAAAAATGATAAAAAATAATCTACAGGCAATGGAACAAAATTTACGTTCAATTGCAAAGAGATATAAAAGTGTAAAATACTCAATAGGTCTTGCAATACTTTTCCTAATGATGGGCTTAAATGCATTTTCAGAAGAAATTATGTCTACGCAAGAAATAGCTGCATCTAGAGAAAATTTAAAAAGTTCAGTAGGAAATTTACAAGATAAAATCAATACAGCAAGAAGGGAAAATCAAAAAGAAATCAATGGATTAAGATTAGAATTAATAAAATTAATGGAACAAGGAAATCAAGTTGTAAAATCTCCTTGGTCATCATGGCAATTCGGAGCAAATTATATGTATAGCCATTGGGGAGCTACATATAAAGGAAGAGGAGATAAATCTAAAGAAAAATTAGAGATAGCTAGAAAACAAGATCCATTAGAAAGATTTAAAGCGTCATCTCAAACATCTTCAATATATGGAAATACAACTTTAGATTTAGTTTATGAACCACCAAAAGAAGTTGAAATAAGTGCAGGAATAAGACCAAAAGAAGTAAATAAACAGGCTCCAACATTTCAACCACCTACATTTTCAGGGGCTTTACCACCTTTTGAACCTAAACTTATTTCTCCGCCAGCAAAACCAACTGCACCAGCAGAGGTAACTCCTACAGTATTTAATCCACCTGATATTAACTTTAAGGGGAAAGGGTTTGGACAAGGAGCTGCTATAGGTATGCCTAAAAGCAGTATAGTAATTCAAAACTATGATTCTTATGATACAGTAGATAAAAATACTGCTGTAAAAGGAATACTTAATATAGAAGTTGGAGATCTTGCAGGAGGACTTAAATCTAGATGGTGGGGAACAAATTTAGATGGAACAGCTAATCCTAATGTTCAAATGAAAGGAACAACTAATGTTCCTGCTGCTGCAACTCCTGGTTTAACAAGAGGAGGATTTAATCCTGGAGGAGCAGGAACAGTTTGGTTAGGTGATGGAAGTTCAACTGCTGCATTAAATGCCTTTATAAATGAATTAAGAGATCATGATGCAACTATTTCTGGAAATTATGTATTAACTAACAAGGGTGGAGAAGGTGTACAAGTAAATAGAATCTTTTTAAGCCATAACCCTGCTGGAGTAGGTGGTGGAACAGCTGCAGGAATACCTGGTGGTCCTTATGATGGGCAAGCACAAGCGTTAGAAAAAACAGCAACATTTGCTGGAACTTTAACTTTACATGGAACACCCACAGCCTTTACAGGAAGTACAGCTTCTAGTGATGTAACTATTGGAGTAGAACATCAATTGTGGTCAAGAAGAGCTACAGGAGATTGGATAACTGAAGGGGCATATTCTACTTTTAATAATACTGGAAAAATTACTTTAGCTTCAGGTAATAACTTAGTAGGAGTTTTAATAGATGTTGAAGCTTGGGGAAATGGAACATTAGCAGATAATTCAGGAGTTCCACATAAAACTAAGAATAGTGGTACTATAGAAATAACTGAAGCTGAAAATAGTATAGGTATTGACTATGGAGAATATTCAAATTTAGTAATTAAATCTGAATTAACAGTGGGAAATATAATAGTTGGTGGAAAAAATAATTATGGTTTAAGAATGGCAAATATTTTTCCTGGGAATACAGCATATTTTGATAAGGGAGTGACTATAAAATCTGGTGGAGCAGATAAGAAAATTTTAGTTCAAGGAAAACAAAATGTTGGGGTTTCTATTGCTAAATTTTTATCATCAGCAAAAGATTCCAATCCTATTGCTGGTATAACAGAAGGTTTAAATATAGAAGTAGCTGGAGAAAAAAATATAGGTTTCTTAAGACATAAAACTTATGAAAATAATACTGGAGATATGATATTTAATGCTACTACAATGGGAACATTTGCTTTTGGAAATGGAACTAAAGATAGTACTTTAATTAGAACAGATAAACATGGTATCCAAGTAAGAAAAGATATTACTGCTACTGGGAAAGATACTGATGGAAAAGATTATACAGGAAATGGAAATACAGTTTTACACTCAAATGGTGAAACTCAACATATTCATAACTATAATACTATAACAATTGGAAAAGGATATGCTAAAACTGTTGGTATGGCTGCAACAGGAACAGCAGCATCTACAATTGATAATATATTAAATGAAGGGACTATATCTTTACAAGGTAAACAAAGTATAGGTATGTATGTTGATAAATTTACAAAAGGAAAAAGTACAGGTTCTATTAAATTGTCTGCACTTGGAGATTTAGATAAAGATGGGAATCCAGGAGATGCAGAAAATGTTGGGGTTTCTAACAATGGAACATTCAATTTCTTGGGAGATATAGAAGTAAATGGCAAAAAATCTTCTGGAATATATAATACAGGAACAATGACAATAGGAGTTGGAACTAACCCAACAGATAAAACAACTATTACTGCAACAAATGGAGCAACAGCAATATACAGTAAAGGTAATGGAAGTACAGTAACTTCTAATGCTGGAGACAAATTAACTATAAATGTAAATGCTGGAACAACAAAAGAAGGACTAGCTGTTTATGCTGAAGATAAATCAGTAGTTAGTCTACAAAATGCAAATATAAATGTAGTTGGAGCAGCAGCAGGAGTGGCTTCATATGGTTCAGGGACTAATGTTAATTTAAATGGAACAACTTTAAAATATGATGGAGAAGGTTATGCAGTATATTCTGATGGGCAAGGAAAAATAGACTTAACTAATTCAAAAATAGAATTAAGAGGAAGTTCAACATTGATGGAACTTGATTTATCTATTCCAGTTGCAAATAGACCTATAACAACAGCAGGTACAGAAGTAAAAGTATTTTCAAATGATGTTGTAGCAATAAATGTAAGTAATTTGGGAACTAAAAATATAACTGACTTGACTACATTAAATACTTCATTGGGTGTTAAGATTGAAGCAGGAACAGAGAGTGGAACAACTTACAATAAATATAAAGAACTTGCAATAGAAAATGGAACAATTAATTTTAATGTTGCAACAGATAAAACTGAAGCAGATACAAATGCTGGAGGTTTCTTCTTTAAAAAAGTTTTAGGACAAAGATTAAAATTAAATGTAAATGAAAATCTAACTGCAAGATTAAGTTCTCCAGTTGCAAATGAATTCTATAATGGACAAGTTGTAGGTATTGAAGCAAACTCAAGTAAAAAAGCAGTAAGTAATAATGAAACTCAAGTAAATATCGCTAGTGGAAAAATAGTTGATGTAGCAAGAACAGATGGAACAGATAAAGGTGGAGTAGGAGTTTTTGTTAACTATGGACTTGTAAAAAATGATGGAACAATAAATATTGAAAAAGATTCTGCTGCTAATAGTAATGGAGTAGGAGTCTATGCAGTAAATGGTTCAGAAGTTACAAATAATGGAACTATTGATGTAAGTGGAAAAGAAGGAATAGGACTATTAGGAGTAACATACAGATTGAATTCTAATAATGAAGTTGTTATTGATGAATTTGGAACTGGAGCTCTTGGACAAGGAAAAATAAATATAACAAATAAAGGAACTGTCAATTTAGATGGTGATAATGCTACAGGAATATTTGTTAAAAACAATAAGTCAGGAACTACATTTACAAATGCTGTTGCATTAAATGATACAACAGGAGTGATAACAACAACAGGAACAAAAGCGGTTGGAATATCAGGAGAAGGAGCAACTGTAACTAACAATGGAACTATAAATGTAAATGGACAAGCAGGAACAGGAATGTTTGCTAAATCTTCTTCAGTTATAGACCCTGTAACAAAAACAACAACTGAAATTAATTCAAAAATTGAAAACTCTGGTACAATAAATTTAGTTAGTTCAACTTCTGCAGATGAACCTAATATAGGTATGTATACAAGTGATGAAAAAACTACAATATATAATAATAAAGATATAATAGGTGGAAATAATACTTATGGTATTTATGGAAAGAAAGTAGAACTAGGTATAAATGGTAAAGTTAAAGTTGGGAATAATTCAGTTGGTATTTATTCAAATGGGCAACATACACCAGGTCTATTAGGTTCAACAGTATATCTACCATCAGGATCTAAAATAGAAATAGGAAATAACCAATCAGTAGGAGTATTCACAACAGGAACAAATCAAATAATAACTGGTGATGCAGATATGCAAATTGGTGACAGTTCTTATGGTTATGTTATAAAAGGAACTGGAACACAATTAGATACAAATGTAGCAAGTGGGGTTACATTAGGAAATGATGCAGTGTATGTATATTCATCAGATACAACGGGAACTATAAGAAATAGTAGTGTATTAACTGCAACTGGAAGTAAAAACTATGGAATATATGCAGCAGGTACAGTAACTAATCTAGCTAATATAAATTTTGGAACAGGAGTAGGAAATGTTGGAATGTATAGTATAGGTGGAGGAACATTAACAAATGGTTCAGCTACAGTAAGTCCAACAATAAAAGTTAGTGGAACAGATATAGTTAATAAACTATATGGAATAGGTATGGCTGCAGGTTATGTAGATGATGCAGGTACATTAGTAAGTACAGGAAACATTGTAAACTATGGTACTATTAAAGTTGAAAAAGACAATAGTATAGGTATGTTTGCTACTGGTTCAGGTTCAACTGCAATAAACAGAGGAAGAATTGAATTAAGTGGAAAAAATACAACAGGAATGTATTTAGATAATAATGCTATTGGATACAACTATGGAACAATAACAACTGTTCCTAATACAACAAATGATGGAATAGTTGGGGTAGTTGCATCTAATGGTGCAATAATCAAAAACTATGGAACAATAAATATAGTTGATGGATCAAACTTAACAGGTGTATTTATAAATAAAGGAACTAAAGAGAATAACTATGATGATCAAATTCCTAGTGGAGGAACAGGAGTTCTTAATGGTCCAATAGAAGTAAAGAAACAATCTTCAACAGGAAAAACAGTAGCAGGAATAAATATAGTTGCTCCAGGAGATGGAACAGCAGCAATTTATAGAAATGGTACAAGAGTAACACCTATAACTGTTGATACACCTACTGTGACACCTCAACCTAGAACTGTAAATGTAGGAACAACATCTATAAATTTAACTACTAAAGATTTAGGAATACCTTCTTTAGGTCAAGCTTCATCTATAGGAATGTATGTAGACACATCAGGAGTTAATTATACTAATCCTATACAAGGTCTAAATAGATTAATAGGATTAAGAAAAGTAGATCTAATATTTGGTGTTGAAGCAAGTAAATATACAAATGAAAAAGATATAGAAGTAGGAGAAAATATATTAAAACCATATAATGATGTAATTTCTACATTAAGTACTGGAACTTCAATGAAATTTTCATTTGTGTCAGCTAGTTTAACTTGGATAGCAACAGCTACTCAAAATACTGATGATACATTGAAATCTTTATACTTATCAAAAATACCATATACTGCTTTTTCTAGTGAAAGTAATACAAATAAATTCTTAGCTGGTTTAGAACAAAGATATGGTGTAGAAGGAGCAGGAACTAGAGAAAAAGCTTTATTTGATAAACTAAATGGAATAGGAAAAGGAGAAGCTGCTCTATTTGCACAAGCAGTTGATCAAATGAAAGGAAATCAATATTCTAATATACAACAAAGAATACAAGCAACAGGAAATATTCTTGATAGAGAATTTGGTTATCTAAAAGGAAACTGGTCTAATCCAACAAAAGATTCAAATAAAATAAAAACATTTGGAGCTAGAGGAGAATATAATACAGATACTGCAGGTATAGAAAATTATAAAAATACTGCATATGGAGTAGCTTATGTTCATGAAGATGAAACAGTTAGACTAGGAGAATCTGTAGGTTGGTATGCTGGAGTAGTAGAAAATAAATTGAAGTTTAAAGATTTAGGAAACTCAAAAGAGGACCAATTACAAGGAAAACTTGGAATGTTTAAATCAGTTCCATTTGATGAAAATAATAGCTTGAATTGGACAATATCAGGAGATATATTTGTAGGATACAACAAAATGAATAGAAGATACTTAGTTGTAGATGACATATTTGGTGCAAAATCTAGATATTATACTTATGGTCTAGGAGTTAAAAATGAAATAAGCAAATCTTTCAGATTAAGTGAAGGATTCTCATTTATTCCACATGCTGGACTTAACTTAGAATATGGAAGATTCAGTAAAATAAGAGAAAAATCAGGAGAAATGAGACTTGAAGTAAAAGCTAATGATTACATTTCTATAAGACCAGAAGTTGGAGCAGAATTAACATTTAAACATTACTTTGGAAATAAAGTATTAAGAGTAGGAGTAGGAGCAGCCTATGAAAATGAGCTAGGAAAAGTGGCAAATGCTAATAACAAAGCTAGAGTTGCTTATACAGCGGCAGACTGGTACGAACTAAGAGGTGAAAAAGAAGATAGAAGAGGAAATGTTAAATTTGATCTAAATGTAGGTTTTGATAATCAAATTCTTGGAGTTACTGGAAATCTAGGTTATGATACTAAAGGACAAAATGTTAGAGGTGGATTAGGACTTAGAGTTATATTCTAATATAACATCCAATATAAAAAGAGATTTTCTTAAAATAAAAATAAGAAAGCTAGTTATAAAAATTTTTGTAACTAGCTTTTTATTTTTCTTATTTTTTTCAATAATATTTTGAAAAAAAGCAAAAATAAGATATACTATTGATATGAAATCATTTAAGGAGTGGAGTAATGAAAACAGTAGAAGAGATACTAAAAAAAATTGATTCTTTAGATAATTTAGAAAAATATCAAGAAATAATCAATATGATAGAAGAACTACCAATTGAACAATTAAATAATCAAATTATAAGCGAACAAGGTAGAGCATATAACAATATAGGTGAGTATGAAAAAGCTATTGAAATTTTGAAAACTATAGAAGCAGAAGATAAAGATACTAGACGTTGGAATTATAGAATAGCCTATTCTTATTATTATTTAGAAGATTATGAAAATGCTGAAAAACATTTTTTAAGAGCTGATGAAATTGGACCAGAAGATGATGAAATAAAAAATTACTTGTTAAATATATATATAGATTTATCTAAAAAAAATCTTAATGAAAATAAAACAGAAGAAGCAATAGAATATGCTTTAAAGGCTAAAGACTATATAACAAATGATGATAACAAGGTTCATGTTTATTCTTATTTAGCTTGGATGTATGATAAAATAGAAGCTTATGATATCGCCGAAGACTTACTGAAGTCTATTCTTAATTGTCAAACAGATCAAAGAAATGAAGTTTGGGCTTACTCTGAATTAGGATATTGTTTAGGTGAACAACATAGATATGAAGAATCTCTAGAAGCACTTATAAAAGCATCTGAAATGGGAAGAGACGATATTTGGCTTAATACTCAAATAGGGTGGACATATCGTATTTTAGGAAATTATGAAGAAGCACTTCAATATCTTTTTAAAGCGAAAGAATTAGGAAGAGATGATGATTGGATAAATGCAGAACTTGGAATATGTTACAAAGAAATAGATAAATTTGAAGAAGCTTTACAATCTTATTTAGTAGCAAATGAGCAAAATGGTCAAAGTAGTATATGGGTATTATCAGAGATAGCATGGCTTTATGGAGTTTTAGATAAATTTGATGATGAATTAAAATACTTAGATTTAGTTAAAAAGCTAGGTAGAAAAGATGAATGGATAAATGCAGAATATGGTAAAGTATACGCAAGAATAGAAAAATATGAAGAAGCTTTAAAATATTTTAAAAAAGCAAAGAAATTGGGTCAAGATGACGCTTGGATAAATATTCAAATGGCTATCTGTTATAAGAAATTAAATAAACTAAAAAAAGCTTTGGAACATTATTCACTTGCTGAAAATTTTAAAGATTATAAAAAAGATATATGGCTATTATCAGAAATAGCTTGGGTTTATGATGGACTAGGAAAATATAAAGAAGCATTGAAATATCTTAAAAAAATTGAAAAACTAGGCAGAAATGATTGTTGGTTCTATACAGAATATGGTTTTTGTTTAATGAGATTGAAGAAATATAAGGATGCTATAATAAAGTTTAAAAAAGGACTTAAACTGAAAGAGGAACTTAATGAAGAGATTTATTTGAATTCTCAAATAGGATTCTGTTATCGTCTTTTAGAAAATGAAAAGATGTCCTTAAAATATCATTTGAAAGCAAAAGAATTAGGCAGAAATGATGCTTGGATAAATACAGAAATTGGTATATGTTACAAAGAACTTGATAAATATAAAAAAGCTCTTAAATATTATTTATTAGCTTATGAAGAGGATAAAGATGAAATATGGTTATTATCTGATATAGGTTGGATCTATAATGAGCTTGATAAGTATGAAGAAGCCTTACAATTTTTATTAAAAGCTGAGGAATTAGGCAGAAATGATGCTTGGCTTAATGCAGAAATAGGACAATGTTTAGGTAGATTAGAAAAGCTTGATGAAGGTATTGAAAGATTAAAAAAAGCTTTAGAATTTCTTGAAAAAGACAAGACTAATAATACTGCTGAGAAAATTTTTGTTAACTCAGAGATTGGATGGCTTATTGGTAAAAAAGAAAAATCTAATCCTGAAGAAGCATTGTATTATTTAAATATTGCAAAAGAATTAGGAAGAGATGATATTTGGATTAACTCAGAAATAGCTTGGGAACTTGCCTATAATGATAATAAAAGTGAAGAATCTATAAAATATTTTGAAAGAGCTATAAAACTTGGAAGAAATGATGAATGGATTTGGTCAAGAGTTGCCAATGTATACTTTGATCTAGGAAGAATAGAAGATGCTTACAATGCATATTCAAAAGCTTATAAATTAGTAAAAAACAGTTGGTATATTTGTAATGTAGGAAGATGTCTAAGAAAACTTGGAAAATATGAAGAAGCTGTAAAAAAACTTCTACAATCAAGAAAACTTTCTCTTAAAGAAGGAGATGTTGTTGACTTAGAAGATTTAGAACTTGCTTATTGTTATGCAGCTTTAGGGGATAAAAAGAAAGCTGAAAAACATATGAAATTATCTATGGATTCTTTAGGGACTCGTGCAGTAAATGAAGAATATTTAAAAAAGCAATTTGACGAAATAAAGGAAATGATAAGTGTTTTATCAAAGCCATCATAAAATAAGGAATAAAAATGGATAAAATATCAAAAGAATATCAAGAGATAATATATGAAGTTAAAATACTTCCAGTAGAGCAGCTAGATATTGAGCGTGTTGAAAAATTAATTAGAGCATATATTGCTGATAAAAATTATGAAAAGGCATTGGAAGTTCTAAGAGTGGTAGAAGATAGAGAAAAGAACAATCCATCAATTAACTCTGAGTTTGGATATTGTTTAGTAGAGTTAAAGCAATTTGATGAAGCAGCAAAATATTTTTTAAAAGCTAAAAATCAAGGTAGAGAAGATGCTTGGATATACTCACAGTTAGGTTGGTCATATCGTAATGCAGAAAAATATAAAGAAGCTTTAGAAGCTTATTTAAAAGCACAACAATTGGGTGATAAGGTAGCTTGGATAAACGCTGAGATAGGGATGTGCTATAAAGAATTAGGAAAATATGAAGAAGCTTTGAAATATTATCTAATAATAATAAATTCAGGTGAATTAGATAATGACATATATAAGAAAACATGGGTATTATCAGAAATAGCTTATATATATCAAAATATTGATAAATATGAAGAAGCTATAGAATATTTTAAAAAAGTAGAAAGCTTAGGAAGAAAAGATAGTTGGTTATATGCTAATATGTTTAATTGTTTAAAAGCTTTAAAAAATAATGAAGAAGCATTGAAATATTCTTTAATGTTGGAAAATTTTGAAGAGTTTAAAAATGATATTTTTGTATTATCTAATATTGCACATCTTTATGAAGAAAGACAAGAATATAATAATCAACTAAAGTATTTTGAAAAACTAGAAAAAATAGTTGTAGGTGATTATCAATTCTATCTTGACCATGCTTATTGTTTAATTCTTCTAGGTCGTTATACAGAAGCTATTGCAAAAATTGAAAAAGCTTTAGAATTACATGAAGATATTTATCCTATTTCTCAATTAGCTTTTTGTTATCGTAATTTAGGAGAATATGAAAAAGCATTACGATATTATCTAAAAGCTATATCACTTGGAAGAAACGATGCTTGGATTAGTTTTGAATTTGGATTATGTTATAAAGAATTATTAGACTTTGAAAAATCTCTTGAACATTATCTAAAAGCTTATGAAGATAAAATATATAAGTATAATACTTTTTTATTGCTAGAGATAGCTAGAATTTATAATATATTTGATAATTATACAGAAGCTTTTAAATTTTTAACTAAAGTATTTGAAATTGGAGAAAAGAATAGAGAGTTATATTTGGAGATGGGTAAATGTTTAACTGGTTTAGTTAGATATGAGGAAGCTATTGAAAACTTTTTAAAGGCAAGAAAACTTTCTCTTGAAGTAGAAAGTTCAACATATGAAGAGGACAAAGGACTTGCTTATTGTTATGAAGTTTTAGGTAATAATGAAAAAGCTAAAGAATACAAAAAATTATCTAATAAATGGGATTGTAAGTAAAATATCTAAAAGTTAATAAATAAATAGGAGGTTGTTATGGAAAGTAATATTAAAGGAAAAATTGCATTTATTTCTGGGGCAAGTTCTGGAATAGGAAAAGCTACAGCTGAAAAATTAGCAGAAATGGGAGCTAATCTTATTATCTGTGCTAGAAGAGAAAATATCTTAAATGAATTAAAAGAAAAACTTGAAAAACAATATGGAATTAAAGTAAAAACTTTAGTGTTTGATGTAAGGAGTTATTCTGACGTTCTAAAAAATATAAATTCTTTAGATGACGAATGGAAAAAAATTGAAATATTAGTCAATAATGCTGGATTAGCAGTTGGATTAGAAAAACTATATGAATACAACATGGAAGATGTTGATAGAATGGTTGATACTAATATAAAAGGATTCACATATATTGCTAATACAATACTACCTCTTATGATAGCAACTGATAAAGTTTGTACAGTTATAAATATAGGTTCTGTTGCAGGAGAAATCGCATATCCTCATGGTAGTGTATATTGTGCAACAAAATTTGCTGTAAAAGCTATCAGTGATTCAATGAGATCTGAACTTATAGATAAAAAAATAAAGGTTACAAATATAAAACCTGGACTTGTTGATACAGAATTTAGTTTAGTTAGATTTAAAGGAGATAAGGAAAGAGCAGATGGAGTTTATGGTGGAATAGAACCTCTGTATGCAGAAGACATTGCAGATACTATAGCTTATGTTGTAAATCTTCCTGATAAAATACAAATTACAGACTTAACTGTAACACCTTTACATCAAGCTAATGCAATACATATCCATAGAGAAAAATAAAATTAATAAGTGGCTGTTATATATAAACTCTTAATTTAAAAGTTAAAAAATAAGCGAGTAACGAACTATTTTTTGCTTTTTATTAAAATATAAACAGCCACTTTTTTTATTGCATATTAATGTATTTTAAATATAAATCTCCACTAGGAGTAAGATTTAAACCTCTTACACTTGAACGAGATAAAACAGTGTTATATTCCTGTAAAAGTGGAATAACAACTAAAGAATTTAAAAAATCTTCATCTGTTTTTATCTTAGTATTATATTTATAATTTATATAGTAGTATAAATCATTTTTATTATTTGTTCCAACTAAATAATTTTCAATTTTGAAAGTTATAGGAGCATTAGTATTTGAGCTAACTCTTATTGGTATTTTAAAATTTCCTACCCACTCTTTAACAGTTGATAATAGTAATTTTTTTTCTAATAACTTATCAGCTGGAAAATAAGCTATATAAGGAGTATCTGAAAATTTGATATTTAATTTTTCAAAATCTTCCTTAGCTTTATTTAAAACTTCTGAAGATGGATGAGGGTGTGGAAAAATACTAGGAGAATTATTTTCTATTATAACTTTCCCCATAAATTCAGGATCACTCACTGCATACATAAGTTTTCTTAGTTCAGGCTTTTCAAATATCTTTTCTTTTGTTTCATTAGGTATAGAGATATACCAATATTTAGTACTAGGAAAAACTAATTTTTCTGGTAAAGTATTCACTTGTCCTAATCTATCAAAAGGTATAGAGTAAAATGGTTCTCCAAAATAGTCAATCTCATTACGAGGAAACATCTCATAAGCCATAATATCATTTTCTACAAGAGAGATATTAACTTCTTTTAATTTTGTATTTACATTATCCCAGTAATTTTCATTTCTTACTAAAATAATTGAATCTTCACTATAAGTAGAAACTTTAAAAGGACCATTTACAATCTTTTTATCAAGACTTAAATTAGTATTTTCTTCTCTGATTGGATAAAATATAGGATTACTTATCCATTCATCAAAATTCTTAATTGGAGAATTTAAAGTTACAATCAATTTATTATCTTGAATTCTTATTCCAACAGAGCTTTTGTCTACTTTTTTCTTAGCGAAATCTTCTGCTCCCTTGATAACAAACATTCTATATATTTCATCTGAATTTGAGTTTTCTAAGGTATTTAACCAACTTTCAAGATAAGTTTCAGCAGTTATTTTTTGATTATCAGACCATTTTAAATCATCTCTTAAAGTGAATATCCATTCTTTAAAATCATCTGAATGTTCTATGTTAAGTACTCCAACATATCTTGCACCTTCATCTTTTAACTCAGTCAAACCTTCAAAAATTTGATTTATTAAGGCTCTCTCATTTCCTGTATAAGATTGAGAGTTTAATTTATATTCCTGTTTAGGCATAACAGTATAAAATATTTGTTCAACCTTCTCAGCAGTTTCTTCTTTCTTACCACAAGAAATTAATAAAAGGCTTAAAATTAAAATGATAAGTATTTTTATTTTTTTCATTTTTATTACCTCAGTCTAAATTTTTTAAAACAATATCTAAGATTTCTTTAGGAGCTAGATCACTTGAAAAACCAGCAGCCTTATAGTGACCACCACCACCAAAAAGAGCAGCTATTTTGTTGACATTTGTTTCATATTTAGATCTCATACTTCCTTTTATTTTTCCATCAGCTTCTTGTCTTAAAAATAATGAAACAGAGGCTTCATAGTATGATAGAATTTTTTCAACTATACCTTCAGTATCTTCTTTTTTAGCTCCATATTTTTGCATAGTTGCATGATCTAAATAATAATATGATAATTTTTTTTCAGGATAAAACTCAAAATTTGTTAAGGCATCTCCTAACATTTTTAAAGTTTGATAAGAGTTTGAATTTAAAAAATTAGTTACTATATAGTTATTATTTACACCAAGTGAAATTAAATCTGTAGCCATCATCATAGTTTCAACTTTTACATTGCTATGAGAGAAATTTCCTGTGTCGTTTACTAGACCTAAATACAAAGCCTCAGCTATAGCTAAATTTATTTTATAATCCATATATTTAATAAAGTGATAAACAATTTCAGAAGTTGAAGATGAATATGTTATAACACAATTTACATCTCCATAACTTGGATTGCTCATATGATGGTCAATATTAATACTAAGTTTAGCTTCAATATTTTTTCCAGTTTGCCCTGTTCTATCTCTTGTAGCTGAATCTAAAAATATTAATAAATCAGTTGAATATTTTTCTTCACTCTTATAAGTTTCTATTTCTTCAGAGCCTTTTAAAAATTTTGTAGTATAAGGAATACTATCTTGTAAAATAAATCTAATATCCTTATCTTTATAATTTTCCTTTAATGTAAGAAATAGTCCTAATCCTGAACCTACAGCATCACCATCAGGATTGACATGAGCTGTTAATATAATGTTTTGATTTTTTTCAATGATATCTTTAATTTCTTTAAACTTTTCAATAAATTCTTTCAATTTACATTTTCCTTTCTTTTACTTTTGACCAAGTAAACCTGACATATAATCCATAACCATAACTTCAACCATAGCTGCAGCATTTCTACCAGAAGAAATTTCAAGGATTCTTTTCTTAATAGGTTTACCTAAAACATCTTCATATAGGTGAGTTGTTGGAGCAGACATATAGTCGGAGTTATCAAGTGCTTTTAATTCTATTATCATATCTAATCTTTTAGACAATCTTACAGAGCTCATTCCATATAAAGTTTTTATATCTATAATTCCTAAACCTCTTATTTCCATAAAGAATGGAAGTTCAGCTGATTTACCTACAACATCTCCTTGAGTATCTCTGTAGAATTTAACCATATCATCAGCTATAAGTCTGTGTCCTCTATGTATAAGCTCTAAAGCTGTTTCACTTTTTCCTATTCCACTTTTACCTGTAAGTAAAACTCCAAAACCAAAAAGTTCAACTAAAACTCCATGGACACTTATTGTTTCAGAGAAGAAAGAGTCCAAGTAGTTATTGAAATTTGCAATTATTTGAGAAGCTTTTTTATATGGAGCAATAGCTAAAATATGTCCACTTTTTTCCACTAAATCAAAGAAATAGTCAGGGGCATTAGCATCTTCTGTCAATACTATCATAGGAATATCAAAAGTTAAGAATTTTTTTAAATTATTAATTCTATCAGTAGGACAAAGTTTTTCTAAGAAATGAAATTCCATTTTTGAAAATATTTGTATTCCTATATTAGAAACTTCTTCTATCAAATCAAAGAACCCTATAAGAGACAAAGAGGGACGATATACATTAGAAGATTTTATATATGTACTAGTAACTTTTTCTCTACCATATTTGATTTCTAAATCAAATTCATTTATTAGTTTTGTAACTGCTAAACTATTTGTATTCATATTTTCTTCCCTCTCTTTTTTATTCTTTTCTATTATTTCTTGGGATTTAATAAGAAATTCCAAAGGAGTATTATGTCCCATTCTTTTCAATCTGAATGACAGAGCTGCTGCTTCAATAATAACAGCTAGATTTCTACCTTTTCTAACAGGTATAACAAATTTCTGTATTTTTTCACCAACAAAGGTTTCATATTGAGTGTCAAGTCCAAGTCTGTCATAGAATTCTTTTTCATTCCATTCTTCTAAAACTATAAGTATATTTATCTTCTTTTCTATTCTTGTTGATTTTACTCCAAACTGATCTGTAACATCCACAGAACCATTTTGTATATCTTCCAGATAGAAATGTCCTAACTTTAGTTTCTTTTTCCCATTATAACCAAGTAATTCATTTTCACCAACACGACGTATTATAAGGTTTTTATCTGTTATCATACGATGACCTCTTTCAAGTAACTCTATCATAACACCTTTTCTGGCATTAGAATAACCTGTCATCAATACTCCAACACCATGAATTTCCATTAAAGAATAGTCTTCATACTCTTCTTCAATAGAAAGAGCTCTAGAAAGAAAGAATTTTAATTTTCTAATAGTAACAGAGGCTTTCTCATTACTTAAAAGGATATTTTTATTGTATTTTTTTGCGTAATAATAAAATTCTTCAGTTATGATAGCATCTTTTGAAAAGATTAAAGCTGGAAAATCAAGAGCCATATACTCTGAAATAACTTTTTCTTTTCTTTCTTTAGAAAAAGTAGCCATAAATCTTGATTCTTTTAAACTACAGATATTGATATATCTATTTAATTCATCACTTTCCTTATCTAAAAAACCAACAAGCTCATAACCAATTTGATAAATATTAGGGATATCAATCTTTAAATCTAAATTTCCTTCATTCAGTATTTCAAAATTCAATGAATCTGCAATTTCTCTAACAGTGGTATATGTGTACATATCTCCTCCATGTAGTTTTAAGGAGTGTAAGTCCCCTCAACCTCTTTGATTTCTTTGTTTAATTTTAGCTTAACTTGCTCATTACTCAAATGTTCAGCAGGTTCTTTTTTAGTTTTAATTGTTTTTATTTCATCTTTAGGAACTTCAGTTTTCTTTTCAACTTTCTTTTCCTCTTTTTTAGCTTCTTCAACTTTTTTATTAGCAGGCTTTACTTCTTTTTTAGCTTCTTCAGACTTTACAGTGGACTTCTTCTCTTCAGTTTTAGCTTTTTCTTCAGCCTTCTTTTCAATTTTCTTTTCTTTCTCTTGTATAACTTTTTTGACTGTCTCTCTACCTTCTTCTAATTTTTTAGCTTCTTTTTCTTCTTTAGAAGTCTCAGTTTTCTTAACTTCTTTCTTTGTTTCTTCCACTTTAGAATCAGTTTTAGTTTTTTCAATTTTCTTTTCTTCTTTTTTCACTTCTTCAGTTTTAGAAGCAGGTTTTTTTTCCTCAGTCTTAACTTCTTTTTTATTTTCTACTTTCTTTTCAGAAGTAAGCTCTTTTTTATCTGGAGACTTTTCTTCCACTTTAGAATCAATTTTAGTTTTTTCAACTTTCTTTTCCTCTTTTTTCACTTCTTCAGTTTTCACTTCTTTTTTATCAATAGTAACATCAGTTTTTTCTTCTTTAAGAACTTCAGATTTCTTCTCAACAACTTCTTCTGCTGAAGTTTCTACTATATCATTTTCAATTTTCTTAACTTCTTTTTTAGTTCCTCCATAGAATTCATTATTTCTAAGATCCATAGTTCCAACCACTTGTTTAGTTGTATTTTCTACCATAGCCTGTTCTAATTTTTCTTGATTAGAAACTTTTTTATACATGAAGAAAGTAAAGGCAATAAACACAAGGAAAACTATAAAATTAAGAAATTTTGGAAAGTTTAAACTACTTTTTTTCTTAACCTTAGGTCTAACTTTTGGATTGAGATTTCTTTTTGCCTTACTTTTAGGATTATTATTGCCAGAGTTCCCATTCTTTTTTGAAACTTCTTGTTTTTTACTTTCAGTCTTCTCCCTATTTGATGATTTTGTATTCTTTTTTTTATCCATTTAACCCCTCTTTTAACTTAATTAAAATGTAGAAAGAACCACAACATACGGTAAGCTTTCTCTTTTTATTTAAAGCTAAATTATATGCTTTTATTGGATCTTCTTCATATTCAAAATCTTTCTTATTTTCAACATTGTCATATAATTCTTTAGCAGTTGAAGCTCTTGGATTATCTGGGATAGATGTTAAAACTATACTAGAAGAGATTTCATTTAGTTTTCTAAACATTGAAATTCTATCTTTATCTTTTAAAATAGATACTAGTACAGTAACTTCATCTTTTGAAAAGTGTTGTTTTACAATCTTTATAAGTTCTTCAACTCCAGCAGGATTGTGAGCCCCATCAAAAATCACAAGCGGATCTTTAGAGAATACTTCAAATCTACATTGCCATACAACCTTTTTAATTGCTTCTCTTACTATATTTTCATCTATACCTAAGTATTTTACAACTTCATAGGCACATAAGAAATTTTTATATTGATAGTCACCAAAAAGTGAGTATTCATAGATGTTTCCATCTATATTTATATTTGTTGTAAAAGTATTAAAATCAAGTTTATATGTACTATCGCTATATTTATCTAAGACATTTACATATTTGTCTGTAACTTCTTCAATAGCTTTTTTAACATCAGGATTATTATCAGCAAAGATAGTATAAGGACAATTTTTAATTATTCCTGCCTTTTCTGTTGCTATTTTATAAATAGTATCCCCTAGATATTCTGTATGATCTAAGCTAACATTAGTTATTACAGATACAGTGTTGTCACAGATGTTTGTTGCATCATATCTTCCACCCATACCAGCTTCTAAAATTACATATTCAGCCTTCATATCTTTAAAATAATCAAACATCATAGCAGTTGTAACTTCAAAGAATGTTGCTTGTATTTTATGTTCTTCAATAATCTTTTTAACTCTTTCATAATATTTAGCAACATCTTCATTGCTGATATACTTATCATTAAAAGATATTCTTTCATTGAATTCAAGTATATGAGGTGAAGTATATTTTCCAACCTTATACCCTGCATCTATTAGTACTCTTTCAACTGTTGTTGAAACAGAACCTTTTCCATTAGTTCCAGTTATATGTATAACCTTATATGAATTTTGTGGGTTTCCTAAATGTTTACAAATTTCTTTAATATTATCTAAACCAAGTCTTATACTAAACATAGAATAAGCATATAATTCTTCAAGTAAAGCATCAATATTCATTTTTCCCTCCATTTTTTTATCACATTATTTTATTATTGATAAAATTCCTTCAACTATTGATTTTGAATTTTTTGCAGCAATTTTCACAAATTCATCAAAAGTCATTCCTGCTTCATCATCAGCCTTATCAGAAATTGATCTTAAAACTATAAATGGTACATTTAAAACTTCACAGACATGAGCAACTGCTGCTCCTTCCATTTCAACACATTCAGCTTCAAAAATTTCTCTTAATTTTTTAACTTTTTCTGATGAAGCTACGAATTCATCTCTACTTATAATTCTTCCTTTATGAACTTTTTCAGTTCCAAAAAGTTTTGTGGCAACTGACTCAGCTAAAGTAAAAAGATAAGGATCAGCTTTGAAGTTAGAGTTTTTCATTCTTGGAATTTCTCCTAATTTATAGTTTCCTCCTGCTGTTACGTCCATATCAGATTCAACTAAATCAGTAGCTATAACAATATCAGTAACCTTAATATTCGGATTAACTGCTCCAGCAACTCCTGTAAATATAATTTTATCAACTTTAAAATTAGAGATTAAAAGGGTTGTTGATATTGCAGCATTAACTTTTCCAATACCACTTTCTACTAAAACAACATCTTTAGAGCATAGTTTCCCTTCATAAAATTTCAAATTACTAATTTCTATTTCATTTATGTCAGTCATTGAACTTTTTAATTCAACTATTTCTTCATGCATGGCACCAATTATTCCAATTTTCATTTTTACCTCCAGAGTATTTTATTACTGAAATATTATAACATATTTAAAAAAAATAGAATAGCAAGACTCTAAAATATGTTATAATAAATTAGAAAAAATTAAAGGAGATTTTACTATGTATTACATTCAATATATTGTTGCTAGATTTTTTATTTTTTTATTGCTTTTATTACCTGAAAAAATGAGATTTAAATTTGGAGATTTTTTAGGAAATCTTACATATAAATTAATTAAAAGTAGAAGAATGACAGCCCTTATGAATTTAAAAATGGCTTTTCCTGAAAAGAGTGATGAGGAAATTGAAAAGATTGCAAGAAAATCTTTTAGAATAATGATAAAAGCATTTCTATGTTCACTATGGTTTGATAAATATCTTAAAAATCCTAAAAATATAAAAATTATAAATCAAGAGAGTATGATGAATGCTTATAAAAAAGATAAAGGTGTTATGGCAGCTACCATGCACATGGGAAATATGGAAGCAAGTACAGTTTGTGCAGGGGAACATAAAATTATCACAGTTGCTAAAAAGCAAAGGAATCCATACATAAATGATTACATCACAAAGCTTAGAGGAAAAGCAAATTATATGGAAGTAATAGAAAAAAATGAAAGAACAAGTAGAGTTTTAATTTCCAAATTAAAAGAGAAAAAGATCTATGCTTTATTTTCTGATCATAGAGATAAAGGAGCTATAGTTAACTTCTTTGGTAAAGAGACAAAAGCACCAAGTGGAGCAATATCTATGGCATTGAAGTTTGATTTGCCTTTTGTCCTTGTCTACAATACTTTTAATGATGATAATACAATTACTGTCTATGTCAGTGATGAAATAGAATTAAAAAAAACTGGTAATTTTAAAGATGATGTACAAAACAATGTCCAATATTTAATAAATATTATGGAAGATGTTATTAGAAAACATCCAGAACAATGGATGTGGTTCCATGATAGATGGAATAGTTTTAGAGAATATAAACGTTCATTGAAGAATAAAAAATAAAAATTATATTAAAAAGAGGCTGTTGCAAATTAATAAAAAGTAAAAAATAGTTCGTTACTGAGTAAATTTCTTAACGATAAAAAATTTCCATTCGTAACTCACTTATTTTTTACTTTAGATTGAAAACTTAAATTTGCAACAGCTTCTTATTTTTTAAACTTGATTTAGCTTGCAATAAATTCCTTCTAGCTTCATTAACTCATCATGATTTCCCATTTCAGCTATTCCATCTTTAGTAATAACAATAATGACATCAGCTTTTCTTACAGTTGTAAGTCTATGGGCAACCACTAAAGTTGTTCTACCTTCACTAAGTTCATCTAGAGATTTTTGTATGTTTCTTTCAGTTATACTGTCTAAAGCACTTGTTGCCTCATCTAAAATTAGAATAGGAGGGTTAGCTAGGAAAACTCTAGCAATAGAAATTCTTTGTTTTTGTCCACCAGATAAACGAATGCCTCTTTCACCAACTTGAGTATCATACCCTTTTTCTAAAGTCATAATATAGTCATGAATATTTGCATATTTAGCTGCTTTATAAATTTCTTCATCAGTGGCATCTAATTTTCCATAGGCAATGTTTTCTTTTATAGTTCCTGTAAATAAAAATACATCTTGACTAACAATACCTATATTTTTTCTAAGTGAAGATAAGGTCATATTTTTAATATCTATATCATCTATTGTAATTTTACCAGATAGAATATCGTAAAATCTTGGAATTAAATGGCAGATAGTACTTTTACCAACTCCAGATTCACCAACTAAAGCCACATTGGTTCCAGCCTTAATATTTAAAGAGAAATTTTCAAAAACATTTTCATTTTCTTCGTATCTAAAAGTAACATTATCAAAGTTTATGTCACCTTTTAACTTTCCAACTTCAATTTTGCCTTCTTCTTCTTGAGGAACAGTTATTATTTCATAAAATCTTCTAAAGCCACTCATTCCATTTTGAAATTGCTCTACTGAGTTAATAAGTCTTTTTACAGGAGTTATTAACAAGTTAACAAATAACATATATGTAACAAAATCTACCACTGTAATTTTGTTGTAATAAGTGAATAAAGTTCCACTTAAAAGCATAACAAGATAAAGAGTGTCTATGATATAGTAAACTCCACCTTGAAAGACTGCTAGCCAAAAATATGCTGCTTTTCTTGCAACTATGTATTTAGAGTTTCCCTCTTCAAATTTTTTAAATTCAAACTTACTATTATTAAAAGATTTAGAGACTCTAATTCCTGAAATAGAATTTGATAAATTTGCATTTATAGCTCCAACAGTAGTCCTTGTTTCAGCAAAGGCTCTCATCATTCTCTTCCTTAAGAAAATAGTAAGTAGAGCCAAAATTGGAATAAAAAAGAAAACTATACAAGTCAATATAGGGTTTAAATTAATTAGATAGCAAAAAGAACCCAAAACTAAAACTCCTGATATGAAAACATCTTCTGGTCCATGGTGAGCAAGTTCTGAAATATCTACTAAGTCATTTACTATCCTTGACATAATATCACCAGTCTGATTTTTATCAAAATAAGATATGGGCATATTTTGAATATGCTTAAATAAATCTCTTCTCATATCAGCTTGTATTTTTACTCCAACAATATGTCCATAATAACCAACAAAGTAATTAGAAAGCATTTTAAAAATGTAAATTAATGCTAAAATAAATAAAAATAAAAAAATTGTTTTTAATTTTCTATTTGGAATGAAATCATATAATATTGAACGAGTCAATATAGGATAGAATAAATCACAAATTGAAATAAGAAAAGCTGCTAACAAATCTAAAAAAAACATTTTTTTATGAGGTTTATAATATGAAACAAATTTTTTAAACAAAGTCTAACCTCCTTATTAATATTTTATACAAATATTATAGCATAAAAAAAGCCAATTGCAGATTTTAAAAAAATCTTTTGCAATTGGCTCTCTTTT
>ERZ773062.452-NODE-452-length-21836-cov-23.523759_pt1 | contig 21836 bp, 18 predicted proteins | sample MGYA00580626_ERZ773062 | MGnify/ENA primary metagenome ERZ773062 (study PRJEB29015, sample SAMEA2738003) | human oral metagenome | biome: human oral; feature: human-associated habitat; material: dental | place: China | collected 2058 ...
GGCTACGGACCTCAGGGCGCACGACGCCGGGGGCGGCGGCGCGCTGCTCGAGGACGCGGGTGGCCTCGGCGACCTCGGCATCGATGGCTTCCCAGCCCTCATCCACGCCGCGGGCGAGGGTAACGACCTCGAGCACCTTCTGGTCGGCGAAGGCGAGCCAGGCGTGCAGGTTCTCGTTAAGGGTCGCGTCGTCCCAGGTCTCCAGCGCGGTGTCGTGAGGCACGTGCTGGAGGGAGTTGGAGGTGGCGACGGTGACGTGGGCGGCACCCAGGGCCTGGGCAGCCTTCAGGGTTTCGCGCAGCTGGGCCAGGTCGGCGCGCCAAATGTAGCGGCCGTCGACCGCGCCGACGACGAGGGTGACACCGGACAGGTCGGCGCCCTTGGGCAGCGCGCCGCGCAGCGTGTCGACATGGAGGGCCTCGACACCAGTCTTAGCCAAAGCGCCCACCGCGTGGGAGGCATCGCCGTAGGGCGTGGTGAGCAGGATCTGGGGACGGTTCTGAGAGGCGGCCAGGCGCTCGTAGACGCGGGCGGCCAGCTCGCCCAGCTCGACGCGGGTGCGCGACAGGTTGTCCGAAGTCAGGGCAGGCTCGTCGAGCTGAACCCACGGGGCGCCCGCTGCGTGCAGGGAGGCCAGCGCCTCCTCGTACGCGGCCACGGCCTCGTCGATGCGGGTAAGCGGGTCAAAGTCCGGGGTCGCCGGGTCAGCCTTGGCCAGCGCCAGGTAGGTGACGGGGCCGACCAGAACCGGGCGGGTCACGTAGCCCCACTCACGGGCATCCGTGAAGCGGCGGGTAATCGTGTCGTCGGCGAAACGCAGGGGCGTGTCGGGGCCGATCTCGGGGACGAGGTAGTGGTAGTTCGTGTCGAACCACTTCGTCATCTCTTCGGGTCCGACCTTGTCGTCGCCGCGGGCGAGCGCGAAGTAAAGGTCCAGGCCAGTACGGCCGTCGAAGCGCGGCGGAATGGCACCCAGGAGGATCGTGGCGTCCAGGACGTGGTCGTAGAGGGAGGGCGCGTCGGCCAGGGAGGCATCGGTGGGGTTCAGGCCAAGCTCGACGAGGCGCGCGAGGTTGGCCTTGCGCAGATCGTTGGCGGCCTGGGTCAGCTCGGCCTCGGTGATGCGCCCGGCCCAACGGGCCTCGAGCGCACGCTTGAGCTCGCGGCCGCGTCCGATACGCGGATAGGCCAGGATCGTGGCTGTGGGAAACTGCGCGGGGGCAGCGGACATGGTGTTCTCCTTGGGTGTGCTACTCGTTCGGCGTGCGCGGGATAGCCCCGCACCCTGCCGCAGGGTGGATGGTGGGAGCGCTCAGGCGCTGGTGTCGGGGGCACAGGCCTGGGACCGAAGTGGGTCAGGCGTGACTCCCATGAGGGCCAAGATGTCCAGGACGGGCTTGGACCTGTTGAATGTGTAGAGGTGGACGCCGGGTGCGCCCGCCTCCAAGACGGAGTGGATGAGGCGAGAGCCGAAGACGGCACCGAACTCGTCGCGAGCGTCCTGATGGGGGTAGTCGGCAAGCGTGGTGAGCAGGTATTCGGGGACCTCAATGCCGGTGAGGTCCTGAACGCGGCGCAGGCGCGCCGGGTCCGTGGCCGGCAGCAGGCCAGGAACGATCGGGATGGTGACGCCGGCGCGCCTTGCGCGATCGACGAAAGAGGAATAAACGTCGGCGTCCCAGAAAAGCTGGGTGATGGCGAAGGATGCGCCGGCAGCCTGCTTGACGAGGAGTCGTTCGACCTCCTGCGCGGGCGTGGTTCCCGCGGCAGGGTTGCCCGCGGGGAAAGCCGCGACGGCGATCGTCAGGGGTTTGAAGGCGGAACGCAGGGCCTCGCCCGGGTGGGCGTCGCAGCGGCGCTTTTCAACGGTGCGGATCAGGTGGATCAGCTCGGTGGCGCTGGCGACGCCGCTGGGACCGGGCTCCCAGTCTTCCTGTCCGACCGGCGGGTCGCCGCGCAGTGCCAGGAAGGTGCGCACGCCCGAGTCCAGGTAGTCGTAGACGGCGGAGACGACCTCGTCGGTCGAGTTACCTACGCAGGTCAGGTGCGCGATCGGCTGGATCGGGGTGTCTCTCACGAGGCGATGGACCGTCGAGCGGGCGTTGGAGCGATCTTTGCCGCCTGCACCGTAGGTGACGGACATGAAGTCGGGGCGCACGCGCAGCAGCTCATCGACCGTCTTCCAGAAGGGTTCTTCCAGGGAGGGCTTGCGCGGGGGCATGACCTCGAAGGACAGGAGCGTGGGTTCGTGGTCGTGGGTACACGGACAGGCGTAGGCGTCGTCAGAGAAGGGCACGATGGGACTCTCGGGTAGCGGCTGGCCCTCACGTGGGTGCGCATCGGCGCTGGTGGTAATGTGGTGGCGGGAGCGAGCCTGGGCAATGGCGGACGGCGGTGTCAGTCAGTTGCACATTCGGGCACGAATCGACCCGCACATGCGACGAGTGGTGTTCGTTCGTGCGTTCATGCTCCCAGTATGTCCGGGTTCGTATGCACCGCGCATTCGCGGTCCGCACAACGAGCATTTGTGACAGGACCGTCTCAGAGGAGATCGAGAGATGTCAACGCCAGTGGCGCCTCCGACAGGACTCGAACCTGCAACCTCGGGATTAGAAGGCCCTTGCTCTATCCATTGAGCTACGGAGGCATAGCGCGGTGCGCCACCTGTAAGACTAGCGGAGGTTAGCGCGCCTTTCCACCAGCACGCCCGAGCAGGAAAGCGAGCAGTGGGAACAGGAGCACCGACATGGCACCCGCGACGACGAGCAGCGAGGCCAGCCACGACGGTAAAACGCCCGTCGCGACCCCCACCTCGGTAACGGCGACGATGATGGGCAGGCCAGTCGCACCGTACAGGCCGATACGCGTCGCATCCAGCCATCCGACCCCTTCGATCGAGCCGTGGAAGCGTTCGAGGACGACGATGGGGGCGCCACGTACGAGAAGGATGGCACCCACGAAGGCGATGAGCAGGAGGGGGTAGCTGGCCACCGCGCTGATCGAGATGTTCATGCCGGAGGTCACGAAGAAAATCGGGATGAGAAAGGAGAATCCGAGCGTGCGCAGCTCTGCCTCGACCATCGTGAAGTTTCCGGGTGCCAGAGCCCGCACGATGATGCCGGCCGCGAAGGCACCGAGTACCATGTCCAGGTCCATGACCGCAGACAGGGCCATCAGGCCGGTGAGGACCACCATGACGACGCGCATGAGCGTCTTTTGCGAGGTCTGCGAGCCGTGCAGGATCGTGCGCCCAATCTCGGGGTGGCGCAGGACGAAGCGGGTAGGAATCGCGACGGCGACGATGGTGGCGAGCACGAAGACCAGGAGCACAATCGCCGACGCCCACGGGCTGCGAGCCGACAGCAGCAGCGACATGGCGACGATGGGCGCGAGCTCACCGACGGCACCGTGGACGAGGACGGCCTTGCCGATCGTGGTCTTCATGACTCCTGCCTCCATGAGGATCGGGAGCAGGGTTCCGAGCGCAGTCGACGTCAGAGCGATGGCGAGCGCAACGTACGTGGCGCCGGCAACCCCTGTCGTGCCCGACGCGGCGACCGCAGCCCAGGACACCGCCAGTCCGATCGCGAAACAGACGAACCACGTGAGCAGGGAGCGCTTACCAGCGCGCCCATGCACCTGCGTCACGTCGATCTCGGTGCCCGCGATCAGAAAGAGCATGCCCATGCCGACCTCACGGAACACCGAAACAGGTTCGGTGAGCGTGGCCAGCCCCGCCGCGTTGGGGCCGACGAGGACGCCGAGAATCAGCAGCCACACGACGTCGGGAACACGCTTGCGCGTCAGGGACGACAGGAGGGGTGAGAGCGCGGCAGCTGCGGCAATCACGAAGAGGGAGACGATCGATCCCTCCGTATCGCTCGTCGTCGATGCGGCGACGAGGCCGTGACCCACTCCCCCGCTCACGGCAAGACAAGACGTCGGCAGGCTCATGTGCATTCCTTTTCGGGTCGTTGCGCCGAGTGTGCGGTGCCGACCATCAGGTCTGTTGGCGCACGCTCAGGGCTTGAGGGCATGACAAAGGCCCGGGACGACAAGTCCCGGGCCTGTGCGTGGATGCGAGGTCAGCCCTCGATGTCCAGGAGGCCGTTCTTGTAGGCCTTGGCCAGGCGGCGGGGCACGCGGATCTCACGGCCGGCAACCTTGACGGTGTTCAGCTCGGTAAGATCAGCCTTCCAGGTAGACCGGCGGGTGCGGGTGTTCGCACGGGACATCTTGCGCTTGGGAACTGCCATGTCTTACCGCTCCTCTTCTTTCTCGACGACTATTCTGATCGGTGCGCCACGCGGGCGCACGGCGACAACCCGACAAGACTACCACGGACCGGGCACTGAAGCACATCGCGGAAGGCTACGCGCCTGCGATCCTGGTTACAGACTAGCGAAGCGCTCTTCCCCTTACACTGGGCGCATGTCCGCTCTTCGCACGCTTGCCTCTGGCACGCTTCTCACCCACGAGATCGAGATCAAGCGTTCCCGGTTTATCACGACGCTGGCCAGGACGGACACCCCCAAGGAGGCCCGCGAGCTCATCGACGCGGTTAAGTCCGAGCATCCTCAGGCCCGCCACAACTGCTCCGCTTACCTCATTGATCCGCCGGACGCCGCACCGCTGCAGCACTCCTCGGACGACGGAGAGCCCTCGGGCACAGCGGGCACCCCGATGCTCGAGGCGCTGCGCGCCTCCGACACATGGAACGCCACGGCGGTGGTCACCCGCTACTTCGGCGGCATCCTCCTGGGCGGAGGCGGCCTTGTACGCGCCTACTCAACGTCTGTCTCCGAAGCCCTCGCCAATGCCCCCATCGCCTACCTGGTCAGGCGAGACGTCCTCGAAACACAGCTGAACCCCGGTGACGCGGGGCGCATCGAGGCCGAGCTGCGTGGGCGCGGAGCCGCGATCGTCGACACCATCTGGGGCGCGGACGTGACGCTGCGCGTCGCGATCGATCCGGCCGACCGCGAGTCGATTGAGGCATGCCTGGCCCAGGCCTCGTCCGGTGTTGCAAAGTTTCGCTACGTGGAAACACGTCGGATTGAACTAGACGAGGCTGAGAACGCGGGATGACAATTCAGGGGTACTACTGATCGTGGAAGGACCTCTCATGGCTCGTATTGCCTCCACCGTCGCCGATCTGATCGGCGCCACCCCCCTCGTCCGAATTAATCACGTGGCCGGTGACGGCGTCGACGTGGTCGCCAAGGTCGAGGCCTTTAATCCGGCTTCCTCCGTGAAGGACCGCATCGCCCGTTCGATCATCGACGCGGCCGAGGCCTCGGGCGCTCTCGCCCCCGGCGGCACGATCGTCGAGGCAACTTCCGGTAACACGGGCATCGCCCTGTCGATGGTGGGCGCGGCCCGCGGCTACAAGGTCGTCATCGTCATGCCGGCCTCGATGTCCGTCGAGCGCCGCGCGATCGTGCGCGCATTCGGCGCCGAACTGGTCCTCACCGACCCCAAGGGCGGCGTCTCCGCAGCCGTCGCAGAGGCAGAGCGCATCGCCTCCGAGCGTCCCGGTGCCATCATCGCCTCCCAGTTCGCCAACCCCGCAAACCCCGCGGCGCACGTGGCGCACACGGGCGAGGAGATCTGGGCTGACACCGATGGCCAGGTCGACGTCTTCGTTGCCGGGGTGGGCACGGGTGGCACCATCTCGGGCGTCGCGAAGGTCCTCAAGGCCAAGAACCCGCACGTGCGCATCATCGCCGTTCAGCCCGCCGAGTCTCCTTTGCTGACCGGCGGCACGCCCGGCCCGCACGGCATCCAGGGCCTCATGCCCAACTTCGTGCCCGAGACCTTCGACGCGGACATCGTCGACGAGGTCATCTCCGTAGAGACCGCCCACGCGCTTGAGTTCGCGCGCCGCGCCGCCGCCGAGGAGGGCCTGCTTGTGGGCATCTCGTCGGGCGCTGCCCTCGCCGGCACCGCTGCGGTCGCTGCTCGCCCTGAGCTGGCCGGCAAGAAGATCGTCACGCTCCTGCCCGACACGGGTGAGCGTTACCTCTCGACCGCGCTCTTCGCGGGCCTCGAGGACTGATGTTTTCCTCGTAGCGCACTAAGGTGGCCCCGGATGGAATATCCGGGGCCACCTGAGCGTTTCCCCACCTAGCCGACCATCCAGGAGGAACCAGTGAAGCTCACCGTTAACGCCCTGTCGAAGACCCTGTCGCGCGCCCTGCCCACCAAGGCGCTCGGGCTCTTCCGCGAGGACCTTGTGACGGCGCATCGCCGCGACCCTGCGGCCACCTCCGCCCTGGAGATCGCACTGACCTACCCGGGTGTGCACGCACTGTGGACACACCGCGTCTCGCACGCACTGTGGACCCATGGCGCCCGAACCCCCGCCCGGGCCCTGTCCTCCCTCGCCCGCGCGTTCACCGGCGTTGACATTCACCCCGAGGCACGGATCGGTCGACGCGTCTTCATCGACCACGCAACGGGCGTCGTCATCGGCCAGACGGCCGAAGTCGGCAACGATGTCGTTATCTTCCACGGCGTGACCCTGGGTGGAGTAGCCATGAGGCCGGGCAAGCGCCACCCCACCGTCGGCGACCACGTCATGATCGGTGCCGGAGCGAAGGTCCTCGGCCCCATCAACGTGGGCACGGGCGTCAAGATCGGCGCGAATGCGGTCGTTGTCAAGGACGTGCCCTGCGGAAACGTCGCGATCGGAGTGCCCGCGCGCCTGCTTCCCAAGCCCGAAAAGGACACCCACGATCGCGACCTGATTGTCGATCCGAACTGCATGTTCGAGGAACCAGCCCTCTACATCTGAGATGCGCGCCCTTGTCTCGCCCACGGCTCACGAATAACATTCAAGAGCCGTGACAAAGTGAGCACCCTCACCTATAGTTGGTTTATGGAAGCTCGAACTCTACATGCCCCACTGGACGCGTTGTCAGCGGCGAATCGGCCCCAGGGTATTGAGATCGCCACGCTCACAACATTCGACATCCCCGCGCTCGCGGTGCTCACCCTCGAGGCATACGACGACGCCGTCACGCCAGAGGCGCTCTTGGAAACCTCCGAAGAGCTACGCCTGACGTTTGAGGGCGCATTCGGGGCCACCACGGAAGACTCGTTCATCGGGGCGTGGGACGGAGGGACGCTCATCGGAGCGATCCTCGTCGTGCGTGAATCCCCCTGGGATGACGCGCCGGATGGCCCCTTCGTGGTCGACCTGATCGTGGCCCCCGACTACCGCAGGCGCGGCATCGCAACCGCCCTCGTGTCCGAGGTTGCGTCGCGATGCTCGCAGTGGGGATTCGACACCCTCACCCTGCGTCTCGATACGCGCCACGGCGGGGCACACGAACTCTACTCGGTCCTCGGATTCGAAGAGATCGCCTGATAGAAGGCGAGGAGTGCGAGCCTGCCGGCCCGCACTCCCCTCCTGCGTCGCGTTGTGCCCTCAGCGCTGGCAGGACGGACACCAGAACAGGCGTCGGTTCTGCATGAGCGCCTCACGGATCGGCGTCCCGCACCGCAGACACGGCCGATCGGTGCGGTGGTACGCATACCAACGCGAGGCCTCCTCATCGCCCTCGATGGGCGGGTTGGGTGCCTCCTGCGGGTCCATCGTGTCCAGGCGACCAGCGGCCAGGCCGCGGTTCATGAGGTCGCAGATGAGGACCCACAGCTCGCGCAGGCGCTTGAGCGAAATATTGGCTCCCTTTCGGTGCGGAGAGATGCCCGCAAGGAACAGCGCGTCGGCGCGGTAGATGTTTCCCACGCCCGCGATGATCGACTGATCCATGACGATCTCGCCGATCGCGCGCTTCTTGGCGTGGGCGACGCTGGCGAAACGATCCATCGCCTCGCGATCATCTCGGGCCCCGGCATCCAGGGGATCCGGTCCCAGCTTCGCCTCCGCCTTAATACGCTCCTCGTCGGTGATCAGGTCGCAGCGGTTCGGCCCCACCAGGTCGGCGACAGCGTGGTCGTTGAACAGGCGCAGGCGCACGGCTCCGACCGGCTCCGGCGGCTCCCACTCTCCCGCCTTGGCCTCTCCAAATCCCTCGCCCCAGCGGGTTTCGGAATGACCGTTCCACTCCCCCTTCGGGATGTTGGGAATGCGGTGGGCGACGCCGTGGCCCTCGTCAACGACGGTCTCATCGCCGTTGAAACGCCACCATCCGTACAAGCCCAGGTGGATGTGTACCCACCGATCGGGCCAGGGGGCTTCCTCACCGAGAAGGGGTTCCCCGCTGCCGGCAGCGGCACCTTCCAGGAGGGCCACCCCGGCCTCGTACTTCTCCCCCGGGGTGGGCGGGACGAAGCCAATGAACATGTGCTTGCCGTGCACGCGAACCCGCTGCATGACCCACCCGTCCAGGAGGGCGGCGGAAGACGCAAAGCGCCCCTGCGGGGACGAAGCCGAGACGGTACCCCCGACGAAAAGCTCGTCGAGGGTACCGGCTAGGCGACGGACTGCATCGCCTTCAGGCATGTGACCTCACTTCTTGACGACGACGTTGACCAGCTTCGGCGCGCGAGCGATCACCTTGAGGGGCTCGCTGCCGTCGAGGGCCTTCACGATCGGGGACTCGGCCAGGGCTGCCGCGATGAGGTCAGCCTCAGAGATGGAGGGGGCGACCTCGATGCGCGCCTTCACCTTACCGTTGACCTGGACGACGGCGGTGACCGTGTCTTCGACCAGCAGCGAGGAATCCTCGACGACCGGGAAAGGAACGCGGGCCAGGGAATCCTCGTGCCCCAGCAGGCTCCACAGCTCCTCGCACAGGTGCGGGGCGACCGGGGCAAGCATGAGGATCAGGGGCTCGATGGCGTCGCGCGGGACCGCGTCCAGGCTAGTCAGGTGGTTGTTGAGGACGATGAGCTTGGAGATCGCGGTGTTGATGCGTAGGTTCTCGTATTCTTCGGTGACCTCGGCGATCGTGCGGGCCACGAGGCGACGAGTCTTGTCGTCCGCGGGCTCGTCCGTGACCGTGAGATCGCCGGTTTCCTCGTCGACCGCGTTACGCCACAGGCGCTGCAGGAAGCGCTGGGAGCCGACGACGGCGCGGGTGTCCCACGGGCGCGACAGGTCGAGGGGGCCCATGCTCATCTCGTACACGCGGAAGACGTCGGCGCCGTAGGCGTCGTACATCTCGTCGGGCGTGACGATGTTCTTCAGGGACTTGCCCATCTTGCCGTACTCGCGATTAACGGGCTCGCCCTTGTAGGTGAAGCCGCTCGTCTCGTCGCCCTCGACCTCGTCGGCGGGCACGTACTGGCCGCGCTCGTCCGTGTAGGCGTAGGCCTGGACGTAGCCCTGGTTGAAGAGCGTATGGTAGGGCTCGGAGTCCGGCACGTGGCCCAGGTCGAAGAGGACCTTCTGCCAGAAGCGCGAGTAGAGCAGGTGCAGCACGGCGTGCTCGACGCCGCCAACGTACATGTCGGTGCCGCCGCTGACCTTGCCTTCGCGCGGGCCCATCCAGTAGGCGAGGTTCTCCTCGCCGGCGAAACGATCAGAGTTCGTCGGGTCGGTGTAGCGCATCTCGTACCAGCACGAGCCCGCCCACTGGGGCATCGTGTTGGTCTCGCGGCGGTACTTCTTAGGTCCCTCGCCCAGGTCCAGAGTGACATTCACCCATTCCTCGGCGCGGCCAAGCGGGGCCTCGGGCGAGGAGTCGGCGTCGTCCGGGTCGAAGGTGCGCGGGCTGTAGTCGCTGACCTCGGGCAGCTCAACGGGAAGCATGTCCTCCGGCAGGGCATGCGCGACACCATCCTCGTCCCACACGATCGGGAAGGGCTCGCCCCAGTAGCGCTGGCGGCTGAAGAGCCAGTCACGCAGGCGGTAGGTGACGGTGGCGTGGCCCAGGCCCTTGGCGACAAGCCACTCGATCATGGCGGCCTTAGCCTCGTCCTTGGCCAGGCCGTTCAGGTCGATCTCGTCGTTCGCGGAGTCCACGGCCACGCCGTCACCCGTGTACGCGCCAGCCTCGAGGTCGTGACCGTAGGGGTCGGAAGCGGGGCCGATCGTGCGCACGATGTCGAGGTCGTAGGCGCGCGCGAAGGCCCAGTCGCGGTCGTCGTGGGCGGGCACGGCCATGATGGCGCCGGTGCCGTAGCCCCACAGGACGTAGTCGGCGACGAAGATCGGGACCGCACGACCGTTGACGGGGTCGATGCCCATCAGGCCGGTGAACACGCCGGTCTTGGTGCGTTCGTCGTCTGCGCGCTCGGCCTCGGACTTCGCTGCAGCCTGGGCGCGGTAGGCGCTCACGGCCTCCTTCGGGGAGGCAGCGCCGCCCGTCCACGCGTCCTTCGTACCCTCGGGCCAGGCGGCGGGCAGGGTGAGGGCGGCCTCGTCGGCCGCGTCGCCGCCGACGGTTCCTCCGAGGATCGGGTGCTCGGGAGCTACGACCATGAAGGTCGCGCCGAACAGCGTGTCTGGACGCGTCGTATAGACATCCAGGGAGTCGAGGGAGGCACCGGCCTCACGCGCGCCGGGCACGTCGAAGCGGACGGTCGCTCCCTCGGAGCGGCCGATCCAATTGCGCTGCATGGTGCGCACCTTCTCGGGCCAGTCGATCGTGTCGAGGTCGTCGGAGAGACGCTTACCGTAGGCGGTAATGCGCATCATCCACTGGCGCAGGTTGCGCTTGAACACCGGGTAGTTGCCGCGCTCGGAACGGCCATCGGCGGTGACCTCTTCGTTTGCCAGAACCGTGCCCAGGCCGGGGCACCAGTTGACGGGAGCTTCAGACACGTAGGCGAGGCGGTAGGAGTCGATGACCTTCGCACGGGCGGCGCGATCGAGCGAGTTGTAGTCAGAGCCGTCCTCGGGGCGAATCTCGCCGGACTCGAGCTTGGCGATCAGCTCGGTGATCGGGCGCGCCGCGCCCTGGGAGCCGTCGGGCGCCGTGGCCTCGGGGTCGAACCAGGAGTTGAAGACCTGCAGGAAGATCCACTGCGTCCAGTGCACGTACTCGATGTCGGTCGTGGCGAAAGAACGGCGCGAGTCGTGGGACAGTCCCATGCGGCGCAGCTGGCGGCGCATGTTCGCGATGTTCTGGTTCGTGGTGATGGCCGGGTGCTGGCCGGTCTGAACGGCGTACTGCTCGGCGGGCAGGCCGAAGGCGTCATAACCCATCGTGTACAGGACGTTGTCGCCCAACATGCGGCGGTAACGCGCCAGCGTGTCAGTCGCAATGTAGCCCAGCGGGTGACCCACGTGCAGGCCCTTACCCGAGGGGTAGGGGAACATATCGAGGATGAAGTAGGGGTTGCGGGAGGCCAGCGGGCCGGCCAGATCACCCGTGGGGTTGTCCGCGTGGAACGTGCCCAGCTCCTCCCAGCGGTCCTGCCACTTCGTCTCGATCTGACCTGCGAGCTCAGCGGTATAGCGCTGAGCAGGGGCACTCTGCGGATTTTCGCTCATCTATGCGTTCCTCGCTTAACGATGGGTCGCGTAACAATATTCCCCACCAGCGTAGTTCACGCCCGCCCGCCCCGCCGGACGCGCTCACCTACCGAAGCAGACGCGAATGGGTGACAATAGTCGCATGAGCACCGTCTTCGAAAACATCATCTCCGGCACCTGGTCCGGTCGCTTCGTGTGGGCCGACGATCTGTGCGTCGCCTTCGCGACGATCGAGCCGACCTCGCCCGGACACGTCCTCGTCGTTCCTCGCACTCCCTACGAGTCCTGGACCGACGCTCCCTCCGACGTGGCCGCGCACCTGATGAAGGTGGCACGCGCGATCGGGCTGGCCCAGAAGTCGGCTTTCGGCGTGGCGCGGTCGGGCCTCGTCATCGCTGGCTTCGAGGTGCCGCACACGCACCTGCACGTCATCCCTCTGCGCGATGAGTCCGACGTGCTGCTCTCGAAGGCGGCACCGGCGAGCGACGACGAGCTCGATGCCGCGATCACGACGCTGCGTGAGGCTCTGCTGGCGGCTGGTCACGGCGCTCACGTGCCTTCGTCGATGAAGTCCGCCGCTCTCGACTGAGCGATCCCGCTCCCCTGTCGCGGCTCCCCGCTGCGGTCGTCGAGATTGTACAAGGCTCCCTCCGGCCCGCTGGGTTCATTCGTGGGCCGGGCGGGCCAGAACGTATCTCGGCCTGGAAATCGAGCCACGCCTGAGCGCCTCACATCAGCCGGACGCGCGTGAGTGCTTCGCGATTGTCTCGCGGACGGTTACATCTCGGTCGCGTCAATCTCGCACGACAACGCCCGAGGCCTGGGCCGGATCGAGGATGAGCATGTTCCCGTCTTCGAGGAGGACCGTCACACCCTCGTCCCCGGAGGCGACGACGGTGATGCGAACGCCGGGCACGAGGCCCGCCTCCTCCCATGCGCGCAGCGCATAGGGATCACGGTCGGGCAGTCGATCGATAACTCCCCCTGCGCTCACCTCGAGCGTGTCGAGCGGGTATCCGGCGACATCGTCACTGGTTCCGTCGGCGCGCGGGATTGGGTCCCCGTGAGGGTCGCGGCTCGGGTAGCCGAGTACGCGGTCGAGGCGGTTGAGAAGACGGTCGGAGACAGCATGTTCGAGAATCTCTGCTTCTTCGTGCACCTCGTCCCAGGAGAATCCGAGGGCCTCGTGCAGGTATGTTTCAAGCAGGCGATGGCGGCGCACCATTCCCAGGGCGACGGCGCGCCCCTGCGGGGTGAGGCGCACACGGCCGTATCGCTCGTGGGTGACGAGGCCTTGGCGGGCCAGGCGCTGGATATTCTCGGTCGCAGTCGAGGGTACGACCCCCATGTGTTCGGAGACGTCCTTAGGCTTGACGCCGTCGCGGCCGGCTTCCTCGGCACCCCACACGAGCTTCAGGATGTCCTCCACGACCGCTGAATATGCGCTCGACGCGTCCGACATGGCATTCCCCTTTCGTCTGACACCCTAATTGTATGCGGCAGCGCACCACGGGCCCGCCACTCGTGCGACATAGGACACGGCACCCTTCATTGACTTGCACAGGGCGAGGTGCGCCTGTATATTTAATTCTCGGTTGCAAAACCCCCGCGTCATTAGCTCAATTGGCAGAGCAGCTGACTCTTAATCAGCGGGTTGAGGGTTCAAGTCCCCCATGACGCACAGCTTTCCCGGCTCCTGCTGGTGAAAGTCCCCCGCGTCATTAGCTCAATTGGCAGAGCAGCTGACTCTTAATCAGCGGGTTGAGGGTTCAAGTCCCCCATGACGCACAAACAACCGGCGGCCTTCAAGTCGCCGGTTTTTCCTATCTGCTCTCCCTGCTGCGCCGACGAGTGTCTAGCGGGTCCACCGCCACACCTCGTTTTCCTCCAACCAGGGCTACTGCCCCGCCAGATCTGCGACCACGCAACCAGCCGATGCGTCCCGGCGTGCGTTGCCCCGCTGTTGCGCACGTTAACCCCTAGACATGCGCGTGGGCGGGGTCGCCAGCACGCAACCTATCGGGTTTACGTGCGACCTATCGGGTTTACGTGCGAGCTATCGGGTTTACGTGCAGCTCAGCCTCACCGCCGCAGCCACGCCATGAGCATTCACGCGCCTTCCGAACCTGCGCCGCGGTGCGTTCTGGATAGGAAGCTCTGTACCGGATAGCAACGGCTCTTCTGGACGGCTTGTTGTCCTATCCAAAACGGAGTTTCCTCCCACATCGTGGCGCGGCTTCCAAATCTGCACCACTACAGCCGTCACGCAATTGCTCGGCTCCACGCCGCCACGACAGCACCACTACCCGTCATCCACGACGAGGCCGGGGAAACCCAGCGGGTAACCCCGACCTCGTACCGGCGCCAGCGCGCGATCAGTGCCCAGGCCAGCTGCGGATCGTTGTCAGCGCTGACACGGCGTAACGATCCCACACTCGCCCTCCGATCCGCACACCCGCCTCAAGGACGATGACAGACCAGACAACGGCAACGACGAACGCCACCCACTGGGGAAGGACCCCAAAGGCCGCCAGCGCCAGGAGAACGTACGAGGGCACCTGAAGGAGAGCGGTGCCCGCGAAGCCAACGAGCTGCATCAGCATCGTCATGAGGAAGGACCCCGTTCCCTTGGTGGACAGGGGCGAGGTGCCCGGCGGCTGAACCGGGTAGACCCACCGCGCATTGACGATGAGGGTCGTGGCGGCCGCTCCAGCAAAGAACACGACGCCCATCACCTGGTGGAACAGGAAGTCCTGGACGCTCGCTCCAACGGCAACATCGTGAATCAGGTAACCCAGAACCTGAGGAAGGAGGGCCGGGAGAGTACCGATCAGGCGCCCCCGACGTTCCTCACGCCCACTCATCCCCGAGGAAATGACAATCCACGCACCCGTGGAGTCGTATTGCATGAGCGCCCCGGTGGACAGGCCCAACGTGATGGGCACCAGGTACAAGAACACTCCCGTGAACACGACCGTCTGAGCGCCAAGATCGATGCGTCCCATAAGAATCCCCATGATCGGGAAGATCACCGCGAGGACACAGTTCATGTTCAGACGCGGATCGACAATCCAGTAGCGCAGGGTACGCGCAGCGAGGGATGCGCTACGATGCCCGAGGCCAAGGCGAGTAAACCAGTCAACGCTACGAAGCCCTGCGGAACGTGATTGTGCGACGCGATGGGTGCGCTCGGCCACCTCGATGGAATCATCGACGAGATGGCGCCCCTCATCGATTGCTCGCTGAGCATCGGCCGACACCTTGTTCGCGTATCCGCTCATGACCGGACCCAGGACCTTCACCCACGCGCGCCATCCCACGTAGGCGGTGATCACGCTGACGGCTGCGCGCACTAGTGCCGCCACCCACGCTCCCTCTACCAAAGAGGCGACGACGCCGAAGGGAGCACCGAAGGGAGTCCACAGCGCGACGTTGACACCTGCCTGAAAGGCATCAACTGAGAAGTTGCGACCCAGGAGGCTCATCCAGTAGCCCATCGGAGTGACGACCACCATGAAGACGGTGACGCCAGCGAGCGTGACCAGATCCTTCTTTCCCGAGGTATTCAGCCGAACCGCGAACCATGTTCCGACGGCGCGCGCCCACAGGACCGCAATGCCGAGGGACGCGACGGAGGCGAGCAGCCAGCCGATCGCCTCGAGCCACTGGGCGCGCCACAGGGCAAACCACGTCGGTAGGCCGAGTACGAGGGCAGAGATGACACCTCCTGGGCCGATCGCGGTCATAGCCGCCAGTGCTGTGGCGAGGCGTTTGCTCGGCCCAACGAAAGGTGCCAAGCGGACCGGGTCCACCGAATTATCCATGGAGGCGAAAAGGATCGGGATCACAAGCCAGGCGGCCACGACGAGAGGGCCAGCAAAAGCAAAGAGCGGAGCCGCTTGGGCGGCGTCGTCGGAGCGGGCGAGGAACGCCAGACCCACGTAGGCGCTTGCCACCACGGACGCCACGTACAGCGCCCCCAGGATCGCCAGCACCAAAATGGCGGTCTGGCGACGGATCGTATTCCAGATGATCTGGAACTTCAGGCGAATCAGTTGCCCAACCACGACAGGCCCTCCTCCGAGTGGACGCCGCCGACCAGGGAGGTGAAGCGCTCGCCCAGGTCGCCACCCTGGGCGACCTCGTCGGTGGTTCCGGCCACGAGCACGCGCCCCTTGTCGATGATGGCGACGTGCGTGCACAGCTGCTGGACGGTGGCCATCACGTGTGAGGAGAGGATGACGGTGCCGCCGCGATGCGTGTAGTCGGTGAGGATCTGGCGGATGTTGGCCGCAGACACGGGATCCACGGCCTCGAAAGGCTCATCGAGGACGAGCAGGCGCGGGGAGTGGATGAGGGCTGCGGCCAAGGCGATCTTCTTCGTCATGCCGGCCGAGTAGTCGCCGATGAGCTTCTTGCCGGCCTCGCTCAGGTCAAGGGCTGCGAGGAGTTCCTGGGCGCGCTCGCGGGCGGTGGCGGCATCGAGGCCGCGCAGCATGCCGACGTGGACGAGGAAGTCCGGGCCGGAGAGACGATCAAGCAGGCGCATGCCGTCGGGCATGACACCGAGGAGGCTTCGTGCTCGCTGAGTGTCGCCCCACACGTCAACACCATGCACGTAGGCGGTGCCTCGGTCAGGGGTGAGCAGGCCGGTGGCCATCGTCAGCGTCGTCGTCTTACCAGCACCGTTGGGGCCAACGATCCCATAGAAGGATCCGGTGGGGATATCGAGGGACAGGTCAGCGACGGCGACGAGGTTACCGTAGATCTTGACGAGGCCTCGAATCGCCAGGGCGATGTCGTCTCCGGCGGGGGCGATGGGTGCCGCAGGGGCTGAGGGCTGCGAATCGGACACGAGTTTCTCCTTCACGCATTGAAATACCCCCCTATTTTACGAGATACCGCCAATACTGCGAAGTAAATCTCAGAGAACGACCTTGTTCTGAGCCAGCTCAGCGCCTACCTGGAGCTGACGATGACGGTCAACCCCCGCTCCGTCTCGTACGTCCAGGTGGCCTTATAGGAGCCCCACTCCTCCGATCGGGTTCCGTCGATCGCACGCGTTGCATACATGCGTTCACGCACGGAGGAAGGAGCTTCCAGCTTGGCGAGAACGCACTGAAAAATCGGGGTTGTCAGGCTGTCGCCACGATCGGAAAACGCTTCGAGGGTGAGGGAGGTGCCGTCGCTGGCCAGGCGAGCATGCACACCCCCGGCATGGCACGAATCGACGGCACCGGCCAGACCCGAAACGGAGGATGAACGCGCGTAGAACAGGCCGCCCAGCACGGCGGCTACGATGAGGAGGGCGGACACGAAGCCGAGCGCGAAGATGACAATGGCACGCCCGCGATGCGTCGTACGCTCGCGACGATCCAGGCGCGACTCAATCTGGCTGGCACGACGAGCCTCGGACTGGCGCCGAGAGGCACCTCCGACACGAGAGCTTTGAACACCCCCCTGCTCCGACGGCGACGCAGCCTCGGCAAGCGCACGACGCTGCCTGCCATCTCGATCTTCGGGCGCGCCCACAACACGCATAGTCGTGCGATGCCAGTTGCGGTGGACGGGAACGCCGGGGCGTGGATCTGTCCCGTAGGTCGCCGCCGCCTCGTCCCGATGCGCATATTCGCGAACGGGAGTGGCAGGCTGGGCGACGCGCCCAGCCTGCGGGGAAACCACGTCGCGCACGACCGCGGCCTGCTGCGCCACCGTAGCAGCTTCCTTCGACGGTCGAGATTTCCTCGACGGGCGAGGTGAACCCGGGGCCTTTCCCCGAACCACTGCGTCTTCGGCGCTCACAACCTGTTCGACGAGAGATGACTCGGGGGCGCGGGCCACCGTAGGCAGGCTCGGCTGTTTGCGCAGGCGAACAGGCGCAGCATCGGCCGGATAGTCCCGCGCCACCTGTCCCGTGCCGATCCGATACGCATCAGGCGTAGCGCCCCCCATGAACCCTCCATCAGTAACAAGCGGTTTATTTCTCAACTACCATACTTGCAAGTTACTGAAAAAGCAAGGGCACTAGTCGATGCCGAGAGTCTTCCGCAATCGCCCCACGTGACCCGTCGCCTTGACGTTGTACTGCGCCAGAGCCACCGTACCATCAGGGTCAACGACGACGGTCGAGCGGATGATGCCCACGTAGGTACGGCCATAGTTCTTCTTCTCACCCCACGCACCGTAGGCTTGGAGAATCTCGTGATCCGGGTCGGAGGCGAGCGGGAAAGTAAGCGACTGCTTCTCGGTAAAGCGCTCGAGGGCAGCCATCGAGTCGGCGGACACACCGATGACGGAGTATCCAGAACCGGTCAGCGAGGCCAGAGAATCACGAAAATCGCATGCCTGCTTCGTACAGCCGGGAGTGGAGGCCTTCGGGAAGAAGTAGATGATGACACCACGCTTCGAAGAAGCGAGCAGGTCGGATAGAGACAGGGTGCCCTGAGTGGTCTCAGCGGTAAAGTCGGGGGCCTTGCAGCCAGTTTCCAAAGCATTCATGAGCGCCAGTCTATCGGCGCGACCTCGCCCGGCGCGACCGGACCGGGCGCACCTCATGCGAGCGCCCGTTCCACGCAGCCCCCAGTTACAGCCAGCGCCGAACCTCGCGGCGGTAACGCTCGTACTCCTGGCCAAATGCCCGGAGCATCGCGCGCTCCTCGATGGGGACGATGAGCCAGTTGAGAATCGAGAAACAGGCCAGCGGGCAGGCGAGCGCGGCCCAGGACCCACCCAGTAGCGCGCAGCCTAGGACGGCGAGGACATAGGCCAGGTAGAGCGGGTTACGCGACAGACGAAACGCTCCCGTGGTGAGCATCTGGGTCGGCGCATCGACCGGATTGGTCGAGGTCGCGGCGGCCCGCAGCGCACCCAGCGTCACGGCGCCAATGAGAGCCGCGCCGACGATCAGGATCCCCCCGACCAGCCTCAGTGAGAGAGGGAAAAGAATGGTCCACGGGAAAAACCACGGCAAGGCTATAGCCACGCCACTCAGTCCCAGGACGCACAGGTCGGGGACGTGGTTGTACACGGGACTGCGCTCCATTACAGCGAGTATAGCGACTCACCCCGCTTCGATGCCCTTCAGAGGCGGCCCGCGGGCACCGCCCGGCTCGCGTACGCGGAGCCTCAAGAAGCGGCCGGGCACGGGCAACTGTGCGCGAGATGGGACTCGAACCCACACGTCAAAGACACTGGAACCTAAATCCAGCGCGTCTGCCAATTCCGCCACTCGCGCGCGTAGCCTAGTCTAACGGATGTACGCCAGACCGTCCGAATGCCCTCGCCCACGTCCGCGCGAGGTACATCCGGGACTCGCTCAGCGCCCGGTCGCGTCAATGGTGCCCTCGCCGAGGACTCGAGTCCCCCGGTAAACGACCATCGACTGGCCGCGAGCAACGCCTCGCGCACTTCCTTCGAGAACGACCCTGATTCTTCCGGATTCCACGTCGCGCACCAACGACGCCACGGAAACGGGCGTTCCGTGTGCGCGCAGCTGCACGAAAAGGTCGGTGGGGTCGGAGCCGTCGTCGTCGGAGGCAAGCCAGACGGCATCCGTGGCCGCGATGCGCGAAATCGTCAAAAGCTCGGAGGCACCCACGACAACCTGATTACTCCCGGGCCGCGTCTCGAGGACGTAGCGGGGGCGGCCATCGGGCGCGGGAGCACCAATGCCGAGGCCCTTACGCTGGCCAACCGTATAGTTCCAATAGCCCTCGTGGCGCCCCAGCACCTGTCCGTCCGGCGTGACGATGTCACCCTCGGATACTCCCAGGTGCGAGCGCAGGAAGCCCTGTGTATCTCCGTCCGGGATGAAGCAGATGTCGTAAGAATCGGGCTTGTTGGACACGCCCAGGCCCAGTCGCTCGGCCTCGGATCGCACCCACGCTTTGTTCGGGGCGTCGCCCAGCGGCAGGACGACGCGGGACAGCTCCTCGGGGCCCATGACGGCCAGCACGTAGGACTGGTCTTTCAGGTTGTCGGCACCACGGTGCAGCTCCGGTCCGGCCTCCCCGTCGACGACGGCGGCATAGTGGCCGGTGCACACCGCGTCGAATCCGAGGGCGCGGGCGCGGGTGGCCAGCTCACGGAACTTCACGAACTCGTTGCATCGCACGCAAGGGTTGGGGGTGCGCCCAGCCTTGTACTGGGCGATGAAGTCCGTGATGACGGTCTGTTCGAACTCGCTGGCTAGGTCCCACACGTAGAACGGTATGCCGATGATCTCGGCGGCACGCGCCGCGTCCCCGGCGTCCTCGATCGAGCAGCAGCCGCGCGAGCCGATTCGGCATTCCTGAGGCTGGGAGGACAGGGCCATGTGGACACCCACGACGTCGTGCCCGGCCTCGACCGCCTTCGCGGCGGCGACGGCGGAATCCACGCCGCCAGATAGTGCTGCCAGAACTCGCATCTAGCGTTCCTCGTTTCGTTCGTTGCGCACGTGGGCGATGCCCTCCAGTGCCGCGCCGGCGCGAATCGCGGCGGGCAGCGCCGCCAGGAAGGCGTCGATGTCGTCACGGGTCGTCGCGTGGCCGAGGGACACGCGCAGGACACCGAGGGCTTGTTCCTCGCTTCGGCCCATCGCCATGACGATCTCGGAGGGGCGTGTGACCCCCGCATGACAGGCAGACCCGGCGGATACGGCGATGCCTGCCATGTCGAAGGCCATGAGGACGGCCTCGGGGCGCGCAGTGGGCAGGGACAGATGGATGATAGCACTCGACGAGGCCGACTCCCCCACCGTCGAACTCACGCCGTGGGGCAGGTGGGCCAACAGATGAGCGCGCAGGGCTGCCGCGCGGGCGGCGAAGGAGTCGCGCTCGCAGACCACCTCGGTCAGGGCTGCGGCGAGCGCGCAGGCACCCGCGACGTCGGGCGTGCCCGACCGGATTGAGCGCTCGTGGCCGCCGCCGGGACGGTCGGTTGTCATGGGGATGCCGCGACGGGCGACGAGAACGCCAACACCCGCGGGCGCGCCGACCTTGTGTCCACCCACACTCATGAGATCCAGGCCGAGATCAGCGAAGGACACGTCCAGGGTCGGGATTGCTTGGGCAGCGTCGCAGTGCGCGAGGCCTCCACTGGCGTGAACGAGGGCTGCAAAGTACGCGACGGGTTGGATCGTGCCGATCTCTGAGGACACGAGTGTCATGGAGCCAAGCGCGAGTCGTCCATCCCAGGATGAGGGAGCGCCGCCGTTCACGGTCTCGGGCAGCTCCGACACCCCTGCCGCATCCACGGCAAGGACCTCCCATTCGAAGCCCTCGCGCGAGGCAACCTCACGTTGATGGGCAACCGCGTCGTGCTCGAGCCCCGAGACGACGATCAGCTCGCGAGCTCCGTCGCGGCCGCGCATCCCTCGGGCGGCAGCCATGACGCCCAGGGCATCCGATTCGGTAGCACCGGAGGTGAAGATGACCTCGTGAATGTCGGCACCGAGGGCGGCTGCAACCTGCTCTCGCGCGTCGTCGAGCATGCGACGGGCCCGCCGCCCTCCGAAGTGGAGGGCGGCGGGGTTACCAGGGCTTGCGGCCAGGTCACGCTGGGCGCGCGTCCACGCATCGAGGGCACATTCGCGCAGCGGCGTGGTGGCCGCGTGGTCGAGGTAGACGCTCACGCCTGGGAGCGCGCCTCCTCGATGGCGGCCAGAGCAGCAGGCACGACCTCGGTCACGTCGCCGACCACGCCGAAGTCCGCGATCTCGAAGATCGGGGCATCTGGGTCGTCGCACACGGCGACGATGTGCTGGGAGGACTGCATACCCACCGTGTGGTGGATGGCACCGGAGACGCCCAAACCGATGTACAGGTTCGGGGTGACGGTCAGTCCCGTCTGGCCGATCTGCTCAGCTCGCGGAGCCCAGCCCTCGTCACAGGCGACGCGGGTTGCGCCCACGGCACCACCCAGCGCGTTGGCAAGGGAACGAACCAGCTCGAAATCGCCGTCCACGCCGCGACCACCGCACACCACGGTGGAAGCCTCGGTGAGCCTCACGCCCTCCTCCTCGTCGGGCACGCAGGAGATCACCTCGATCGCGCAGGCCTCGGGGCTCAGCTCGACCGACAGGGCCTGCGGAGTCAGGGCAACGGGAGAGGCCACCTCTGCCTCGTCGATGACTCCCGAGGCGATGCCGACGATCGGGGTCTGCCCCTCAAGGACGATACGCATCGACCAGGAACCACCCAGTGCGGTCTTGCCGATCTGCAGGACTCCGCCGTCGAAACCGACGGAGGAGGCACCGGAGACGACCCCGGCCTCGGTGAGGGCACCAACGCGGCCTGCGATCTCACGGCCACGGTAGTCCGAGCACAGCAGCACCAGGCCGAAGCTGTCGGTCGCCAGCGCGGAAATAAGCGCGTCGGAGGCGACGACCGATGAACGCGCGGCCTGGCCCAGGTCGGCGTGCAGCAGCTGGGTCGCACCCAGCTCAGACAGCGCGGCCACATCCGGG
>ERZ773062.453-NODE-453-length-21826-cov-3.858390_pt1 | contig 21826 bp, 16 predicted proteins | sample MGYA00580626_ERZ773062 | MGnify/ENA primary metagenome ERZ773062 (study PRJEB29015, sample SAMEA2738003) | human oral metagenome | biome: human oral; feature: human-associated habitat; material: dental | place: China | collected 2058 ...
GCAAGTACACGCCGTCCACGCCCGCGCCCTCAAAGAAATCGCCTTCTCGGGTGAACGCCTCGATCGGTGCATTCCAGGTGGATGAAATCATGTGCTTCTTGCCGTGCAGCAATCCACCCGTCCCGTAGCCCACCGTCGGGTTGACACGGTGGCGGCCATCGTTGGCAACCAGCTTGTTTTCGCCAACGCCTTCGCTGAACACTTCGTCAACATATTTTTTCACCATCCATGGTTCGCCCATCCACCAGCCGGGCATCTGCCAGACAACCGCATCCATCCACAGCCATTTCTCCACCTCTGCAACGGTGTCGTAGCCCTGCTCAATCACGGTTTCCTTCATCGTGTGGCCGAGTGCGGTCAGCGTCTCTCGGGCGGTCTGGTGCAGTGTGTGGTTCAGACGGCCTTCGGTGAAACGGAAGGCCTGTCCGCCGTCAATCAACAGAATGTTCATGCGGATTCCTCAGAAGTCGTGTTGAAAGCGTGCCATTGTCCGTCTATCCTTCATGCAGGAAAATGGCAATAATCGCAAAACACTTTTCCAGTAACAGCAACAATGAAGAGCCATTCCGATGAGCTGGCCGTATTCGTGCAGGTGGTGGAAAGCGGCAGTTTCAGCCGTGCCGCAGAAAGGCTGGGCCTAGCCAACTCCGTCGTCAGCCGCACCGTGAAGCGGCTGGAAGAGAAGCTCTCCACCAATCTGCTCAACCGCACCACGCGCCAGCTGCGGCTGACCGAAGAAGGCAGCCGTTTCTTCAGGCGTGCCCGGCAGATACTGCACGACATCGAGGCTGCCGAAGCGGAACTCCTATCCTCGGACGGTACACCGCAGGGCATTCTTCGGGTGGATTCCGCCACGCCCACGCTGTTGCATCGCATCGCTCCGCTCGTGCGCCCGTTTCGTGAGCGTTATCCGAAGGTGTCGTTGCAGCTCACCTCGTCCGAAGGCTATATCGACCTCATCGAACGGCGCGTGGATATTGCCATCCGCGCAGGCAGCCTGCACGATTCTGCGTTGCGCGCCCGACACCTGTTTGACAGTCGTCTGAAGCTTGTTGCTGCGCCCGACTATCTGGCCCGATACGGCACGCCGGAAAGCGTTGCCGATCTGTCGCGGCACGTCCTCATCGGCTTCTCCGAACCCAGAACCCTGAACAACTGGCCGTTTGCTGACAGCGGTCATGCCCCTTATGCTGCCGCGCCCCAGCTGTCTGCCAACAGCGGAGAAACCATCCGTCAGCTCTGTCTATCCGGCAATGGCATCGCCTGCCTGTCGGACTTCGTCGTGGCCAGTGACATCGCCGCCGGCGACCTGCATGAACTCCTGCCGGACCGTGCCCTGAACGAAGCCAAACCGTTTCATGCGGTCTATTACGGTGACACTACGGTCAGCCCGAAAATCCGGGCGTTTGTGGACTTTCTGGCAGAACACTGGAGACGTGAGGTAAAGGCGTGCCCCTGATCTTCAGGAGGGATCAGAACGTGATGACGCGCACCATGGATGCCGTGTAACCACGTGGCATCCATGATGCGCGTATCAGGCTTGGTGCCGAATCACTTCGGCGCGGCCGGATTGCTGCGCCAGGTGCGTGTCACCGGCTGGCCGTTGTCGCCGGGGCGCGTATCCGTCACATAGCTACTCACGCGCTCCAGGGCCTGGCCATGCTGCCATCCGGAAGGCACCACGAAAGTCGAGCAGATATCGCGGTTCAGGTCACGGGTACGGCTGGGCAGGGCTGCCGTCCAGCAGCGAGTCACCTGATTGGCCTCGGGACCGGGTTTCAGGGACATCTTCACGGTCAGCGGCTTGCCATCCTTCTGGCCCTGCCAGGTCATCAATGTCCCGAAGGGAACCAGCGAGTCATGGTGGAAGCCCTTCTGACCGTCAACCGAGGCCAGCACGCCCTCAATGCGATTGCTGGGGCTGTGGTCGTTGGGGTTGTCCGCGGGCGGGACATCGATGTATGTCTTCAGTTCGTTGGGCAGGAAGACCACCTGCTTGCCGCTTTGCGTGCCGGCGCGTAGCTTCAGCGACATCTCCAGGTGTTCGAATGAGGGTGTCGCGTTGTACCAGTTATTAATGCCTGCTTTCAGTTCGTGATAATAGGTTCCTTCTGCGGGGACATAGTTGTCGGGGGCGGGAGGGGGGCCGAAATTATCGGCCTGGCTGTTCTCCCAGAGCTTGAGGCTGTCCGGATCAGGGGCCTTCTCGATGAAGGCGCCGGTGGGGCTGCTGGCAGCCTTCAGACGACCATTGTCATCATTGAAGCCGAAGTCCTCGTCTGGCAGGGAGTCGAAGGAGGCAGACAGCAGTGCACCACTGATGCCTCGTTCGTTCATCGGTACATCCGTGGTTCCGTCGACAATCCCTTCGGCGCGGTAGTTGGCGGTGCTCCAGGTGTCGGTGCTGCTGGATGTGCCGGAAATGACGCCATCGCCGTTGTATGCCGGCTCGCGTGTTTCATGAACCACCTGCTCGCCCAGCTTGACGAGCGCATCGCCGGATTTCCAGTTTGCCGGAATGCGCCACGCGCTGCGGATCTCCATGGATTCCGAACCGCCTGCCTTGAAGACATTCAGCGTCAGCAGGAAGGTGTTCGGCCCATCAAGAAGACTCATGTCCAGTTCGGCGACATACGCCCGGTCTTCGGTCTCCCATGTCTTGAAACTTCCGCCGCGGTAGATCCGCTTCTCTGCCGACAGCTGCGTGACGGAGTTGTCCGGTTGACCCCCAGGGCTCACGGCACGGAACACGAGGGGTTTCCCCTCGTTGAGACCCGCCTGCGTGAATCGCAGGATATTGCCGATCGTCACCGCCTGGCCGGCGGCAGCCTGGTCACTGGACAGGCCCAGCTCCCAGGTCACAGCGTTGAAAGCGGCCTTGCCGGTCTGGCCAGGCTGGGCTTCAGCATGTGCACGATAGGTGTACGGCTGCTGGAATGCACTGTCGGTCGACGGCTGAATGCCCACATCCAGCTTCAGCAGGGGCTGCGGGGCCTCGCCGGCCAGTTTGGGTTTCGTGAGTTCAATGCCACCCTTTTCCGTCGGAATCAGCTCGCGGGTCGCATCCGTGGCAGGGGCCTGGTCCTTGGTGGCTGCATGGTCCAGCAGGGCTGCCAGGACCACGTCCGAGCGAATTTCCCGGTCGTCGACCAGTTCGCCCAGTGCAGCGGCGGGCGCCGCAGCAGGTGTTGCCGCGGGTGTTGCGGCAGGTGTTGCGGCAGGTGTTGCAGCCGGTGTTGCAGCCGGTGTTGCAGCGGCTGGCGCTGCGTCCTGGGTGGCTGCTGCCGTGTCGTTTGCCGGCGTTGGGGTGGTTCCTGGGGCAGCGGTTGTAGCGCCAGCGGCCGTCTCGGTTGCCGTGGTGCTGGCCGATGGTGTGCTGGCACCCGTGGTCTCTGTCGCGGAGGTTTGGGTGGATGGCGTGCCGGCAGCAGGGGTTCCGGTCGCAGCAGCGTTGGTCGATGGCGTGGCGGCAGCAGCAGTCCCTGCTTCGGAGGCGATCGTGGTGGGCGTGCTGTTCGTCGAGGGATCGGCCGCGGGGGCGGCATTGCCCGCAGCGTCGCTAGCTGGGCGGGTGTTCTCGCTGCTTGAGGTATTGCTTCCCGGGCTGCTGGAAAGAACAGTTGTGTCGGCTTTCTGTGTCAGCTGGGCAGGCTGTCCGGCATCACCCGATCCGCTGCCGCCGCAGGCAGCCAGGGACAGCATCATCAGCAGCGCCAGAGGGCGACCGGGGTGACGGCGTGCAGGCGACGTGATGGGCGTGTGGAAGCATTCGTGAGGCGTACCGGGAGAAGCAGAGCTGGGCGAAGATGGAAGGAATGTGCGTATGGACATGAGTGATCCTTGGCGGCTGTTAACGATATGGAGCCTGGCGGAAGGTCGCCAGCGCCGAAGGTCACTGTAGAGCGATGCGTCCGGGCACTTCGTAGAACACGGAAAGGCTGGATGTATTTATCGGACAACGTTTTCATTCAGGCATGTGTGTGCACGCATACGTTCCGTGTGCGCGCTTGCACGAATGGGCCTGAATGTATTTCACATGTTCGAGAACCTGCATGATGTCTGCCTGGAGGACGGCAGATTGTTGGTCATGCCTTGCAACGATGGTTGCAAAGAATTGCATCCGGACATCGGCACTCCCCATGAAAGTGGGTAGTACGCACAGACTTGACAGTGCTGCATGCAGCCGGTTCATGTTGTCTGGAGCCATCTGTGGAAGCCTGGATGACGGCGTGCCGATAAAAAAACCGGCTCCCGGGAAATGACCGGGGCCGGTTTCTTCAGGCTTGCAAATCAGCAGACTGTCGAAAAGAAGGCAGTCTGTCGGCTGCGCGCCATGCGGCACACCATGGTGCGTTCTGTCTGGGTATCAGCCCGGAACCACGTCCTTCTGGACACGTGCCAATGCCTCGCCAACGGCTTTGCGCGGGAATTTGCATAGCGTAGATCGTTGATTTACACGGGCGTCGACGGTCCAGGAGATACATTTGGGCCAGTATTTCAACAGCCTGCTAGTTCGTCCCCATACTCACCGTCTCCGGCAGCGTACTTCCACCATCGATGACGATCTGCGACCCCGTGAGATACGAAGACTCGTCACTGCCCAGAAAGGCAAAGAGTTCACCCACCTCGCGCGGATCGGCCAGGCGCCCCATCGGGACGCCACTGGCGATGGCACGAATGGCGCTTTCCGGATCGGACGGATTGGATTCCATCGCCATTTTTTCAACCATGGGCGTGCGGGCATAGCCCAGTTGCGTGCAGTTGACGCGAATGTTGCGCGCGGCATATTCCACGGCCAGCGCCTTGGTCAGGCCCACCAGCGCAGACTTGCTCAGTGCGTAGGCGGCCTCGCCTGCATCGGCCACGATGTCGCCCGTGACGGAAGAAGCGATGACGATGACGCCGCCACCCTGGCTCAGCATCGGTGCAATGGCAGCCTGGCAGGTATTCCACACGCCGCGGATGTTGACGTTGATGTGCAGGTCCAGCAGTTCGTCGGACATGGCCTCGAACGGCGCAAGCCGCGCAACGCCGGCATTGCAGCAGACGATGTCCAGCCTACCGAACTGCGCCAGGGTACGTGCCACGGCGGCCTGCATGTCGGTACGTTGCGACACATCCACGATGGCGGTGATCACTTCGGCACCATACGTATCACGCAGTGCCTGTGCGGTGGCATCCACGTCCGGGGATGTATCGGCCAGGCACAGCCGGGCGCCATATTTTGCGTAGACTTCGGCGATGCCCTTGCCCAGCCCCGCTGCTGCGCCCGTGATCAGGGTGCTTTTGCCTTGCAGTTTTGCCATGTGTCCGTCCTCCCGTGGGTCAGCAGACTGAAAGCGAAACCATCTTTTGCTTTTTGCGTTGCAGTCTAGCCCTGAAGGGGAGGAGCGGCAACGAATGCTGCCTGTCCCATCACACAGACCTTGCGGCCGGGCGATGATGAAGCCACACAGACGGCCGAAGATACTGCCACGCTCCCACCATCCTTTGTGAAGAGAGCGAGATGCAACACGCACGTTCTGCGCACGGCACTGCCGCGCAAAAAAAGGTGCTGGCCATCTACCATCGTGGCGTGGTTGCCCAGATGATGGCAGACAGGCATGATCCGGCCCAGGTGCGGGATGCCGCGGACCAGATGCTCAATTCCATGGAATGCCTGTTCAAGACCTATGGAGAGCCGCTGCTGGACCAGCGCAGAAAGAAAATCCGGGAACTGACGCTCAACACCCCTGAGCGCCAGGAAGCCTATGTGGCATTTGCCGCCGCCATGAATGGCTCGGTGATGTCCACACCTCGCCATGTGAATTGCGACTGAGCGCTATAGTCAGCGCTTCACTTCACATACGCCATTGTCACAGATGACCGGTGCACCGGATGATGCATCTCCGGCACCGGCACCGGCACCGGCACCGGCACCGGCGTCCGGCGCGGCATTGCCACCATTTTGGGTGGCAGCGTTTTCTTCGGCTGCCCCGGCCTGCGTACGTGCCTTCGCCTTTTCCTGCTGCAGCGTCAGCACCCGCACGAACTCCTCCACCTCGCGGGCACCCGAGATGACGGCCTCGCCGTCGATGAGGAAGTACGGCACCCCCTGAATGCCCAGCTGCTGGGCCTGCTGTTCATCGGCACGTACGGCGCGGTCGAAGCGGTCGGTGTCCAGCACATCATCCACTTCGGCGGGGTTCAGCCCCACGTCGATGGCCAGTGCACGCAATACGGCCTTGTCGCCGATGTCCTGCCCTTCGGAGAAATAGGCGCGCAGGAAGCGCTCCTTGGCCTGTAGCCCCAGTCCCATGTTCCGGGCCAGATGCAGCAGCCGGTGTGCGTTGAAGGTGTTGCCCGGTTTGGCGATGCGCCACTGGAAGTCCAGCCCCACCTCGCGCGCGGCCTGTTCCTCATGGTTCAGCACGGCCAGCGCCTGCTGTTCACCCATGCCGTAGAGTGCGTTCAGCACACCCTGCAGTGGCATGCCGTAGGTTTGTGGCGCGTTGGGGTTCAGCTCGAAGCTGTGCCAGTGAATGTCGGCTTCGATGCCGGTCTGGGCAAGCGCCAGCTCCAGCTTGCGTTTGCCGATGTAGCAGAACGGGCAGATGATGTCGGACCAGATATCGATTCTCATGGCGGCGCTTGTGCAGAGCGAAGAAGAAAGACGGGCGTTACCCGTAAAAGGAAACAGGCAAACGATCGTTGAAACGGTGCTGCCGGGCATGGGATTTCCCCATGTGCTTTGTACGGTGCAGTGACCGGCGTACTGACGGGTGCAGGCAGCGTGCGGCGTATATCGGGCAGCGGGCTGCATACAGCGCAAAGCGGGCGGCGCACGGGCAGTGCAGACATGGGGGCAATGCCCCATGATACAAGGGGAGGGTCGGATCGTGGTTTCTGGCGTGGACCGACGGGTGGCAGGATTAGACTCTGAAAGGTGGGGAGGCTGGGCGCCGGAGCTGGAGACCGGAGCGCCGGGAGCGCGGGCAGGATCGTGCCAGATCGTGTCGGAGTTCTTTTCCTGGGCGCCGTACCCACATGGACATCCACTGATCTGCCAACGGGAGACGACCATGAAACTGCACCATTACCGTACACACATCGAGTGGACCGGCAACACGGGTGAGGGGACTTCAGGCTACACGGATTATGAGCGTTCCTTTACCCTGTCGGCCTATGGCAAGCCGGATATCGCCGGATCGGCAGACCCGGCCTTTCGGGGAGATGCGTCACGCTGGAATCCGGAGGAATTTCTGCTGGCATCATTGTCGGCCTGCCACAAGCTCTGGTATTTGCACCTGTGCGCCGTCAATGGCGTGATCGTGCTGTCGTACGAAGATTCGGCAGAAGCCGTGATGGATGAAACGGCAGGGCGTTTCGTGTCGGCCATTCTCAAGCCCCATGTCACCATCAGCGCCAGCTCTGATGAAGAAAAGGCGCGCGCCCTGCATCATGATGCACACAAGGCATGCTTCATTGCCAACTCGGTGAGTTTTCCGGTGGCGTGTGAATCCGAGATCATTCGGGTGTGAATCTAAATATCGGTATGGGTATTGATGTGTCCCTTGCCGTTACGGGTGTTGCCGTTGCCCCGTGCCGTTTCCACGGCTGTGCCAGCAGCGGGCCGACATCGGCACGTTCGACAGAAAGATGCTGATTACCAGGGAAGGTGATCAGCGCTTTCATGAAGGTGGCCTACAGCAGCAGACCACACACTGCCAGGCCCGAGACCACCACCACCCCCACGGCCAGCACGCTGACCTGCACCCAGCGCAGTTCCTGCTGGGCACCTTGCGGTGCCAGCTGTACGGCCAGTTCCACCTTGCTGGGTGATGCCATCAGAAGGAAGGCGGCCGCCACATTGTGGATCGACAGAAAGGCCAGCACATCCACGTGCAGCGCCCGGGCGATTTCTGCCTGTGTGGTGGCCAGCATGGCGTTGGCCCCCGAAGTCGAACCGGTAATGAAGCCGCTGACGGCACCCACGAATGGGCCGATGCCCAGATAGACACGTCCCCCTTCGGCCAGTGTGTGTGCCAGATAGGTTGCCATGCCGGAAATGGCCATGACGATGCCCACCAGGATGAACAGCCCGGTGACGGGTGCCACCCGTTGCCATGAATGCCAGGCATTTTTTCCGGGCAGGGCATCCAGCCGGCCACGCGTGAACCAGGCCGTGGCCACGAACAGCCACAGCGCAGGTGAGCCCACATAGCGCCACGACGGAGAGAGATCCAGCATCCGGATGCACAGGGTGGCGGCCAGCACACCCCCCAGCAGCAGTGCATAGGTGAGCAGACATCGCCGGGCCGCTGGCGTGAGTTCACCACGGCCCCGACCACCCAGGCCGAGATACAGCAGGGTGATGAGGGAGGAGCCCAGTGCCCCGGCGGGTGCGGTACCGAACAGCCAGTTGGACAGGCCGATCACGACCGACAGCAGCAGGCCGGAGCCGGTACCCAGCAGCAATGCCCGCAGGCGTTCCTGCGGTGCTGCCACGAGCCAGGCGGCCACGACGCCCGTGACGATGAACGGGATGATGCTGTAAAGCGCCGATCCCATGCCCAGCTCGTAGAAGCCGAGCCCCGCCATGTTGGCGCCAATGAGGGTGCCCGGCCCCATCGAGCCCCAGGGTACCGTGGACAGCCCCAGCAGGCCGAGCAGCGCCACCTTGCGCGGTGCCAGTCCCGCATGCGCCAGCAGAGGAATGCCGATGGTGATGCCAATGCCGAAACCGGTCATCGATTCGGCAAAGGGCGTGATGCCGTGCACGATGAGCAGCACGGTGCCGATGCCGGGACCGGCCCGGTCACGGATCCAGCGTGCCAGCTCGGCCTGGGCGCCGGAATGCTGCAGTACCTGTGACATCCATAGCCCCCCACCGATGATCAGCAACACCTCCAGCACGATGGGGGTCCAGCGCAGGATGGCGGGCCAGATGGCTTCGGGTGGAACGGGAAAGGAGATTGTCACCGCGAGCAGCGTGGCAGCCAGCCCCAGCCAGGCGGCGCGCAGCGCAGGGATGCCCGCCAGCAGCGAGACAATGACGGCAAGAACGGGCAGGGCGCTGAGAAAGGTATGCATGAAACCACAGGGACAGGCTGGGAGCAGGTACTGCAGGGCTTTTGCCGCAGCTTCCAGAGGGCCTTTCTATCACCTTCGTTTGCCCATGCGCAATGGTGGGAAATACGCACGGAGGCACGGGGGGGGTGGTGTTCGGGACAAAAAGCCCCGGGACAGAATGATCTGCTCCGGGGCTTCGGGTGACAGACCCCGTCAGGGGTCTTTCTGCCAGCGGTCTTTCGGCGTCACTGTTCTGGCGTATCAGGTTGCCAGATGACAGGTGTCGGCATGGCTGGAGCCAGCACGGCCCGAACCGGCATGGTGCATGAACCGGCACGCACCGGCATCATACCTGCGGCAGCACTTCCTGCTGTACGCGTACCAGTGCCTTGCGCACGGCAGCTTCCAGGCGGGCGTCGCCGGCCAGTTCCTGCCACAGCACGCGGTCGGCACACAGGGCCTTCACCGGGTCTTCAGCCTGCACGATGGCGTGAGCCGCCTTCGGGTCCATGCTCTGGTCGTGGTACTGGAAGGGCAGTTTCTCTGCATGCCAGCGCTTCAGGAACTCCAGGAAGAGGGCGGGCAGCACCGCCACCGAATCGATGCTCTCGTTGCGGGCCAGCCGGTCGCGGATGGTGGGCAGGATGAAGCCCGGGATCTTCGAGAAGCTGTCGGCGGTGACGCGCTGGTTGGTGTCACGGATGGCATCGTTGCCGAAGCGCTCCAGCACCATGTCGCGGTAGGCCGGCAGATCGACGGGATTCTCGGGGCCCGACAGGCAGGGAATCACGTCGTCGGTGGCGTAGTCGTAGGCCAGCTTGCGCACCACCGCATCACGCGCCCCTTCATGGATGTACGTGTGTCCGCGCAGTGTGCCGCCCCAGGCAATGCAGCTGTGGGTGGCATTGAGCAGACGGATCTTTGCTTCCTCGTAGGGATCAACGGAGGCAACCAGTTCGGCGCCTACCTTTTCCCAGGCAGGGCGGCCGGCAGCGAAATTGTCCTCGATGACCCATTGCAGATAGCTCTCGGAGCCCAGCGCGGCGTTGTCGTCGCGTCCGGTGGCGGCCTTGACGCGTGCCTTCAGCTCGGCCGGCGGACGTGGCGTGATGCGGTCGACCATGGCGTTGGGGAAGCGCACGTTGGCATCGATCCAGGTCAGGATGTCGGTGTCACCGATCTTCTGGGCGAAGTCCCGCAGGCCACCCCGGACCCGATCACCGTTGTGGCGCAGGTTGTCGCAGTTCTGCAGCGTGATGGGGCCGCCACCGGCCTGCTTGCGGGCGCGCAGCAGCGTGATGAGGGCGCCGTACAGCGTCTGGCCCGGTTCGCCTTTCTTCACGCGCTCCAGGTCGGCCTTCAGGTCGGGGAAGCTGGTGTCCAGATCGCCGTTTTCCAGCAGGTAGTAGCCGGCTTCGGTGACGGTGAAGGAGAGGATGCGGGTAATCGGATCGGTGGCCAGTTCGGTGATGGTCTTCAGGCTGGCATCGTAGGGAATCACCTGATCGATGGCGGTGATCCAGTGGTATTCCACTTTGCCGTGCGGATCGATGGTTTCCAGCGTGAAATTGCCGTCCTGGGCGGCCAGGGCCTCCAGCAGCGGATTGGCGTCGGGGCGGATGTTGGTGCCGGCCAGCAGCCAGCCGGTCTCGCCCTGATCCTTCAGGCGTTGCAGGTAGACCACCTGGTGGGCGCGGTGGAAGTTGCTGAGCCCCAGGTGCAGGATGCGGCCAACGATGGGTTGGGAGGTGGATGCGGTCATGATGCGGCTCCTCGTTCAAGGCGATGGAATCTCGGACAGCAGCGTGTCAGGCAGCGCGATGCGTCGCGCCAGTTTAACCATGTGACACGAATGGGGCGGCCTATACCTGAGCCGTCGTCAAGGCCGACTTCAGCGTTACAGGCAGCCCCAGGCACGCTGGAATTCCATCCGGATCTGGAACTCGTGGTCGGCAAAGCCCAGCTCCTGCAGATGGTGCTTGATGTCCTGGGCGTCGATGTCGTGCGAGGTGGCGCGCCAGCGGGGCTTCTGGCTGGCCTTGCGGCCGGTCTGTTCGGTGTCGATGGCAAATCCCTGGGCCAGCAGCGCGGCCTGCAGCAGCAGGTCGCGGTGGCCCTCATGGGTGGCGCTGTTGACGGTGGTGCGCAGGTTGACGAGCGTAGTGTTCATGATCACAGCGCGTTCCAGAAGTCGGCAAACACGTGGACCGACAGGAAGTAGCCCACCGGCACGTTGATGGCCACGCCCACGGCAAAGGCCAGGAAGGGCTTGATGCCGACGGCTGTCAGTTCCCGGAAACGCGTGGTCAGGCCAATGGCCAGGAAGGTGAGGGTGAAGAACCAGCCGCGCAGCGACTTGAGCGTGCCCAGAACCTCCTTGCTGTAGGCGGTGGCCTGCGTGCCGTCCAGCAGCGTGAGTGCTGCCGTGGTCAGTAGTGAGGCCACGAAAAAGCCCAGAATGAATTTCGGGAAGCGCCGCCAGATCTCGCGACGGTCGATGCGCTCGGCGCTGTCGCGCGACTGACGTTCCCACACCGTGACCGACAGGATGGCCACCAGGAAGGCCCAGACGCCCACGAACATGTCACGGCCCACCACCTTCATCAGCGTGAAGGCCTGCACGGCCGATTCGTGGCCGATGGCTTCGGCGGCGGCAAAGCCGGCAGCATCGGCGAATTCCGAGGTGCCGATCCAGGCGCCGGCGATGCCGGGTTCAAGACCCAGCACACGGGCCGCCGAGGGCAGGATGAAGATCATGGCCACGGCCCAGACGATGACGAGCGAGATGGCTACCGAGACGTGCTGGGGACGGGCACGGCAGGCGCCGCCGATGGCAATGGCGCCGGAGACGCCGCAGATAGATCCGCCGGCCGCCAGGGTGGCACCGAAACGGCGATCCAGCCCGAAGAGTCGGGTCGCGGCGAAATAGATGCTGCCGAAGGTGACGAAGGAGACGATGAGCGCCTGGCTGATGGCGGCCGGGCCAGCCTGCAGGATGATCGTGAAGGGCAGGGTGGCACCCATCAGCACGATGCCGGTCTTGACGAAGTATTCGGTGCGCAATGCCTCGTGCAGCCAGGCGGGAAGGCGCACGGTGTTGCCGATGGCCAGGCCGACGAAGAGAGCCACCAGCGGGCCTTCCAGCTGGGCAGCCTTGAACCAGGTGTTGCTGGCCAGCAGCGTGACCAGCACGGCCAGCCCATACAGCGCCAGCAGGCCCTTGCCGAATTTCGTGACGTTGTAGCCGATGCGGGCGGCGCCGATGGACAGCGGTACCAGCAGCAGCGCATACAGGTAGATGAGCGAGGGCAGCGCCTTGCTGAGGGCGGCCAGACCTTCGCCGGGCGTGCGCCAGCTGCCGAACTTCACGGTAACGAGCTTGAGCGCACCGGATTCGCCGGCCAGTAGCGCCAGACTGGCCAGCGCCACCATGCCCAGGCCGATGAAGATGGCCCAGCCGTCTTCCTGACGGTACCAGGGCGGACGCGCGGCCGGCGGTTGCGTGTCGGCGGGTGCCGGGTTGCGCTGGACGGGCGTATATGATTCGCGACCGAATCGTGTCTGGCTGCCCCGGGATCCCGGGGCGTCGATGGCCAGCGAAGAGGACAGGGTATGGGGTTGCATGATGTTGTCCCTGGGGGTGCGATGGCAGGGACGTTACCGGCGCGCCGTACCGGTATCAATGTGCGTTTTTGTAGTTAGACGCTGCCCTCATGCCGTCATGCGCGGCATGCATGAGCGTCAGTCGCTAATGTCTTCCAGCGAGCGGCCGCGGGTCTCCTCGCCCAGCACCAGGATGATCACGACCACGGCCAGCAGCACGGCGGTGAACATGCCGAAGATGTGGGCGAAGCCGTTGGCGCCACCCACCAGTGCGGCCACCGCCAGTGGTGCCACGATGCCGCCGATGCGGCCGATGGCGCCTGCCCAGCCGGAGCCGAAGGCCCGGAATCGAACCGGGTACAGCTCGGGGGTGTAGGTGTACAGCACGCCCCAGGCCCCCAGGTTGAAGAAGGACATGAGGGACCCCCACAGCAGGATGGTGGTGGGGGTGGTGGCCTGGCCGAAGAACCAGGCGCATGCGGCGCAGGCGAACAGGAACGAGGCCAGCGTGGCCTTGCGGCCGATCCGTTCCACGAGTACGGCTGCCGAGAAATAGCCGGGCAGCTGGGCCAGGATCATCACCAGCATGTACTCGAAGGTCTTGACCACGGTGTGTCCCTGCTCCACCAGCAGCTTGGGCAGCCAGGTGAAGATGCCGTAGTACGAGAACACGATGCCGAACCAGATCAGCCACAGCATGAGGGTGCGGCGGGCAAAGGGCGGCTTCCAGAGCTGTCCGAAACGGATGGGCTCATGGGTGGCGGTGGCGGCCACGACAGCTTCTGCCACGACGGGCAGGCCGGCCTGGGCTTCAAGGCGCGAGACCAGGGCGTGGGCCTCGTCCACCCGGCCCCGGGCCAGCAGGTAGGGCACGGATTCAGGCAGCTTTTTCCAGACCCAGAGGGCGTAGAAGATGGGCAGCGCACCGATCCAGAATGCACTGTGCCAGCCGAAGTGCGGAATGAAGCCCCACGAGGCCAGCGCGGCGGCCAGCCAGCCCAGGCCCCAGAAGCTTTCCAGCAGCACGATCAGCCGGCCGCGCACTGCGGGGGGCGCAAATTCGCTGACCAGCGAGACGGCCACCGGCAGCTGGCCCCCCAGTCCGAAGCCCACCCAGAAACGGCAGAACAGCAGGACGGACAGGCTGGGCGAGAGGGCACACAGGCCGGTGGCGATGCTGTAGAGCACCATGGTGCCCACGAAGACGTTGCGGCGGCCGAAGCGGTCAGCGGCCCAGCCGCTGGCCACGGCGCCCAGCGCCATGCCCACGAAGGCAACACTGACGATCCACCCCGACTGCGCCGGTGTGAGCTGCCACTGCTGGCTGAGCGTGGGCAGCACGAAGGACACGAGGCCCGTGTCCATGGCGTCGAACAGCCAGCCGACGCCGATGAGTCCCAGCAGCGTGTAATGGAAACGCCCCGTGGGCAGGCGATAAAGGCGGGAGAGGATATCCATGGGTCGGTCGAGGATGAGGGATGACGAGTCTGATAGAGGATACAGCGACTGCATCATCCCTCATGGCCTCGGGGGCGTGTCAGGCTCCCCGAGGCATGGGAGGGTCATTTCTGGAAGAAATGCAGGGACCAGGGCAGCACGTAGGCCTGCAGCACCGTGAGCAGACCCACGAAGGCGCAGAAGATGAGGCTGTGCTTGACCGTGAAGCGGAACAGGTTCGATTCCTTGCCTTCCAGACCCACCGAGGCGCAGGCGATGGCGATGGACTGCGGCGAGATCATCTTGCCGGTGACGCCACCCGTGGTGTTGGCCGCCACGGTGAGTTCAGGCGTGACGCCGATCTGGTGTGCCGTGCTGGCCTGCAGCGAGCCGAACAGGGCGTTGGCCGAGGTGTCGGAACCGGTGAGGAAGACGCCAATCCAGCCCAGGAAGGGCGAGAAGAACGGGAAGGCCGCACCGGTGCCAGCCAGCACCAGGGCCAGCGTGGACGACAGGCCCGAGTAGTTGGCCACGAAGGCAAAGCCCAGCACCAGGCCGATGGAGAGGATGGACATGCGCAGTTCGGCCAGCGTCTCGAAGAAGGTCTTGATGACGTTGGGAATGCGCATGTGCAGCAGGGCGGCGGAGATGAGGGCGGCCAGCAGGATGGAGGTGCCGACGGCGCCCAGCAGGTTCAGCTTGAATTCTGCGGCGTAGGCCGTGGGTTCGGCCACGATCGGGGCAGCCTTCATGACCAGATTGTGCAGGCCGGGCCACTGGATCTTGATGGTGGCTGCGTCGAGCACGTTCTGCAGGCCCTTCAGCGTCCAGAGACTGACGCAGACGGTGAGGATGGCGAATGGCGACCAGGCCTTCAGGATCTGGCCCGTGGTGTATTCGGCCTCATGGCGCTTCGTGGGCTTCTTCATGCCGTCGAAGGTGAAGATCTCCTCGGGCTGCCACTTCTTCAGGAACAGCGACAGGCAGACCAGGCTGACCAGTGCGGAGGTGACATCAGGCAGTTCGGGGCCGATGAAGTTGGCGGTGAGGAACTGGGTGACGGCAAACGAGACGCCTGCCACCAGCACGGCGGGCCAGGTCTGGCGGATGCCGCGCATGCCGTCCATCATGGCCACCAGCCAGAAGGGCACGATGATGGAGAGGATGGGCAGCTGGCGACCGGCCACCTGACCGATGTGGTAGGGGTCCAGCCCGGAAACCTTGCCGGCCACCAGGATGGGGATACCCATGGCGCCAAAGGCCACCGGGGCAGTATTGGCGATGAGGCACAGGCCGGCGGCATAGAGCGGGTTGAAGCCCAGGCCCACCAGCAGCGAGGCGGTGATGGCCACCGGCGCGCCAAAGCCTGCGGCGCCTTCCAGGAAGGCACCAAACGAAAAACCGACCAGCAGCATCTGCAGGCGCTGGTCTTCCGTGATGGAGATGACCGATGCGCGGATGATGTTGAACTGGCCGGTCTTGACGGTGATCTTGTAGAGGAATACCGCCGTGATGATGATCCAGGCGATGGGCCATAGACCGTAGGCAAAGCCGTAGAGGGCGGAGGAGATGGCCATGCCGGCCGGCATGCCGAAGGCCAGGATGGCCACGCCCAGCGCGATGAGCAGGGTGCAGAAGCCTGCCACATAGCCTTTCATCTTCAGGACGGTGAGCGCGACGAAGAAGAATATGATGGGTAGCAGTGCCACGGCGGCCGTCAGCATCAGGCTATCGCCGACGACCGAATAGTTCTGGATCCACGTTTCCATTGAAGGAATATCTCCGGGGTACGGGGTTGTGCGGCGTGGCGGGCATGGCCGGTTGGGCTGTTTTCCGAGCTCGCGCCGTCAATGGGTTCGGGGGTCGGAAACCTGCTGTCGGGCTGCGCATCCGGGTCAGTGGATGTCTCCTCAGGCTGTCCTTCTCCCGGGATTGGGTGCCGCTAATTTACAGAACCGGAGAAAGGCGGGCAATGAAACCCATTTATGGCTGTTCCATAAAATTTCCTTATGAATCAAGGGTTAAGGCATTCCGTTCTGATGTTCAGGGTTATCCCTAGGGCCCCGGTGGGCGCTTCTTGAGGGTGTCGCGCGGACTTTCACCGTAGTGCCGTCGGTAGGCACGGGAGAAATGGGAGGGGTCCGTGAATCCCAGGCTGTAGGCAAGTTGGGTGAGGGTGCCTATGAAGCGCTGCTGAGTGAGTTGCTGGTGTGCAGCCAGTAGCCGGCGGGTCTGAAGCCAGCTGGAGAAACTGGTGCCGGTGTCGCGAAAGATATGGTGCAGGTAGCGCACCGAGATGCCGCAGGCACCCGCCACCTGTTCCGGGCAGAGATCATGCCGGTGCAGGTGGGCCTGGGCATAGCGCTCAATGCGTAGCAGATGGGCAGCGCGGATGGCAGAATCGTGGGCGGTCAGGATCCGGTTGTCCTGTTCGACCGCGTGGGCAAAAAGTTCCAGAAGCTGCCTCTCCAGCAGCGCTGCGTCGCCGGGATCCAGCAGGTGCAACAGCCGGGCCGTGTTGAGCGCGTGCTGACGGAACAGTCGGCCGATTCCGGTTCTGCCGTCGAAATCGACTGCACAGTAGCGCTCGGGGTGGCGAAGTAGAGGTCTGAGCGCCTCCTGGGGAACCTTCACGACGATGAGCTCCGACGTCTGGGTGGTGCTGAAGGCGTAGGGCTCGTGGGACATCTCCAGCAGGAAATGGCCTCGATGACAGGTGGCGTGGCGTTGCAGCTGCCGAAATGTGACGGTATGCGACAGCGGCAGGGTGATGAGGAAGGATTCTTCCGTGCAGTGCTGCAGGTGAGAGGTCGTGCGCTGGTAACAGGCAGGGCCGGCGCGCAGGTGGCTGATGGAGAGCCTGCCGGTGGTGGCCGTGCACAGTGCGCCACGGAAGTCGGGAGAGGGGGCGCTGTGGATGTCCAGCGTGAAGAAGGTGTCGCTGACGGCTTTCTGCCAGGCCTGAATGCCGTACAGGGTGTGGCAGCGCTGCGAGGGGGGATGAGAGGCACAGAAATACGACATGCGTGTCTCCTCCGGATGAGGGGCGCCCTGTGTCGTGTCCTGGCCTTGGCGCCCTTCACCCACTATATCCAGGGGTGACGCAACACGTCACCCCGAGAAAACCCGGCCGAGCGGGGGTTTCAGGGCTCTCCGGTCCGGGTAAGCAGGTAGGTACCCGATTCATGCAGCTCGGCTTTCCAGCCGTGAGGGATGACAATGTTGGTCGTTGGCTCTTCTATGAGGGCCGGACCTTCAAGGGCATGTCCCGCACCCAGGCGGTCTCCGTCATAGACTGGTGTGTCCACAGCGGAAAGGCTGTCGTCGAAGATCATGGGTCGGCGTTCCAGGAGGAAGTCGTCGACGGAATGCGTGGCCTTCGACAGCTTGGGAATGCTGGGTTGGGCCACCTTGCCTCGCACGGTCACTTCCACGTTGACAAGCTCGACCATGCTGTCCGGTTCTGCATAAGTGAACAGGGCTTCATGGCGACAGTGGAAGGCGGCGATGATCTGTCGAGCCAGTTCCGCATTGACCGGACCATTGGGAACCTGCACCGAGCATTCATGCACTTGGCCCAGGTAGCGCATTTCCATGCTGCGTTCAATGACGATGTCGTCATCGGAGAAGCCGTCCTGTCGCAGCCGCTCAATGCCGGTTCGTTCCATGTTTTCCAGTGTCGCGGCCAGCCGGGAGAGATCGGCCTCGGGCGTGATGCGCATGGATTCTGTGGCGACCCACGTGTATTTGACATCCGAGATGATCTGGCCGAAGGCGCACAGACAGGAGGCGAACTTGGGGACAAGGATCCGGTTGATGCCGATTTCCTCGGCCAGTGGAACGATGTGCATGCCGGATGCACCACCGGCGCAGACCAGCGTGAAGTCGCGCGGATCAAAACCTTGTTCGATGGTGATGCGACGGATGCCGTTGGCCATGTTCTGGTTGACGATGGTGGAAATGCCGCGGGCGGCATGCTCCACGGCGATGCCCAGTGGCTGTGCAATGTGTTCCTCGATGGCCTGACGCGCCTTGCCGGCATCCAGGGTGATGCTGTTGCCCAGCACGGCACCCGGCTTCAGATAGCCAAGGACCAGGTTGGAGTCGGTGACGGTCGGCAGCGTGCCACCCTTGTTGTAGCTGGCTGGCCCGGGGGTGGCCCCTGCGCTCTGCGGGCCGACCTCCAGCATGCCGAAGCTGTTGATGTGTGCAATGGAGCCTCCGCCTGCGCCCAGTGTTTCGACGTGGATCATGGGAACGCCGATGCGGTTGCGCAGGAAATCGATGTTGCGGTTCAGGCTGGTCTGACCATCACGCGCCATGGTGATATCGAAAGAGGTGCCTCCCATGTCGATGGTGATGACGTCGTTGATGCCGAAAGGGGCCGCAATATACAAGCCTGCCTGCGGGGCAGAGGCTGGCCCAGAGTTGATCGCGTTGACGGCACGTTCGCGCATGACGTTCCCGACCGCCAGTCCGCCATTGGACTGGAAGTAGCGAACGGGCTGCTGGGCCCCCAGGTTCCTGAAGTACTGGTCGATGCGCTGCACGTAGGCGCTCATGACCGGGCTGAGGTAAGCGTTGACCAGCGTCGTGGAAGTTCGGGTGTATTCGCGGATCTGGGGGTGAACCTCGCTGCCGCAGCAGACGAAGACACCCGGCATGTGCTCCTCAATGAGTTCGCGCGCACGCTGTTCGTGCGACGGGTTGCGGATGGACCATAGAAAGGAGATGGCCACGGCCTGAACCCCTTCGCGTTGGAACAGCTCAATGGCGCGCAGGATGTCCTCTTCGTGAAGGACCTGGTGTTCAGTCCCGTCGGCAAGAATGCGGCCGCGGATGCCGAAGCGCAATTCACGGGGAGCCAGTTGTGGCGCCGGGGGGTAGTCGGCGTCATAGCGGTAGCCTTCTTCCTTGTGCCCAAGACGGATCTCGATGCTGTCCCGGTGGCCGGCGCTGGCAAGCAGGCCGACCTTGACGCCCTTGAGCTGGATCAGCGCATTCAACGCAACGGTCGTTCCGTTGATGCAGAAGTCGCAGTTGCGCACGATGTCCTCGACCGGGCGATCAAGACGTTCGGACATCTGTTTCAGGCCATCGGCAATGGCGAGGGTTCCATCCTCCGGGGTTGAGGCTGCTTTGAAGAGATGGACCTGGCCTCCACGTTCGGCCAGAACGAAGTCGGTAAAGGTGCCGCCGGCATCCACACCCAGTCGGAATTCGTTGTTCATGGTGTCTCCTGGATTCTCATGTCGTTCATGGACAGCTGCGCTGGAGGCTCATCAGATGAGTGTCTGGACAAGCTGCGCACGAAGGTTGCGGGTGGCGGCCTCGTTGACGGTCAGATCGTCGTTCAAGATGACGCCGTACTCGGTCTCTGCACCGACACGTGAGACCAGTTTCCGACGCACGTCCAGTGCCACGGCGTCGGCGGGACGTTCAAAGGGGTTGCCGTAACCACCTCCGCCGGGGTTGTAGTTGCGCGCACGTTGGCCGGGTTGAATCTCTGCCATCGTGTTCTGGAGATAGGTGTGCGTGCTTCCATCCAGCATGTCGATCTCCAGCCGGCCGAGCTTTCGCTGGGGCAGTCGGTTGGTGGCACCGGCCGCACCCAGGGTGGGCAGCTGTCGGCCTTCGCCAAAGGCAACCACCATCATGGTGTGATTCAGGGGTTCCACTTCCCAGAGGGTTCCGCAGCCGCCACGGTGATATCCCGCACCGCCCGTGTCGCTGACCAGGCCGTAGCGATGGATCAGGATCGGATACTGGTATTCCAGGAGTTCGATGTCGCCCGAGCTGAGTGCGCCGAAGCAGCAAAGCGGGCCGCAGGCATGCCAGCCGTCCATGGCCTGAGTGGCGCCTGCACCCGAAATGATCGAGGCCAGCACCATGGTGACGTATTGTTCACCGGTCTCCGGGTCGATGCCGGCAATGTTGATGCCACTGGCGTGTCCCCATGAGGCGCACACACGGTCGGGGGCTGCTGCCTCGAAGGCCTTTCTCACCGCATCGGTGAGTGTTTCCATGGGCGTGGTGGTGCAGTTGGCGTGCGGAGCCGGCTCCTGGGCATTGCAGAGTGTGCCTTTGGGGCCCATGTCGACAGTGACGCAACGGTACAGACCTTCGTTGTACGGCGGTGGAACTTGCGCGAACATCATCAGGCCCAGCAACACGCCTGACATGGAGTTCCCCTCATAGGAGTTGATGAAGTAGGGGACCTGTGGCGGGCTGTCGATGGCGATGTGTACCGTGTCGTCCCGGATGGTGATGTCGGCCTGGATGGTGAGGTTGCCCATGCCATGGCCTGAATCCTCCAGAACGGCTTCGCCGTGATAGCGACCATCGGGGATGTCATGGATCAGCGAGCGCATGTGACGGTCCGCCATGTCCTTGAGCTCCGCGATGGCGGCCTGAACGGTCTGGATGCCGTATTTGTCCAGCAACCGGATGAGATTGCGTTCTCCGACGCGACAGGTTCCATACTGCGCATTCAGGTCGCCTTCCTGGTTGCGACGTGCGCGCATGTTGCTGTGCAGAAGGTTGATGACATCATCACGTCGCTTGCCGCGTTCCCAAAGCTTGACCGGTGGAATGCGCAAGCCCTCGGCATAGAGTTCCCGGGCGCTCGGGTTGTAGCCGGCCGGCACGGGTCCTCCGATATCCGTGACGTGTCCCTTGCAGACCGTCCAGAAGACCAGTTGGCCCTGATAGAAGACGGGCTTGTACATGCAGCAGTCAAGAATGTGACTGCCCATGTGCACGGGATCGTTGTGGTAGATGATGTCCCCTTCATGGATGTCATCACCGAAGTAGGCAGCAACGGCCTTCATGGCAGGCATCAGTGACCCGAGGTGAATGGGGATGTCCTGTCCCTGCAGGATCATTTCCGGAAGGTGGTCGAACAGCGCGTTGCTGTAGTCGTGGGCGACGTTGAACACGCTGGAGCGTGCGGTGCGCTCCAGGGTGAGGGTCATCTCGCGCTGAGCGGTTTCCAGGGCGCCACGTACCACGGAAAGGGTGATGGGGTCGATGCGGCTCATGAATGAGTCTCCTTGTGGGGACGGTTGCTTCTTGCCGTCTTTGTCCTTGGTTGTGGCCCTGCCGCGTCGGCGTGGGCCGACAGGCATGGGTACGACCCTAGGTTAAAGGGACCCTGCTGGACGGACTGGTATCAGCGTGCAGGAAAACTGGTGTCTGTGTGCAATGGGGTTTTCAGGGAGAAGGCCCTGTCGAGGCGTGCGGGCGCTGTGCGCCGTCCCACGGGACGCTGGCCATGTCACGCCTGTCATGGAGAGGCTGGAGATGTGGACGTTGCCCCGGACGTGTGTCGGGTTGCTGTTTCCGACGCTGGCGTGTGGCGGCCTTGTTGCGGTTGACAGACCGGATGGCGGGGGTGTCCCCAAGAGCGTGGAATAATCGCAGCATGCCTGCTGCTCTGAATCTCGGTCCCCTTTCGTTGCCGCTCTCGGTCCTGATACCGATGGTGGCGGTCTTTCTTGGTCTCTGGCTGGGCAACCGCCAGGTGAAGCGACAGGGTACGGCGCCGGTGGAGCCGTTCTTCTGGCGCATCGTGTTCTGGGCGCTGGCGGTGGCGCGGCTGGCTTATGTGCTGCGCCATCATGAGGCCTACCTGGAAGATCCGTGGACGGCGCTGGACGTGCGCGATGGCGGCTTCGACCCGTGGGCCGGGCTGGTGTGGGCCTGGCTGCTGGCGTGGCGATATGGCTGGCGGGGT
>ERZ773062.457-NODE-457-length-21731-cov-3.759042_pt1 | contig 21731 bp, 15 predicted proteins | sample MGYA00580626_ERZ773062 | MGnify/ENA primary metagenome ERZ773062 (study PRJEB29015, sample SAMEA2738003) | human oral metagenome | biome: human oral; feature: human-associated habitat; material: dental | place: China | collected 2058 ...
TGTCGGCCCGGATACCGGCAGCCATCGCCTCCTCGGCCTCGGCCGAGGAAGCCATCAGCGTGGCATTGCCCTGGCTCAGGGTCCGCGGCGTGGTCGTGCTGGGGGTGATGGTGGTGGTGGGCGTGATGGTGGTGTGCTGGTGCAGCGGCCGGGACGGATTCTGGTCCACCAGCTTCTGCATGGCCCGCTGAACGAGTCGCTTGTTCATGACATCACCTTCTGCTGGGTGTGTTGTGCGGTGGGTGCCGGTGCTGCTTCGCTGGATTGGCCTGCATCAATCACGTAGATGAGGATCAGCACCACGAACACCAGCGTGTAGCCGACGAGGGTGGCGGTGAAGCGGAACGACTGCTTGCGGGCCAGCTTCTGGGCGGCCTCATCACGATAGCGGGTGATGGCACCGAAGAGCGGCACCTTGGTGGCGGCCTTCAGGGCGTTGGGCTCGTAGAAGGCCGGGTTGGCCAGCTCGCGCACCAGCGCCACGGCCAGGCCCAGCACCAGCGACACCACGAAGAAGATGCCCAGCAGCAGCGGCCGGTTGGGCGAGACCGGGCGCGGGCTCACGCGCGGGGGATCGACCACGCGGAACTCGCGCGTGCCGGTGTTTTCCTCGATGCTGCCGGCCAGACGGGCGGCATCACGGCGCTGCAGCAGCTTCTCGTAGTTCTGCTTGTTGGAGTCGTAGTCGCGGTTGAGCTGGATGTACTCGGCCTCGACCTTCGGAATGGCCAGCGCGATCTCGCGGGCACGCTTGGCCTGCGCCTCGGCCTCGGCCACACGGGCGGCCAGCGAGGCAACCTTGGCGTCGGCCTCGGCCATGGCGATGGACATCTCCTGGTACAGCCGGTTGGGGATCTTGCCCCGGCCCGGGCGCGAATCCACCGGTCGCTGCGCTTCCTTCTGCAGCTGGACTTCCAGCTCGCGGATGGAATGGCGGGTGTTGATCACGTCCGGGTGTGCGTCGGTATAGCGGGTCAGCAGGTCGTCCAGGCGCTTGCGGGCCGATTCCAGGCGGCGTTCGGTCTCGCTGCCCCCACCGTCGGCCTGGCCACCGCCCACCGGTACGTACTCGGGAACGGCCTCCAGACGGGTGCGGATGGCGGTGCGCGAGTTGACGGCCTGACGGTATTCGAGGCGGGCCGTCTGCAGCTCACGCTGGATGTCGGCCGAACGGGCCACGTAGTCCTGCGCGAGGTTGGGCATCACCTCGATGTGCTTGATTTTGAATTCCTTGAGCGCGGTCTCGGTCTGCAGCAGCAGGTCCCGGGCCTTGGCAATCTCCTGGTCGATGAACTGCACCGCCTGCTGCGTGTCGGCGGTCTTGCCCGTGCGGGTGGACTTGACGAACAGGTCCAGCAGCATCGTCACCACCTTCAGTGCCGTTTCCCGGGACTGGTTGCGGTACTCGATGCTGTAGAAGTTGGTGCCGCCCGCCGGCTTGAACTGGATGTTCTTCTCCAGCGTCTGCATCAGCGCCTCGCGCCCCTTCTGCGTCTGCACGTCGTGGTCCATGCCGGTGGCCTGGACGATGGCTTCCAGGTTGGGGCGGCTGACCAGCGTGCGGGCCATCATCTGGATCTGGCCCTGCATGTCGGGCTGAACGGTCATGCCCTGCATGAGCGGCTGCAGGATCGACTTGGTGTCGACATAGGCACGTGCCGTGGCCTCGTAGTTGCCGGGCAGCACCACGGTGATGATGATGCCGAGCACGCCGGTGATGAGCATGGCCACCAGACCCGAGACCCGATACTTCCACAGGCCGGACAGGTAGGTTTTGTAGGACTTCAGGAGGTCAAGCATGGAATTCTGTGCAGAAGATGCTTTGTCGCGTCGGGCAGTATGCGCGTTCGGGGCGGCCGGGCGCCATGCGGGGGCTGCCCGGCGGCCGGCCGGACGTTACAGCAGGCTTTCCGGGATCATGATCGAGTCGCCCGGGGCGATCTCGACGTTGGCGCTGGGGTCGCCGCGCTTGAGCAGGTCCTCCAGCCGGACACGGTACTGCTTGTTGTTCTCGATGGCGCGGATCAGGATGGCCTGGTTGCCGGCCGCCTTGCGGGTGAGGCCGTTGGCCTTGGTCATCACGTCCAGCAGCGTGGTGCCGTTCTGATAGGGCACGGCGCCAGGGCTCTGCGCCTGGCCGATGACCCGGACCACCGACAGCGGGTCACCTACGATCTTGGTCACGACCACCGACACGCTCGGGTCGCGGATGTAGGTGGCCAGCTTCTCCTCGATCTCGCGGCCCAGCACCTGGGGCGTCTTGCCCACGGCCACGATGTCCTTGATCAGCGGCGCGGTGATCTTGCCGTCGGGGCGCACCGGGACCTTCACCGACAGGTCGGGGTTGCGCCAGACCTTCAGGTCCAGCTCGTCACCGGGGCCGATCTGGTAGACGTAGTTGTGCTTGGGCGCCTTGTCGGGTGCCGGCGGCAGGGAACTCATGTTGGCGCAGGCGGCCAGGAAGCTGGCCAGTACCAGGGCTGACAGGGAACGTATCGTGGTCATGGCGAAAAGGGCGGTTGTGTTACAGAAAACCTGTGCCGGTCTGGCGGGGTGCCTGGGGCCGCTGCCGGTCGAAGGGCCGGCCACGCATACGGAAAACGACGGCCAGACTGTTACTCTAGCGTGGACCCGGGGCGCCATTCCATCAGAATGATCGGCTCAATGTGATCTATGGCCGTAACTTTTGATTCAAACTCGTATCCATTTGTGAATGAGTCGTCAGTCTCCTTGTCTGGCGACAGGTGCCACGTGGGCTGCAGGCGTGCGTCGACGCCTTACCGGCTATTGTGCAAGGAAATGTAGATTCGATTTACACGTGTCGTTGAATCGCATCAGTGTCGATAATAATTACTAAAATGGCGGGCATCGTGGCCAAAAACGGCCCCGGAGATACCCGAATGAGCACTCCAGGGCCTGTTTCATGGCCCTCGGCCCAGTATCATCGGCCTCTTGCCGAAGGTAAGGCAGCCGCCCGGTCATCGCCAGGCCGGTCCGGATCGTCGGGGCCCATCCCTGATGTTTCGGGTAGGTCGGGGCGTCGGTAACAAGGGGGCTGTTGCGGGCAGGTGTCGTTTTGTGCAGACAGTCGACAGGGCGCCCGTTTGGGCCGAGTGAAATCACCCGGGCCGTTGCCGGCAGGCTGCTGCTCCCTGGGGCCGATGCCCAGGGACGGGCCAGAAAGGGTGATCGAGGAGAGCATCGCGTGACCATGGACAGCATCGAGAAGCTCGCGGCGCAATCTCAGGCCGTGGTGCCGGGGAAGGCCGGGGATGGCTTTTCCGCCTACCAGCGCTTCAGCCGTGCGGAATGGGCCGGCCTGCGCTCCAGCACGCCGCTGACATTGTCCGAGCCCGAGCTGATCGCCCTGCGTGGCGTCAACGACCAGGTTTCGCTGCCCGAGGTGGTGGAAATCTACCTGCCGCTGTCCAGGCTTCTGAACCTGCACTTCCGTTCGGCCAAGGCGCTCTCGGGCGTGTGCGACGATTTCCTCGGCCGCCCCGTGGGTGCGCGTCCCTATGTGATCGGCATTGCAGGCAGCGTGGCGGTGGGCAAGAGCACCTTCGCGCGGGTGCTGCAGGCGCTCCTGGCTCGCTGGCCCGATCACCCCCGGGTGGCGCTGGTCACCACCGACGGCTTCCTGCATCCCAACCGGGTGCTGCAGGCGCGCGGCCTGATGCAGCGCAAGGGCTTTCCGGAAAGCTACGACCGCAAGCGGATGATCTCCTTCCTGGGGGCGCTGAAGGCAGGCGAGCCGGTGGTGGAAGCACCGGTGTACTCCCACCAGGCCTATGACATCGTGCCCGGCCAGATGCAGCGGGTCGAGCAGCCCGATATCCTCATCTTCGAAGGGCTGAACGTGCTGCAGACCTGGGGGGCAGAGCGCAGTGCCGGCACGCCCCAGGCCAGCGTGGTGGTGTCCGACTTCTTCGACTTCTCCATCTATGTGGATGCCGCCGAGGCCGACATCGAGCGCTGGTATCAGCATCGCTTCCTGTCATTGCAGCAGACAGCGTTCCGCCGGTCGGACTCGTATTTTCATCATTATCAGCACCTGTCGGAGGAAGAGGCGCTGAAGGTGGCCAGCGATATCTGGCGCGAGATCAATCTGCGCAACCTGCGCGAGAACATCGCGCCCACGCGGGGACGCGCCAACCTGGTGGTGGGCAAGCAGGCCGACCACCGTGTTGGCGAGATCCTGCTTCGGATGATCTGATCCGGCTGCCACCAGGTGCCTGGCGGCAGCCAGGATGGCCAGGGCGTGAATGGCTCCGGCAGGGCTGGGGAGCCGGAGCAGCCCTCAAGGGTTCTGCCTGAATGCCTGGTCAATGCGCCCGACTGCGGTTCAGGCCATTTCCACCGCAATGGCGGTGGCTTCGCCGCCGCCGATGCACAGCGAGGCAACGCCGCGCCTGCCACCCGTCTTTTTCAGGGCGCCCAGCAGCGTGACCAGCACGCGGGCGCCGGAGGCGCCGATGGGGTGGCCCAAAGCGACTGCACCGCCATGGATGTTGACCTTGTCGTGCGGGATGCCGTGCTCCTTCATGGCGGCCATCGTCACCACGGCGAAGGCCTCGTTGATCTCGTAGAGGTCCACGGAAGCGGTCTGCCAGCCGGCCTTGGCCAGCACCTTCTCGATGGCGCCTACCGGTGCGAGGGTGAACCACTCGGGTTCACGCGAGAAGGTGGCATGGGCCACGAGGGTGGCAATGGGGGTGAGGCCGCGCTTGCGGGCCTCGCTCTGGCGCATCAGCACCAGCGCAGCGGCACCGTCGGAGATCGACGACGAGGTGGCGGCGGTGACGGTGCCGTCCTTCACGAAGGCTGGACGCAGGTTGGGGATTTTCGACGGGTCGACCTTGAACGGGCTCTCGTCGCGTTCCACCACCACGTCGCCCTTGCGGCCCGGGATGGTGACGGGCACCGTTTCCCAGGCAAAGCTGCCGTCTTCATTGGCGGTGCGGGCTCGGCGCGAGGACTCCAGGGCGTAGGCGTCCTGCGCTTCGCGGGTGAAGTGATACTTGCTGGCGCAGTCTTCGGCAAACAGACCCATCGACTTGCCGCCGCCGTTGGGCATCTTGCTGTAGGCGTCTTCCAGGCCGTCGTAGGCCATGTGGTCCAGCAGCGTGCCGTGGCCATAGCGGTAGCCGGTGCGGCCCTTGGGTACCAGGTAAGGGGCGTTGGACATGCTTTCCATGCCGCCGGCCACCACCACGTCCTGGCTGCCGGCCCTGATCAGGTCATGGGCCAGCATCACGGCCTTCATGCCGGAGCCGCACACCTTGTTGAGCGTGGTGGCGCCGGTGGATGTCGGAAGTCCCGCCTTCAGCGTGGCCTGCCGGGCCGGTGCCTGGCCCTGGCCGGCGGGCAGCACGCAGCCCATCAGCACTTCCTGGACCTGGTCGGGGGCGATGCCGGCGCGCTCGACGGCGGCCTTGATGACAACGGCCCCCAGATCGGTGGCCTCCAGCCCCGACAGTGCGCCCAGCATGGCCCCGATGGGGGTGCGGACAGCGGATACGATGACGATCGGGTCGGATTCCATGATGTGTTCCTGTCTCCTGTGTCGGGCGTTCCTGGATCTTCAGCGTCCGGGCTTCTGGGGTGATGCGGGGCGTCCGGGATCCTCGTCGACCCGGGAAAAGCGCAGTCGCCGGGGATAGGGAAAGACATCGTCCAGGATACCCTGCTGGATGCGGGCCTGCTGGTTCTGCCACCAGACGGGGTCCAGCAGCTCGGCATGGTGCTTCAGGAAGGGCTGGCGCACGCGGGGGTTGCCCAGCAGGAAGGTGCTGAACTCTTCCGGAAACACGTCATTGGGTGCCACCGGATACCACGGTTCGGACGCCATTTCGTCCTCGGGCGTGCGCGGTTCGGGCACCTTGCGGAAGTTGCAGTCGGTGAGGTACTGCACTTCGTCGTAGTCGTAGAAGACCACCCGGTTCTGGCGGGTGACGCCAAAGTTCTTGTAGAGCATGTCGCCCGGGAAGATGTTGGCTGCCACCATGTCGCGGATGGCCATGCCGTACTGGTAGACGGCATATTCGCGCGCGGCCTCGTCGGTCTGCTGTTCCAGGTAAAGGTTCAGCGGGGTCATCCGCCGTTCGATGTACAGGTGGCGGATGACGATGCAGTCGCCCTCCTCGACCATCAGCGAGGGGGCGGTGGCTCTCAGCTCGGCCAGCAGCTCGGGGGACAGCCGTTTCTTGGGGAAGGGCACGTCCGAGTATTCCCACGAGTCGGCCATCCGGCCGGCGCGGTCGTGGTTCTTCACCAGGTGGTAGCGGTCCTCGATGTACTCGCGGCTGATGTCCTTGCGGCGCACGTCCTTGATGTACTTGAAGACATACGGGAACGAGGGCAGCGTGAACACGCCCATCACCAGACCCTTGATGCCAGGGGCCACGATGAAATGGTCGGTGGATTCGTGCAGGTGCTGCAGCAGGTCGCGATAGAAGAGCGTCTTGCCCTGCTTGTGCAGGCCCAGCATGGTGTAGAGCTCGGCTTGCGGCTTGGTGGGCATCAGCGACCGCAGGAAGCGCACGTAGGCGGACGGCACCGCCATGTCCACCATGAAGTAGGCCCGCGAAAAGTTGAAGAGCCCCTCGATGTGCTCGGGTGCGAACAGCACCGTGTCGATGAACACGCGGCCTTGGCCGTTGCGCAGCAGGGGCAGCGAGAAGGGCTGCACCTCGCCGTCATTGACGATGCGGCCGATGAGGTAGGCGCCCTTGTTGCGGTAGAAGAGAGAGCGCAGCACGTGCACCTGGCAATCCATGGCCCGCGGTGCCTGCTCGCCGAACAGGGTGGGGGCGGCGTCGATCACCTTCTGCAGGTCATCCTCGATGTCCCGGTAGCCGCAGGCCAGCCCCATGTCGATGAGGACCTGGCGCAGGACCTCCTTCCAGGGGCGGTTCTCCGGGTAATAGACCCGGAATGAGGGCGGTGTGCCGTCCAGGTGCTCGGTGGAGACCGCCGGCCGCACGAAGATGAAGTCGTTGTGGAGATACTGGCGCTGCAGCAGCCGGGTGCTGACGGTATTGAAGAAGGACTCGGCCAGTTCGGGCTGCTGGTGCTCGGCCAGCAGCAGCACGTAGTACTGCTTCACCTCGGCCCAGACGTCGTCGGCCAGACTGTCGGTGTTGAACTGGGCGCGCAGCTTCTCGACCGCCTCGCTCACGCGCTGGTCGTAGAAGGTGATGCGCTCGCTGGCCAGCCGTCGCATCCGGTGCCAGGCGGCATTCTCGAAACAGGTCTTGGCCTGCTGCGCGTTGTAGCGGAACAGGCCGTAGTGCCGATTGAAGCCGGCCAGCATGGTGCGGGCCAGGGTGGCCGGCAGGCTGTCGCCATCCAGCATGCTGGACGGCGTGGCGGAAGGGGGGTGGGGGATGGCGTGCTTGGGCATCGGACAATCTTAACGGTGCTCCGCAGCACGAGGGCTGCCCCTTGGTGAAAACCCGGGGGGCTGGCATGGGCGATTGTGGCGGTGCACCATGCCGGGCCGCCGGTACGGACGGGGTGGCCGCATATCGGCCAGGGGAATGCAGCCTGCCCGAGAGGGAAGATACTGCCCAATTGGTGGTGCACGTTGCTGCACCGTGAGCAGAAGCAGGTTTTTCCCATGCGTACCGAACCCTACCGCCTGATTACCCGTTCCGACTTCGATGGTCTGGTCAGCGCCGCCATGCTGCGAGACATCGGCGTGGTCGATGCCGTCATGTTCGTGCATCCGAAGGATGTGCAGGACGGCAAGGTGCACGTGGACAAGGACGACATGCTGGTGAACCTGCCCTACGTGGCCACGGCCGGTCAGGTGTTCGACTACCAGGCGCCGGGGTCGCGGGTGCTGCCCAGGGTGGGCTACAGCAACCTGGTCATGGGGGTGGGCGAGGCCTCGGTCTCCCGCGTGATCTACGACCACTTCGGAGGCGAGAGCCGCTTCCCGCACTTCTCGCCGGCGCTGATGGCGGCCGTCGACAAGGCAGGCAGCGCCTCGTACACACTGGCTGACGTATTGCATCCGCGTGACTGGACGCTGCTCGGGTTCCTTGCCGACCCGCGTACCGGTCTGGGGCGCTTCCATGACTTCCGCATCTCCAACCTGCAACTGATGATGATGCTGGTCGATGCCTGCCGCTCCATGGACATCGGTCGCATCCTGGCGCTGCCGGACGTGGCCGAACGCGTGCGCTGCTACCACGAGCATGAATCGAAGGCCATCGAGCAGCTGCGCCGCTGCGCCCACGTGCAGGGCAACACGGTGGTGCTGGACATGCGCAACGAGTCGATCATCTACGCGGCCAACCGCTTCCTGGTCTATGCGCTGTTCCCCAACTGCACGATGTCGCTGCATGTGATGTGGGGGCGCGAGAAGGCCAACACGGTCTTTGCCCTGGGCCGCTCCATCTTCAACACGGCCTCGACGATCGATATCGGCGACCTGTGCACGCGTTTCGGCGGTGGTGGCCACCAGTATGCCGGTACCTGCCAGATCGGCAACGAATGGGCCGAGCAGCGTCTGGCCGAGGTGCTGGCTCGCATCGAGAGCGAGAACGCATCGCCCAGGACGTCGAAGGTGAGTCAGACGGCCTGATTTTTAATTTGCGGATAATCAATCTATCAGACGCAAAAATCGATCGATAGTGGCAGGATCAATCAGGTGGCCCAGTCCGTGAAGGACTGGGCCATGTTCTTTTATGGGATCCATGTGCCCTTGCCCGAATATGTCTGCCTGGACGTTTCCATTTCAAAGCCCTGCTTCAGGGCAATTCCATGGCATGCTTTCAGGGGCGCAACACTTCATAGTACCAATTCGTAAGGGTTAACCCTGTTATTTTGTTCGACAATCTGTCGAATCAGTTTTCAATGCCACGATTTCGTGGCATGTTACGACCGTTCTTTCCAAGGTTGGACCCAGAACGGATGGCATTTTCGATATCGGGCTGGTGCGAGTTCACAAGCTGTATATAATCAACGCGCCAGCACGCGTGATTGCGTTGCATCCGGCTTTCGTCCAAAGGAGGAGGCACGAAAGCCATCATGCCCCGGCAATAGCCTCGGCGCATGGCTTGGAGGTGTATCGTTCAGGTATCGTAGGTGGCCGGACGCAGCGCGTCCTGCACTGTTTCCATCGGCATCATCGGCATCATCGGCATGAACCGTCGCGGCTTTCGTCATCGTTGGCTGGTCTGGCTTACCCTGTGGGTCTTCGGGTTGGCCACGCTCGCGCCTACGGTATCGCGCGCACTGGCGGCTCATGAAGCAGATCAGGGTCTCTCCCATCCGCACGCTGTGCAGATGGCCTGGATGGATCACTGCATGCCGCATGAAGCGGCTGGACAGCCCACGGACCTCCTGGATCCCTCCTTCGTTCATCGGGCAGAGCATGACCCGATGCAACCCGTTTCCCAGGGTTCGCATGAGGGCGGCCTGCATCTGGATCACTGCGCGTTGTGCGTGGCCCTGGTCCATCTGCTGGCGCCACCCATGCCGGTGGCTGCCTTTGCTGCCGTCACGCCACCTGCCATGGTGCAGGTCTCTCATCCTCGGCTGACGTTCGTCTCCCGCCAGATCACGCCCGCGCATCCGCGTGGGCCTCCCACCAGGCAGCCTTCTGTAGCTGTCTGAGTCATCCGCGGCCTTTTCGCGGCCCTTTCCGGGGCATGAACATCGTCCCGGCATTGCCTTGATCGCTTTTCTTTCGTTCGGCCGGACGCCGGGTTTGCCATGGCGGGCCGGGTCGATCGCAGATCAGCGTCGTTCTCGCTCGCATTGCTTCCGTCCATTCTCATCCTTCCAAGGAAAGGAGCTTTTTCATGAAACGTTTTGCCAAGACCCCCGTCTACGCCGGCCTGCTGCTGGCCTGCGCCGTTGGCCTGGCTGCCTGCGGCAGTGATGACAACAACACCACCACCAGCAACAGTGGCACGCCTGGCGCGACTGGCAACACCGGCAACACGACCGGTGGCGCCTGGCAGACCGCAACCACGGGCGATGTGAGCATCAAGTTCGCCGCCTATAACGGTACCGAGAAGATCGATTGCACCAGCACGACGAAGCTGGGCACGAAGCAGCGTGCCGTGGAGATCGAGGACTTCCGCTTCTACATCTCCAACGTCAGCCTGATCAAGGCCGACGGCACCCGCGAGCCCCTCAAGCTCAAGCAGGCCAACGACTACAACTACACCAGCAACGACGGCAAGAACACCGTCAGCCTGATCGACCTGGAGCAGAAGGGCGTGGGTGACTGCGACGGTTCCGTCGCCACCAATGCCACCATCGAAGGCACGGTGCCGGCGGGCAGCTATACCGGCGTGGAAATGACGCTGGGTGTGCCCTTCGAGCTGAACCACCTGAATGCGGCTGACGCGACCACGCCGCGCGTGCTGCAGAACGCCGTGCATCCGTCCATGTCCTGGAACTGGCGCGGTGGTCGCAAGTTCACCAACATCCAGTTTGACCAGAACGAGAACGTCGATCCCTCGCCCTGGGAGTCGGCCGAGGTGAAGGACGGCAAGGCTGAAGAGGGTTCCGTGCGCCTGCACCTGGGTTCCACCGGCTGCGTGGGCAACCCGGCCGAAGGCACGCCGATCTCCAGCTGCAAGGCCCCCAACCGGGTCACTGTCACGCTGGCAGGCTTCAACCCCGCCAGCCAGGTCGTGGCCTTCGATGCCGGCGCGCTGTTCAACTATGACATTGCCAGCAAGGCTGAAGGCGCTGGCGGCTGCATGTCCGGTGCAACCGATGCAGCCTGCGCCAAGCCCTTCGAGGCTCTGGCGCTCGACTGGAAGGTCGATGGCAGCGGCACCGGCGTGGCCGTGGCCGGCAAGACGCAGAAGGTGCTGAAGGCCGTCACGCCCTGAGCGTCGCTGTCACTTCATGCGGGCATGCCCACCCCGGTGAGCATGCCGCATGAGGAAAAAGGGGAGGCGAAGTGGGTCGCTTCCCCTGTCCGGGCTGCCTGCGGGGTGGCCCGTGTCACTGTAGGAGGTTTCTCATGAATTCTCTGCCCATCCGTTTGCCATTGCATGGCAGTCGCCGATGTCGGCGTGAGGTGTCCAGACGTGCAGCGGGTGCCATGCTGGTGCTGCTGCTGAGCTGTGGGGGATGTGGAGGCGGAAGTTCCTCGAACAGCGGCACGACGCCGGATGCGGGAGGCAGCCAGGGGAAGGCGGCAACGCCCACCGTGCTGAACTGGACCTATCCGGCCTACAGCCCGCCTGACGCCTGGGAGTGGAAGCTTCCTTCGCACATGCCTGCCCCCCGCGTGCCGGCTGACAACCCCATGAATACCGCCAAGGTGGCGCTGGGGCGCTACCTGTTCCACGAGCGGCGCCTCTCGGGTGACGGCACCATGTCGTGTGCCTCGTGTCATGAACAGGCGCGTGCCTTTGCCGACGGCAAGGACCGTCCGCGCGGCATCACCAACGTGCAGCATCCCCGCAATTCCATGGGGCTGGGCAACGTGGCCTGGCATGCCACACAGACCTGGTCCAATCCGGTGCTGATGTCACTGGAAGCCCAGATCCCGAACCCCGTGTTCGGTACCGAGCCCGTGGAGATGGGCGTGAACGACAGTTCCGTTCAGGAGGTGCTGAAGCGCCTGGCCAGTGCCCAGGATGTGGATTATCCGGCCCGCTTTCAGCAGGCGTTTCCTGATGCCAAGGGCGACCCGCTGACCTGGGAGAACATCTTCAAGGCCATCAGCGCCTTCGAGCGCACGATGGTCACGGCCGACAGCCGCTATGACCGCTACCTGCAGGGCAAGGCCACGCTGTCGGAGCAGGAATTGCGTGGCCGGCAGCTGTTCGAGAAGGCCGAATGCACGCAGTGCCATCAACCCCCCAATTTCGATGACCAGTTCGTCAGTGTCGAGACGACGACGCTGAAGGTCCGGTATCACAACATCGGGCTCTATAACCTGAACGGTCGGGGCGACTACCCGAAAGAAAACACCGGCGTCGAGGAAATCACCGCCAATCCAGCCGACATGGGTGCGTTCCGGGTGCCCAGCCTGCGCAACGTGGCTGTGACCGAGCCCTACATGCACGATGGTTCGGTGGCTACGCTTGAAGAGGCGGTGGCCATCATGGCCGGCGGCGGACGCAACATCACCAGCGGCCCGCGTGCCGGTGATGGACGTGCCAATCCGCACAAGAGCCCGCTCGTCCGCGACCGGGGATTGTCGGCACAGGACCGCGCAGACATTGTGGCCTTCCTGAAGACGCTGACGGATGAAACGTTCCTGAGCGATCCGGCATTTTCCGATCCTTTCCGGAAAGATGCCGCATCCCGCCCATGACAGGACAGACGAGGAATCGACCGATGACGATGAACAAGAAGAAAGCCGCCAGACGCAGGGGCGATGCGGGCCACAGGTTTTCCGTGGCCCGGGGGCCTGCCTTGCTGGCCACGGCGCTGAGTGCGCTGGCACTGCCGGCCTGGGCGCAGGATGTCGGGCAGATGGGTGACACGGCCCAGACTCAGGACAAAACCGTGCAGTTGCCGCAAGTGCGCGTTCGTGCGCTGCGTCTTTTCGAGGTGCAGCCCCCCAACATGTCGCTGCCCGGATCGGGCGTGACGGATTCGGGCAAGATCTCGCGCCGTCGTGCCACCACGCCGGACACCACGGGCCTGCTGAAGGACATGCCCGGCGTGGACGTGCAGGGGGCAGGTGGCGTGTCGGGGTTGCCGGTGATTCACGGTCTGGCCGACGAGCGGCTGCGCCTGACGGTGGATGACATGGACCTGATGGCGGCCTGTGCCAACCACATGAACCCGGCGCTGTCCTACATCGACCCGGCCAAGGTGGAGAGCATCCGTGTCTATGCCGGCATCTCGCCGGTCAGCGCGGGCGGCGACAGCATCGGTGGCAGCATCCAGGTGGAGTCCGCACCGCCAAGTTTTGCCGATCCTGACGGCAAGCCCCTGCTGGGCGGCCACGTGGGCACCCATTACCGCAGCAGCGGCCATGGGGTGGATGTGAGCCTGGGCACGCACTACGCCACGGAGCGGCTGCATCTGGAGTATGAAGGCTCCTACGCGCGGGCACGCAACTATCGTGCCGGCAAGGACTTCAAGCCGGCCGAGACCGGCCGCGAACAGGGGCGCGTGCTGCCGGGCGACGAAGTGGGCTCCAGCGGCTTCCGGGTTCAGAACCACCGGATGGCCGCTGCCTGGCGCAGTGGCATGCACCTGCTGGAGACCGATTTCAGCTGGCAGAACATGCCTTTCCAGGGATTCCCGAACCAGCGCATGGACATGACCGAGAACCGCGCCACGCTGGCCGGTCTGCGCTATCGGGGGCAGTTCTCCTGGGGAGATCTGAAGGTGCGCCTGTGGAACCAGCGCATCCGTCACCGCATGGACATGGGTGAGGACCGTTACAGCTACGGTACCGGCATGCCCATGCGCACCCGCGCCAGTACCGATGGCGCCACGGCCCAGGCCAGCTGGATGCTGAACGAACGGGACACCGTGCGTCTGGGGCTGGAGGCCCTGTACTACCAGCTGTATGACTGGTGGCCGCCGGTCGGAGCCAGCGGTGGCATGGCGCCGAACGACTTCTGGAACATCGACGACGGGCGTCGCAACCGGCTGAGCGCCTATGCCGAATGGGAGCGCAGCTGGGATGCTCGCTGGAGCAGTGTCATCGGGCTGCGGCACACGCAGGTGCGTACCGACGCCGGTCCGGTGCGAGGCTACAACGGCCTGCCCACCTGGTCGGACGATGCGTCGGCCTTCAATGCGATCAGCCGCCGGCGGCATGACCGTCACTGGGATTTCAGCGCGCTGGCCAGCTATGAACCGGCCAAGGGCCACCGCTACGAGATGGGTGTGGCCCGCAAGACCCGCTCGCCCAGCCTGTATGAGCGCTATCCATGGTCCACCAACACCATGGCCGCAGGCATGAACAACTTTCTGGGCGATGGCAACGGCTATCTGGGCAACCCGGACCTGAAGCCGGAAGTGGCCCACACGCTGAGTGTCAGCGGCAACTGGCATCATCCCGAGGACGAGCAGCGCTGGGGGCTGACGGTAAGCGCGCACCTGACCCGCATCTCGGACTACGTGGATGCCGAGCGCTGCTCGGCCAGCCAGTGCCGCAGCGGCAACACCACGGCCGACAACGAGTTCGTGCTGCTGCGCTACGTGAACCAGGATGCACGCCTGCTGGGTACCGATGTGTCCGGTCACTGGCTGCTGGCCCGGAGTCCGCATGCCGGCAGCCTCACGCTGAGTGGCAAGCTGGCCTGGCTGCATGGCAAGAACCTGGATACCGGCGGTGGTCTCTACAACACCATGCCGGCCAATCTCCGCATGGGGCTGGAGCATCGGCGCACCGTGGGTGAGGGCGAATGGAGCGGCACGCTGGAATGGGAAGGCGTGCGCTCCAAGACGCGGCGCTCTGCCGTGCGCAACGAGATCCGCACGGCCGGCTATGGCCTGCTGCATCTGCGCACGCGCTACGAGATCGGCCAGCTGGGCATCGATCTTGGCATCGAGAACCTGCTGGACCGCGGCTATGCGCTGCCGCTGGGTGGGGCCTACGTGGGCCAGGGCAGTTCGATGATGCTCAACACCGTGCCGTGGGGCGTGGCGGTGCCCGGACATGGGCGTTCCGTCTACGTCGGTTTCAACTACAAGTTCTGAGGGACAGACATGACGGATTCATATCGTTCCGGTAGCAGCATCCGGGCAGTGCATGACGATGGTGTCGGCGTGTCTGCGGGTACGGGTCGTGAGACCGGAAGCCGGCAGAATGGCTTTGCCGTCGGCACGTTCTCCCTGGCCGGGGCTGCCGTGGTGATGCTGGCCGTGCTGGCCGCCTGCGGGGGGGCAGAAGGGCCTGGTGGAGAGCGGGGGCCGGTCATCGGCTCGCGCCCGCAGTCCTTGCAGTTTGCCGAAGCGCCTGCCCTTCAGCCGGGCGGGACGGCCAAGGTGTCGGCCACGGCCAGCTCGGGTCTGGCCGTGCGCTACAACAGCTCGACCACCGGCGTCTGCACGGTGGATGCCGACAGCGGGAAGGTGACAGCGCGCGCTGCAGGCAATTGCGTGATTGCGGCCAGCCAGGCGGGCGATACCACCTGGGCCTCTGCCAGCGCACAGCAGCAGATCACCGTGCAGTCCAACGTACAGTTCGGTGCCGTACCATCGATGACCATGGGGGACAGTGCCACCGTCACGGTTTCGGCCAGCAGCGATCGGCCGATGCGTTACAGCAGCCTGACCGAAACCGTGTGCCGTGCCGATGCCGACAGTGGCCTGGTGACGGCGCTGGCGGCAGGAACCTGTACCGTGGCGGCCGAACCGCGTGATGCGGCCTCGGGCCAGACGGGTACGCGCCTGACGCAGAGCTTCGAGATTGCCGCAGCCGGTGCCGTGACGGTGCCGGTGGCGCCAGAAAAGGTGACGGCCCGTCGTGGCACGCAGGATGGTACCGTGCTGGTGACGGCTGGCCATGTCCGGGGCGGTGGTGCAGTGGCGTCGGGCTATACCGTGACGTCGGTCCCTGCCGGCATCACGGTGCAGGCGCAGACCCTGCCGGTGACGGTTCCTTGTCCGGCCAGTGGCTGCACGGGACATGCCTTTGCGCTGTCCGTCACCAATGCGGCAGGCACAGGCCCAGCTTCGGAGCCGGCTGATGTCATCAGTCGCTACACAGTGGTGGCGAAGTTCCGTGAACCCGACTATGCGCATGACATGACCGAGTTCCACGGCAGCTTCCGCTACAACGCCACCCGCATGACCGTGTCCGACCTGTCGGGTGAGCTGAGCGAGGTGATGGCCGGCAACAACCAGCCGAACCAGCCCTGGCCGGATGGCATGCCGCTGCTGTCACTGCGGCATCAGCTCTCCAGCATCGCTGCGCCGGCGGGTGACGGCCTGCTGGTGACGAGCTTCCTGCTGGAGCACACCAACACGCTGTCGGACGACCCGCGTGATGCCGGCACCGATGGCTGGACGCCCGGCACCGGAGGCTGGAAATACTGGGGCTACCACCACGGTGAGCGTCGGGCCAGCAATCCGGGCAACGCCTATGCCCGCATCTTCGTGAACACGAAGGATCCGCTGCTGCCGCTGACGCAGGCCCAGATCGACACACTGGCCTACGCCGACTGCCATGCCGAGGGCATGATGGGCGACGACTGCATGACGGGCACCTCGGTGGCTGGCTACGGCACGCGCGGCTCCATGCGCGGCTATCCGGTATCGCAGGAAGTGAAGCTGGCCGATACGCCGTGACATTCGGTGCGCGGAAGGATGCCGTTCAGGCGTCGTGACTGAACGGCCGGTAGCGGAGCAGCAGATCCGTGTGCTGTGCACGGGGCGCTCCGCCATCACCGGGTGGCGTGCGCCCTGAAAGGCTCACGTCCCTGGCCTGTCTGACGTCACCAGCGTTTCATACACCGGCACGATACTGTCGAAGTGCTGGCCCTGATGCTGCCCGGGCAGGCGCAGCATGTCGATGTCGAAAAGCGCGCGCAGATTCTCCACGGTCAGCACCTCGTGGGTGTGGCCGAAGCGGGCCGTGGGTCGTGTCATCAGCAGTGTCCGGTCAGCCACGGCAATGGCCTGGTTCGGCTGATGAGTGGTGAACAGGATGGTCAGCCCCCGTTCGCGGGAAAGGCGGCGGATTAGCGTCAGAACCTGGTCCTGGTTGCGCACGTCCAGGGCCGAGGTGGGCTCATCCAGCAGCATGATCGGGCATTCGGTGGCGATGGCACGCGCTACCAGCACTAGCTGTTTCTGGCCGCCCGAGAGCAGAGAGAAGTCCTGACCGGCCAGGGTGTTTATGCCCAGCTCATCCAGCGCGGCATGGGCGATGTCCAGGTCACGGGGTGAGGGCACGCCGAAGGCGCGAACGTGGGTGGAGCGGCCCATCAGCACGATTTCCAGCACGCTGTAGGCAAAGGGCGGCGTGAAGAACTGCGGTACGAAACTGCATGGTGCCCGCTTTTCCAGGCGGCCTTTCTGGGGCGTTTCTATCTCCAGCAGCACGTCCAGCAGCGTGCTCTTTCCGCAGCCGTTGGGGCCCAGGATGGCCAGCACCTCACCCGCCTGCAACGACAGATCCAGGTGCTGGAACAACCAGTGCCCGGGCACGTGGTGAAAGCCCAGATCGTGGGTCGACAGCACGGGGACGCGGGCAGAGGGCATGGCGGGCTCGGTGCGGTTCATTCGGTGATCTGCGTCGTGCGGCTGCGCCGCAAGCGGTAGACCAGCAGGGCAAAGAGGGGGGCGCCCAGCAGTGACGTGATGATACTGACGGGTATTTCACTGCTGGACAGGCTGCGCGCCAGCGTGTCGACGATGATCAGGTAGAGCGCGCCCATCAGCATGGCGCATGGCAGTAACCGCTGATGATCGGCGCCCACCAGAAGCCGGCTCATGTGCGGGATGATCAGTCCCACCCAGCCGATGCTGCCGCTGACCGCCACCTGGCAGGCAACCAGCGTACCGCTCAGGAAGATCACCAGCCAGCGCAACGGCCGGATATTCACGCCCAGCGCGCGCGCCTCGCGTTCACCCAGCGACAGCAGGTTGAGCCGCCAGCGCAGTCCCAGCAGCACTGCGCTGCACAGCGTCACTGGAACGGCCAGAAATAGAAGCTTCGAGGGATTGCTGGTGGCGAAGCTGCCCATCAGCCAGAAGACGATGCTGGGCAGTTTCTCTTCGGTGTCGGACAGGTACTGCAGCAGGCTCAAGAGTGCCGAGAAGAAGCCGCTGAGGATCATGCCCATCAGGATCAGCATCAGCAGGCTGCGGTGGATGAGCCTGTGGCTGAGCAGGAAGACCAGCAGCAGCGTGAGCAGGCCCGCGACGATGGTGCTGGCAAACAGCCCGCTGATGCCCAGTCCCAGGAAGATGGCCAGCGTGCCGCCGAAGGCCGCACCCGAGGTGACACCGATCACGTGCGGATCCACAAGCGGATTGCGAAAGATCCCCTGCAGTGCCACGCCGCTGAGCGCCAGGGCGGCACCGGCCAGTCCGGCCGTCAGAATGCGTGGCAGGCGGATCTGGAAGATGATCTGCTGCTGGATGGGCTCGATGGGTTGCCCCTGCACCCCGTCCAGCAGCAGCCCCGCCACCTTGGGCAGCGACAGCGAATACTGGCCGGTGCCCAGCGCCAGCAGAATGGTCACCCCCAGCAGGATGGCCAGCTGCAGCATCCGGCTGCGGGCGCGCGTGGAGGGAGTCACTGGTCGGCCGAATCAGGCTGATACGGCACGCGGTAGAACTTCAGGTAGTAGTCGTTGACCATCCGGTCCAGGTCGATGTCGGCAAAGCGCTTCGGATAGAGCTTTCTGGCCATCCAGAGCTCGCCCAGCGCCACCGCTTCGGGCATGGGATAGCCCCAGGCCTTGGCGTACTGCGGCATCAGGAAGACGCGCCTCTTCTTGACGGCATCGATGTTGGCCCAGCCTGAATCATTCTGGATGGCTGGCACCACCTGTGGGAAACGGTTCTGCACGAAGATCACCTGCGGATTCCATTCCAGCACGTTTTCCAGCGACACCTGCTTGAAGCCCTGGATGGTGGCGGCCGCCACGTTGTAGGCGCCAGCATGCTCCATCATCAGCCCGGTGTACTTGCCGGAACCGTAGGTGGTGAGGTCCGGGTTGGCCATGTAGGTGCGCACACGATCCTGCGGTTTTACATCCTTCAGGCGTTTTTCCACCAGCGGACGGTTGGCGAAGGTGGCTTCGATCAGTTCTTCACCCTGCTTCTGCTTGCCGAAGACATCGGCAATGATGCGGATGCCCTGCTTGAGGCCGTCGTTGTAGGACTGGTCCTCGTTTTCCAGCGTGGGGTTCAGCTTGGCCTGTTCCTTCTCGGAGCCGGTACGCAGCGAAATGGCCACCACGGGCAGCCCGGTGTCGGTGATCGACTTGATCATCTCGGGCGGTGCGTAGTTGGTGACGAACACCACATCCGGTTTCAGTGCCAGCAGGCTCTCGATGTTCACGGAGGTCAGGTCGCCGGGCGTGCCCAGCTTGGGCAGTTCGGGGGCCAGCCGCACGTAGTCGGCGCCCAGCTGTTTCTTCCAGTTGGACAGCACGCCCACCACCTGCTTCATGGCGTTGAGCTGGTTGGCAATGTTCACCGTTTGGTGCTGCAGGATGACGGCGCGTTCGATCCGGTCGGGCAGGGTGACGCTGCGGTCGAGCTGGTCGACGACGGTGCGTTCGGCGAGGGCCTGGGCGGAGAAGATGCCTGCAGCAAGCAGGACGAGCAGTTTCGCGAGGCGCATGGGATTCCGTTCCTGGGCAGGAGGCATGCAGAGAGCGTTGGCACTGCTGCACGCACAGGGGTGACAGGGAAACGCCCGCACATGGCCTTCCGATCAGATGAGGCGGCCATGCGCGCAAGGGGTGGGTTCGATCATTATATTCCTTCGTATATAACGCTTTGATGGAATACGGCTTCAGCCGCGCCCTCTGTTGCACGATTCGTGACCGTCGGGTCATAAACCCTGAAGGGGTGCGGGCCCTTGGTCATGGGCTCGTCGTGGTTGGGATACCTTGACAGACAGGGCGCCGGTGATCCCGGTGCCATCCGGCCTGCCAGGTGGGCTGGCAGGGACTGTCATTCACACAAGAAGGAGCGCGACGAATGGAACACGTACTGGCAACCCTGTTCGAGGTACCCAGCGAGGCCTACCAGGCCTTCGTGGAGCTGAAGGCCTTCCCGCAGAATGACGACACGCGCATTGCCCAGGCGGCGCTGGTCAAGAAGGAGAACGGTGTCATCACACCGGTGGACGCCTTCGATCCGCTCCAGCAGGTGGGTGACGCCACCATCACCGGCACGCTGATCGGCTCGGTGCTGGGCATCCTGGGTGGCCCGCTGGGCATGCTTTTTGGCGCCGGTGTGGGCGCCTGGGTGGGCAGCACGGGCAGCACCGACCAGGCGCTGGCGCAGGCCACGCTGGTCGAGACGGTGGCGGCCAAGCTCAATGACGGCGATGTGGCGATCATTGCGCTGGTGCAGGAAAAGTCCGAGGCGCCGCTGGACCAGTTCTTTGGCAGGTTCAAGTCGCTGGTGGTGCGCTGGGACGCATCCACCATCCAGCAGCAGATGGAGGATGCGCTGGAGGTGCAGGCTGACCTGCATGCCCGTGCGGCCGCCGAGCTGAAGGCGCGGCACACCAAGGCGCGCAAGGAAAAGCTGGAAGAGTTCGCGCAGTCCATCCGGCAGAAGTTCGAGGAGCTGGCGCAGAAGTTCAAGTAAGCGGACTGCGTCTGCCGGGTCTGCCGGCGAGGCAGGGGCTGCTTTCGTTCAGGGGCTGTCTCATTCACCCAGGTGCGGGTGGGCGAGGCGGCCCTGTTCGTTTTTTGGGGGCCCCGCCCCTTGGCCACGGTCTACGCCTGTCAGGGGCCTGGAGACGTCGGCGTGAGGGCTGTTCAGGTATCACGGTGCTGTCCGTGGGCAGCGAGGGCTGTGCGGAGCCCTCGCATCGTCTTCCGTGGGCTCGTTCGGCGTGCTCGATTATCCGAGTCAATCCATTTCATAAAAGAATTAAATAATCATTCTCGTTACTGCTTTTCTTGGCATGCCGTTCAGGGGCGAATGGCTGCCGACTGGCGGATGGTGCGGGTTTTCAGGGGATATAGGGGAAAACCATTTGCTGTCCATGCTACGCCCTGGTGCGGTGCGGCGAGTACAATTTCAGCACTTGCAGAAATAACAGGGCTGCAGGCTGGTCCAGGCCTCGGGCGCTCCCGAGGCAGGGCGCAACCGCCCGGAAAGCCCCGGAGATGGCGCACGGCGCGCCATTCGGGCTCCCGGCGGGTGACGACTCCTGTCTGGTCGGGCCAGGGCGATTTCCTGCTGTACGGGGCCATCGTGCGCCCCGGTTCCGTCGACCGGGCGGACAGCAGTTGCCGCAGGTGGGGCGCTCTCCGTACCTGGACAGGGCGGAGCATGGCATCCCGGCTTGCGCGGAATCGTCCCCATATACCCGTTACGGATTGATGATGGCCTTAGGAGAAGTCCATGCTGAATGAGTATCGCCAACATGTTGCCGAGCGCGCGGCGCTGGGCATTCCTCCCCTGGCACTGGATGCCAAACAGACCGCCGAGCTGATCGAGCTGATCAAGAATCCGCCTGCCGGCGAAGAAGAGTTCCTGATGGATCTGCTCACCTACCGGGTGCCGCCGGGGGTGGACGATGCCGCCAAGGTCAAGGCCAGCTTCCTGGCTGCCGTCGCCCATGGTGACATCAAGGTCGGGCTGATCTCCAGGGCCAAGGCCACCGAGCTGCTGGGCACGATGCTCGGGGGCTACAACGTCCACCCGCTGATCGAGCTGCTGGACGATCCCGAAGTGGCCGGGGTGGCTGCCAACGCCCTGAAGAAGACGCTGCTGATGTTCGACTTCTTCAACGACGTGGCCGCCAAGGCCAAGGCCGGCAATGCCAAGGCCCAGGAAGTGATGCAGAGCTGGGCGGACGCCGAATGGTTCACCAGCCGTCCCAAGGTGCCCGAGAAGATCACCGTCACGGTCTTCAAGGTGCCCGGCGAGACCAACACCGACGACCTCTCGCCCGCGCCCGATGCCTGGAGCCGTCCGGACATCCCGCTGCACTACCTGGCCATGCTGAAGAACACCCGTCCCGACGCGGCCTTCAAGCCCGAGGAAGACGGCAAGCGCGGCCCCATCAAGTTCATCGAGGACCTGAAGAAGAAGGGCCACCTGGTGGCCTACGTGGGTGACGTGGTGGGGAC
>ERZ773062.458-NODE-458-length-21727-cov-15.628968_pt1 | contig 21727 bp, 18 predicted proteins | sample MGYA00580626_ERZ773062 | MGnify/ENA primary metagenome ERZ773062 (study PRJEB29015, sample SAMEA2738003) | human oral metagenome | biome: human oral; feature: human-associated habitat; material: dental | place: China | collected 2058 ...
GTGTAATGTATATTTGCTCATAAAAAAACTGCACCTTGTGAGTTGGAGGGGATGTCCAACTTTTGGGGTGCAGTTCAAAAATTTCAGACGACCTTTTCAGTTTTATTAAGAAGGGATTTAACGCCTAGCAAAAACCAACGTGGCAAGAAAGAACATGCTGACAATCAAAGCAACGGTTTTGCCGATCAAGGGCAGGCAAAAGACGAACCAAAGCAGACCGCGCCCCAAGTTCGGAATCAATCCCAAGTGGCGGTAATATTCGTCAAAGAAATGGGCGTGGGCGGTGAAGGCAATTACACCGCCGATATAAACACCCAAAAAAATTTTCCAAAGCGGCATTGTCAGCCATCCATATTTTCATTAAGTATTATGGTTAATAGACTGGAAAAGCGGTGGGAAAGTTCTAATGGCGGACGTAAGCGACCTTTTTATTTGAGAAAATATTTTATGATTTATAAAATTTTGTAAGTTTAATATCATAAAAAATAAATTTTTACGATGCGCCGATTTATTTTCATGCGGCCTTAAATGAAAAAACGCTGCGGTATAATGGCTGCTTTGTCATTCTTTAGAGGTCGTCTGAAACTGTCGGACGATTCGTTTTAATCATGAGCAAACACAGCAAACATTCAAATCAAGTCCGCATCATCGGCGGACAATGCAGGGGGCGGAAATTGGTTTTTGCAGATGCCGACGGTCTGCGTCCGACGCCTGACAGTGTCCGCGAAAAACTTTTCAATTGGCTCGGTCAGGATTTGACCGGTATGAATGTGTTGGACTTGTTTGCCGGCAGCGGCGCGTTGGGATTTGAAGCCGCATCCCGTAACGCGAAAAGGGCAGTGTTGGCAGATAATAACCGTAAAACTGCCGATATGCTGCGGCAAAACGCCAGAGCATTGGGTTTGGATAAGCTGGAAATCTTCAATACAGATGGTCTTACGTATTTGCAGAGGTCGTCTGAAAAGTTTGATGTGGTCTTTTTGGATCCGCCGTTTGCGTGGCAGGGTTGGGAAAATTTGTTTACTTCTTTGAAAAATAGCTTGAAAAACGGGGCAATGGTCTATATTGAAGCAGGGGAGCTGCCTGATTTTCCCGAGTGGTTGGAGCTTTATCGCGAAGGACGGGCAGGCAAGAGCAGTTTTGTGCTTTTGCAGTTTGTCCAAGTGGCTGAATAGTAAGAGATTTGAGAATCATTACCAGGGTGTAAACATTCGCCTAAACGGATTGTTTTTGACGCGTTTGTGCTATAATCCGCGCCCAATCGGTTTTGATAATTTAAATGAAAAAGGAAAAGAAATGTCGCTCTTTATTACGGATGAGTGCATTAACTGTGACGTTTGCGAGCCTGAGTGCCCCAATGACGCCATCTCGCAAGGCGAGGAAATTTACGAAATCAACCCTAATTTGTGTACGCAGTGCGTAGGTCACTACGATGAGCCGCAATGTCAGCAGGTATGCCCTGTAGACTGTATCCTGATTGATGAAGAGCATCCTGAAACGCACGAAGAGCTGATGGCAAAATACGAAAAAATCATTCAGTTCAAATAAATTCTTTTTTAAAGCAATAAATTGAGTGATTTTAAGAAAACAAAATTAAAAAAGAACTTGACGAAAATCTGAGTCACGAATAAACTTGCGTTCTCTTTTGGTGGGATTCCCGAGCGGTCAAAGGGGGCAGACTGTAAATCTGTTGCGAGAGCTTCGAAGGTTCGAATCCTTCTCCCACCACCAAATTCCAATGTGTTGGAGCATTGATGCAGTAAGTCTGCGGGTGTAGCTCAATGGTAGAGCAGAAGCCTTCCAAGCTTACGGTGAGGGTTCGATTCCCTTCACCCGCTCCAATAGTCTATTGGCCCATGTAGCTCAGGGGTAGAGCACTCCCTTGGTAAGGGAGAGGCCGGCAGTTCAAATCTGCCCATGGGCACCAAATACCATTTTCTCAGTATTTTAAAGATAGGAAATTTGCCATGGCAAAGGAAAAATTTGAACGTAGCAAACCGCACGTAAACGTTGGCACCATCGGTCACGTTGACCATGGTAAAACCACTCTGACTGCTGCTTTGACTACTATTTTGGCTAAAAAATTCGGTGGCGCTGCAAAAGCTTACGACCAAATCGACAACGCTCCCGAAGAAAAAGCCCGAGGTATTACCATTAATACCTCACACGTAGAATACGAAACCGAAACCCGCCACTACGCACACGTAGACTGCCCGGGCCACGCCGACTACGTTAAAAACATGATTACCGGTGCCGCACAAATGGACGGCGCAATCTTGGTATGTTCCGCTGCCGACGGTCCTATGCCGCAAACCCGCGAACACATCCTGTTGGCCCGCCAAGTAGGCGTACCTTACATCATCGTGTTCATGAACAAATGCGACATGGTTGACGATGCCGAGCTGTTGGAACTGGTTGAAATGGAAATCCGTGACTTGCTGTCAAGCTACGACTTCCCAGGCGACGACTGCCCGATCGTACAAGGTTCTGCACTGAAAGCCTTGGAAGGCGACGCCGCTTACGAAGAAAAAATCTTCGAACTGGCTGCCGCATTGGACAGCTACATCCCGACTCCAGAGCGTGCCGTGGACAAACCGTTCCTGTTGCCTATCGAAGACGTATTCTCCATCTCTGGTCGCGGTACCGTAGTAACCGGCCGTGTAGAGCGCGGTGTCATCCACGTTGGTGACGAGATCGAAATCGTAGGTCTGAAAGAAACCCAAAAAACCACTTGTACCGGTGTTGAGATGTTCCGCAAACTGCTGGACGAAGGTCAAGCCGGTGACAACGTAGGCGTATTGCTGCGCGGTACCAAACGTGAAGAAGTGGAACGCGGTCAAGTATTGGCTAAACCGGGTACCATCACTCCGCACACCAAATTCAAAGCGGAAGTGTACGTATTGAGCAAAGAAGAGGGTGGCCGTCATACTCCGTTCTTTGCCAATTACCGTCCTCAATTCTACTTCCGTACTACCGACGTAACCGGCGCGGTTACTTTGGAAGAAGGTGTAGAAATGGTTATGCCTGGTGAGAACGTAGCCATCACTGTAGAACTGATTGCACCTATCGCTATGGAAGAAGGTCTGCGCTTTGCGATTCGCGAAGGTGGTCGTACCGTAGGTGCGGGTGTGGTTTCTTCTATCATCGCTTAAGTTTAGAGGCCAATAGCTCAATTGGTAGAGTATCGGTCTCCAAAACCGAGGGTTGGGGGTTCGAGACCCTCTTGGCCTGCCAAATAAAAAATTAACCGGCCCTGTGCCGGTTAATTTTTTTGCATTTCTTTTTTAGTAATTAATTTAAACCATTGCATGAGTGAGATAGTGCGACTTTGATGCTGTGGTGAGTGAGTAAAGATGACTGAACATACATCTGAACATAAAGCAGAAAAGTCGGGTCAGCTTGTAACATCCGGCAATCATTCTACGCCGCCTAAGCGAGAAGGGCTGCTTTCCTATTTTAAAAACTCATGGTCTGAGTTTAAAAAAGTTGTTTGGCCTACGCGAGATGATGCAGTTAAGATGACGATCTTCGTCGTTATATTTGTAGCAATCTTGGCAGTATTTATTTATGCGGCAGACAGTGCTATTTCTTGGCTGTTTTTTGATGTGTTGTTGAAGAGGGGGTAAAAATGTCAAAACGTTGGTATGTTGTGCAGGCTTATTCCGGCTTTGAGAAAAATGTCCAGAAGACCCTAAAAGAGCGTATCGCTCGCGAAGGTATGGAAGGTTATTTCGGTCAGATTCTTGTTCCGGTTGAAGAAGTGGTCGATATTAAAAATGGTCGCAAAACCATTAGCGAGCGTAAGTTTTATCCGGGCTATGTTTTGGTCGAAATGGAAATGACCGATGATTCATGGCATTTGGTGAAAAGTACCCCTCGAGTTTCAGGTTTTATTGGTGGTACGGCAAATAAGCCTACTCCGATTTCTCAAAGAGAGGCTGATGCAATCTTGCAACAGGTTCGTTCTGGGATTGAGAAGCCTAAACCTAAAGTTGAATTTGAAGTGGGGCAGCAAGTTCGTGTAAACGAAGGCCCTTTTGCTGACTTCAACGGTATTGTAGATGAAGTGAATTATGAGCGTAATAAATTGAGGGTTTCTGTTCAGATTTTTGGTCGCGAAACCCCGGTTGAGCTGGAGTTTGGTCAAGTAGAAAAGATTTAAGTTTTTAAATCCCTTGAAAAAAAATCTCTAAGTAAATATAATGCTGAATTCTTTTTTGGGAAGCGGAAATGGTTCCGCGTTATACCCGTTTTTAGGAGTCCTATAAGTGGCAAAGAAAATTATCGGCTATATCAAACTGCAAATTCCTGCAGGTAAAGCCAATCCATCTCCCCCAGTTGGTCCTGCTTTGGGTCAACGTGGTCTGAATATTATGGAATTCTGTAAAGCATTTAATGCTGCAACTCAAGGCATGGAGCCTGGTTTGCCGATTCCAGTTGTAATTACTGCATTTGCGGATAAGTCATTCACTTTTGTGATGAAAACTCCTCCGGCCTCTATTCTGTTGAAAAAAGCCGCCGGTTTGCAAAAAGGTAGTTCTAATCCTCTGACAAACAAAGTGGGTAAATTGACCCGTGCTCAGTTGGAAGAAATTGCTAAAACTAAAGAACCTGATTTGACTGCTGCTGATTTGGATGCCGCTGTTCGCACTATTGCTGGTTCTGCTCGTTCAATGGGTTTGGATGTGGAGGGTGTTGTATAATGGCTAAAGTATCTAAACGCTTGAAAGCTTTGCGCTCTTCTGTTGAAGCCAATAAATTATATGCAATTGATGAAGCAATTGCTTTGGTAAAAAAAGCAGCGACTGCTAAATTTGACGAGTCTGTTGACGTATCTTTCAACTTGGGTGTTGATCCGCGTAAATCTGACCAAGTTATCCGTGGTTCAGTTGTTCTGCCTAAAGGTACTGGTAAAACAACCCGCGTGGCAGTATTTACTCAAGGTGCAAATGCTGAAGCAGCTAAAGAAGCTGGTGCTGATGTTGTCGGCTTTGAAGATTTGGCTGCTGAAATCAAAGCAGGTAATCTGAACTTTGACGTTGTTATTGCTTCTCCTGATGCAATGCGCATCGTTGGTCAGTTGGGTACTATCTTGGGTCCGCGTGGTTTGATGCCAAACCCTAAAGTGGGTACTGTTACTCCTAATGTGGCTGAAGCAGTTAAAAATGCAAAAGCAGGTCAAGTGCAATACCGCACAGACAAAGCTGGTATCGTTCATGCAACTATCGGTCGTGCTTCATTCGCTGAGGCTGATTTGAAAGAGAACTTTGATGCATTGCTGGACGCTATCGTTAAAGCTAAACCCGCTGCTGCTAAAGGTCAGTACCTGAAAAAAGTTGCTGTATCCAGCACTATGGGTTTAGGTGTTCGCGTTGATACGTCAAGCGTGAATAACTAATCTAAGAAATTTTCAAGCAACTCTATTTTAAGTTGCTTGAATTTGGGCTACTTAGAATTAAGTAGATGTCCAAGACCGTAGGGATCGTAAGATTTAATCGTAACTGCCCTACGCAGACGGTAGTCCTGAAACACATTGCAAGATTGCTTGTAAGATGTCTTTTTAGGTTACCGCGCTGGTGGGATATCATTCCGATATCCTGTTTATAAACAGTGGGAGGTAGACCTTGAGTCTCAATATTGAAACCAAGAAAGTAGCCGTAGAGGAAATCAGCGCAGCAATTGCTAACGCTCAGACTCTCGTGGTTGCTGAATATCGCGGTATCAGTGTTTCCAGCATGACTGAGCTTCGCGCTAATGCGCGTAAAGAAGGCGTTTACTTGCGCGTTCTGAAAAATACATTGGCTCGTCGTGCAGTAGAGGGTACTTCATTCGCAGCTTTGTCTGATCAAATGGTCGGTCCGTTGGTTTATGCTGCTTCTGAAGATGCCGTTGCTGCTGCTAAAGTGTTGCACCAATTCGCGAAAAAAGATGACAAAATTGTAGTTAAAGCTGGTTCTTACAATGGTGAAGTAATGAATGCTGCTCAGGTTGCTGAGTTGGCTTCTATTCCGAGCCGAGAAGAGCTGTTGTCCAAACTGTTGTTCGTTATGCAAGCTCCTGTATCAGGATTTGCGCGCGGTTTGGCTGCTTTGGCAGAGAAAAAAGCAGGCGAAGAAGCCGCTTAATCAATTTTGTTTCTGTTAATCAATTATTTTTTAATACAATATTTGGAGTATAAATAGCATGGCTATTACTAAAGAAGACATTTTGGAAGCAGTTGGTTCTTTGACCGTAATGGAATTGAACGACTTAGTTAAAGCTTTTGAAGAAAAATTCGGTGTTTCTGCTGCTGCTGTTGCAGTTGCAGGTCCTGCAGGTGCTGGTGCAGCTGCTGCTGAAGAAAAAACTGAATTTGACGTAGTATTGGCTTCTGCCGGTGACCAAAAAGTTGGCGTGATTAAAGTAGTTCGCGCAATTACTGGTCTGGGTCTGAAAGAAGCTAAAGACATCGTTGATGGTGCACCTAAAACTCTTAAAGAAGGTGTTTCTAAAGCTGAAGCTGAAGACATCCAAAAACAATTGGAAGAAGCCGGCGCTAAAGTCGAAATCAAATAATTTGATGCTTCCTGTGAAGGCTGGCAGTTTTCTGCCAGCCTTATTTTGCTTGTTGTTATTAGGTTAATCGGTTATTTACATTTATTTGCAATTTATTCGCTAGTTAAGTTTAAATAAATGTAAATAACACACAAACAATTGGCGTTATTTCAGACGACCTCTTTCTTTAAAATTGCTTTTCGGAGTGTATATGAACTATTCGTTTACCGAGAAAAAACGTATCCGTAAGAGTTTTGCAAAACGAGAGAACGTATTGGACGTTCCCTTTTTGTTGGCAACACAAATTGATTCTTATGCGAAATTTCTGCAATTAGAAAATGCTTTTGATCAGCGTACTGACGATGGTCTTCAGGCTGCATTTAATTCTATTTTCCCTATCGTGAGCCACAACGGTTATGCGCGTCTGGAGTTTGTGCATTACACGCTTGGTGAGCCTTTGTTCGATATTCCTGAATGTCAATTGCGTGGAATCACTTATGCCGCTCCCCTGCGTGCTCGTATCCGATTGGTTATTTTAGACAAGGAAGCGTCTAAACCGACAGTCAAAGAAGTTCGTGAAAATGAAGTGTACATGGGCGAAATCCCATTGATGACTCCAAGTGGTTCGTTTGTCATTAACGGTACCGAACGTGTAATTGTTTCTCAGTTGCACCGTTCTCCCGGTGTGTTTTTTGAGCATGACCGCGGTAAGACCCATTCCTCCGGTAAATTGTTGTTCTCTGCTCGAATCATTCCTTACCGTGGTTCGTGGTTGGATTTCGAATTTGACCCGAAAGATTTGCTGTATTTCCGTATCGACCGTCGCCGTAAAATGCCGGTTACGATTTTGTTGAAAGCTTTGGGCTACAACAATGAGCAGATCTTGGATATTTTCTACGATAAAGAAACGTTCTATCTGTCTGAAAATGGTGTTCAAACTGATTTGGTTGTAGGTCGTCTGAAAGGTGAAACTGCCAAAGTAGATATCTTGGATAAAGAAGGCAACGTATTGGTTGCTAAAGGTAAACGTATTACTGCAAAAAATATTCGTGATATCAGTAATGCGGGATTAACCCGTTTGGATGTGGAGCCGGAAAGCCTAATTGGCAAAGCTTTGGCCGCGGATTTGATTGATCCTGAAACGGGTGAAGTATTGGCTGTGGCCAACGATGAAATCACTGAAGAGTTGTTGGCAAAATTTGATATTCATGGTGTAAAACAGCTTACTACGCTTTACATTAATGAATTGGATCAGGGTGGCTATATTTCCAATACTCTGCGCACTGATGAGACTGCTGATCAGCAAGCAGCGCGTGTTGCGATTTACCGCATGATGCGCCCGGGCGAACCGCCTACCGAGGAAGCAGTCGAGCAGTTGTTTAACCGCTTGTTCTTTAGTGAAGACAGCTACGATTTGTCTCGCGTAGGCCGTATGAAATTCAATACGCGTACTTATGAACAAAAATTGTCTGAAGCACAACAGCAGTCTTGGTATGGCCGTTTGTTGAACGAAACTTTCGCAGGCGCTGCCGAAAAAGGCGGTTATGTTCTGAGCGTCGAAGATATTGTTGCCTCTATTGCTACTTTGGTTGAGTTGCGTAACGGTCATGGCGAAGTGGACGATATTGACCACTTGGGCAACCGTCGTGTGCGTTCGGTAGGTGAGTTGACTGAAAACCAATTCCGCAGTGGTTTGGCTCGTGTAGAACGTGCCGTAAAAGAACGTCTGAATCAAGCGGAATCAGAAAACTTAATGCCGCATGATTTGATTAATGCGAAACCTGTTTCTGCCGCCATCAAAGAATTCTTCGGCTCAAGCCAGTTGAGTCAGTTTATGGACCAGACCAACCCCTTGTCTGAAGTAACCCATAAGCGCCGTGTCTCTGCGTTAGGCCCGGGTGGTTTGACCCGTGAACGTGCCGGCTTCGAGGTGCGAGACGTGCATCCGACCCACTATGGCCGCGTATGTCCGATTGAAACGCCTGAAGGTCCGAACATCGGTTTGATTAACTCATTGTCCGTTTATGCGCGTACCAATGATTATGGTTTCTTGGAAACTCCTTACCGCCGCGTTATCGACGGCAAAGTAACCGAGGAAATCGATTACTTGTCTGCTATCGAAGAAGGCCGCTATGTGATTGCACAGGCGAATGCTGATTTAGACAAAGACGGTAATTTGATTGGTGACTTGGTAACTTGTCGTGAAAAAGGCGAAACCATTATGGCAACGCCTGACCGTGTCCAATATATGGACGTGGCAACCGGTCAAGTGGTATCTGTAGCGGCATCTCTGATTCCGTTCTTGGAGCATGATGATGCGAACCGTGCATTGATGGGTGCCAACATGCAACGTCAGGCCGTACCGTGCCTGCGTCCTGAAAAACCGATGGTTGGTACCGGTATTGAGCGTTCTGTTGCCGTTGACTCTGCTACTGCAATCGTTGCCCGTCGTGGCGGTGTGGTTGAGTATGTAGATGCCAACCGTGTGGTGATTCGTGTTCATGACGATGAAGCGACTGCCGGTGAAGTGGGTGTCGATATTTACAACTTGGTTAAATTCACCCGTTCTAACCAGTCTACCAATATCAACCAACGTCCTGCCGTTAAAGCCGGCGACGTTTTGCAACGCGGCGATTTGATTGCTGACGGCGCATCCACCGATTTGGGCGAATTGGCTCTGGGTCAAAACATGACCATCGCCTTTATGCCGTGGAATGGCTATAACTATGAAGACTCGATTCTGATTTCTGAAAAAGTGGCTGCAGACGACCGCTATACTTCGATTCACATTGAGGAATTGAATGTTGTTGCCCGTGACACCAAGCTGGGTGCGGAAGATATTACCCGCGATATTCCGAACTTGTCCGAGCGTATGCAAAACCGTTTGGACGAATCCGGTATCGTTTACATCGGTGCGGAAGTGGAAGCAGGCGATGTGTTGGTAGGTAAAGTAACACCTAAAGGCGAAACCCAACTGACTCCTGAAGAGAAACTGTTGCGCGCCATCTTCGGTGAAAAAGCATCCGACGTAAAAGACACCTCGTTGCGTATGCCTACCGGTATGAGCGGTACGGTTATCGATGTTCAAGTCTTTACCCGCGAAGGTATCCAACGCGACAAACGTGCCCAATCCATTATTGATTCCGAGCTGAAACGCTACCGTCAAGACTTGGGCGACCAGTTGCGTATTTTTGATAACGACGCATTCGACCGTATTGAGCGTATGATCGTCGGACAAAAAGCCAACGGTGGGCCGATGAAGCTGGCTAAAGGCAGCGAAATCTCGACAGAATATCTGGCGGGTTTGCCTAGCAAACACGATTGGTTCGATATCCGTTTGGCTGATGAAGATTTGGCCAAACAATTAGAACTGATTAAATTGAGTCTGCAACAAAAACGCGAAGAAGCGGACGAGTTGTACGAAATCAAGAAGAAAAAACTGACCCAAGGCGACGAATTGCAGCCTGGCGTACAAAAAATGGTGAAAGTCTTTATCGCCATCAAACGCCGTCTGCAAGCCGGTGACAAAATGGCGGGCCGCCACGGTAACAAAGGTGTGGTATCGCGCATTCTGCCTGTGGAAGATATGCCTTACATGGCGGACGGTCGTCCTGTGGACATCGTACTGAACCCGTTGGGCGTACCTTCCCGTATGAACATCGGTCAGATTTTGGAAGTTCACTTGGGTTGGGCAGCAAAAGGTATCGGCGAGCGTATCGACCGTATGCTGAAAGAGCAACGCAAAGCCAGCGAGCTGCGCGAGTTCTTGAACAAACTCTACAACGGCAGCGGTAAGAAAGAAGATTTGGATGCCCTGACTGATGAAGAAATCATCGAACTGGCTTCCAACCTGCGTAAAGGCGCATCTTTTGCATCGCCGGTGTTTGACGGTGCGAAAGAATCCGAAATCCGCGAAATGCTGAATTTGGCTTATCCAAGCGATGATCCTGAAGTCGAAAAACTGGGCTTTAACGACAGCAAAACCCAAATCACGCTGTATGACGGACGCTCTGGCGAACCGTTTGACCGCAAGGTAACAGTAGGTGTGATGCACTATCTGAAACTGCACCACTTGGTTGACGAAAAAATGCACGCGCGCTCTACCGGTCCGTACAGTCTGGTTACTCAACAGCCTCTGGGCGGTAAAGCTCAGTTCGGTGGCCAACGTTTCGGTGAGATGGAGGTTTGGGCGCTGGAAGCATACGGTGCAGCCTACACGCTGCAAGAGATGTTGACCGTGAAGTCCGACGACGTAACAGGCCGTACCAAAATGTACGAGAACATTGTCAAAGGCGAACACAAAATCGATGCCGGTATGCCTGAGTCCTTCAACGTATTGGTTAAAGAGATTCGCTCACTGGGCTTGGATATCGATTTGGAACGTTACTAAACAGAAGTTTTCAGACGACCTCTCTAGGTCGTCTGAAAAAGCGGTTGCAGAATAAGAATGAATTGATCGGAATCTGAAAATATCAGGTCGTCTGAAACCGTAACGTACCGTTTCCAATATCGAAAATCCGCCACGCGGTAAAAATACTTCCTTCAAGGAGCAAAAATGAATTTGTTGAACTTATTTAATCCGTTGCAAACTGCCGGCATGGAAGAAGAGTTTGATGCCATCAAAATCGGCATTGCTTCTCCCGAAACCATCCGCTCATGGTCTTACGGCGAAGTTAAAAAGCCTGAAACCATCAACTATCGTACGTTCAAGCCTGAGCGCGACGGTCTGTTCTGCGCCAAAATCTTTGGTCCGGTTAAAGACTACGAATGCTTGTGCGGAAAATATAAACGCTTGAAATTTAAAGGTGTAACCTGTGAAAAATGTGGAGTGGAAGTGACTTTGTCCAAAGTACGCCGCGAACGCATGGGTCATATCGAATTGGCCGCACCTGTTGCACACATTTGGTTCTTGAAATCCCTGCCTTCTCGTTTGGGTATGGTGTTGGACATGACTTTGCGCGACATCGAGCGCGTATTGTACTTTGAAGCATTTGTTGTGACCGACCCCGGCATGACTCCGCTGCAACGCCGTCAATTGCTAACTGAAGATGACTACTACAACAAACTGGACGAATACGGCGACGATTTCGATGCCAAAATGGGTGCGGAAGGTATTCGCGAATTGTTGCGTACCTTGGATGTAGCAGGGGAAATCGAAATCCTGCGCCAAGAGCTTGAGTCGACCGGTTCTGATACCAAAATCAAAAAAATCGCCAAACGCTTGAAAGTGTTGGAAGCCTTCCACCGTTCCGGTATGAAACTGGAGTGGATGATTATGGACGTGCTGCCGGTATTGCCGCCTGATTTGCGTCCTCTGGTTCCGTTGGACGGCGGTCGTTTTGCCACTTCCGATTTGAACGATTTATACCGTCGCGTCATCAACCGTAACAACCGTCTGAAACGCCTGCTGGAACTGCACGCTCCTGACATCATTGTTCGCAATGAAAAACGTATGTTGCAAGAAGCGGTTGACTCGCTGTTGGATAACGGCCGTCGCGGTAAAGCCATGACCGGCGCCAACAAACGTCCGCTGAAATCATTGGCAGACATGATTAAAGGTAAGGGCGGTCGTTTCCGCCAAAACCTGCTGGGTAAACGTGTGGACTATTCTGGTCGTTCCGTGATTACCGTAGGTCCATACCTGCGTCTGCACCAATGCGGTCTGCCGAAAAAAATGGCTTTGGAACTGTTCAAACCGTTCATTTTCCATAAACTGGAAAAACAAGGTCTGGCCTCTACCGTTAAAGCAGCGAAAAAATTGGTAGAGCAAGAAGTACCGGAAGTATGGGACATCTTGGAAGAAGTCATCCGCGAACATCCGATTATGCTGAACCGTGCGCCGACCCTGCACCGTTTGGGTATTCAAGCGTTTGAACCTATCCTGATTGAAGGTAAAGCCATTCAGTTGCATCCGTTGGTATGTGCCGCGTTTAACGCTGACTTTGACGGTGACCAAATGGCGGTACACGTTCCATTGAGTTTGGAAGCGCAAATGGAAGCGCGCACCCTGATGCTGGCTTCAAACAACGTATTGTCTCCTGCAAACGGCGAACCGATTATCGTACCTTCCCAAGACATCGTATTGGGCCTGTACTACATGACCCGCGACCGCATCAATGCCAAAGGTGAGGGTAGCCTGTTTGCTGATGTGAAAGAAGTGCATCGTGCATACCATACCAAGCAGGTTGAACTGGGTACGAAAATCACCGTACGTCTGCGCGAATGGGTGAAAAACGAAGCTGGCGAATTCGAGCCTGTCGTTACCCGCTACGAAACGACTGTCGGTCGTGCATTGTTGAGCGAAATCCTGCCTAAAGGCCTGCCGTTCGAATACATCAACAAAGCGCTGAAGAAAAAAGAAATTTCCAAGCTGATTAACGCATCGTTCCGCCTATGCGGTTTGCGTGATACGGTTATCTTTGCCGACCACTTGATGTATACCGGTTTCGGATTCGCAGCCAAAGGCGGTATTTCCATTGCTGTTGACGACATGGAGATTCCGAAAGAAAAAGCGGCCTTGTTGGCTGAAGCCAATGCCGAGGTTAAAGAAATCGAAGACCAATACCGTCAAGGTTTGGTAACCAATGGCGAACGCTACAACAAAGTGGTGGATATTTGGGGTCGTGCCGGCGATAAAATTGCTAAAGCGATGATGGATAACTTGTCCAAACAAAAAGTTATCGATCGTGATGGCAACGAAGTCGATCAAGAGTCATTCAACTCCATCTATATGATGGCAGACTCTGGTGCTCGTGGTTCTGCGGCTCAGATTAAACAGTTGTCCGGTATGCGTGGTTTGATGGCTAAACCTGACGGCTCGATTATTGAAACGCCGATTACCTCAAACTTCCGTGAAGGTCTGACCGTATTGCAATACTTTATTGCGACCCACGGTGCGCGTAAGGGTTTGGCGGATACTGCATTGAAAACCGCGAACTCCGGTTACCTGACCCGTCGTCTGGTAGATGTAACTCAAGACTTGGTCGTTGTTGAAGACGATTGTGGTACTTCAGACGGCTTTGTCATGAAGGCAGTTGTACAAGGCGGTGATGTGATTGAAGCATTGCGCGATCGTATTTTGGGTCGTGTTACCGCGTCTGACGTTGTCGATCCCTCAAGTGGCGAAACCTTGGTTGAAGCCGGTACGTTGTTGACTGAAAAACTGGTGGATATGATTGACCAATCCGGTGTCGATGAAGTCAAAGTCCGTACCCCGATTACTTGTAAAACCCGCCATGGCTTGTGCGCGCACTGTTACGGTCGCGACTTGGCACGCGGTAAACTGGTTAATGCCGGTGAAGCAGTCGGCGTCATTGCGGCTCAGTCTATCGGTGAACCGGGTACCCAGTTGACCATGCGTACGTTCCACATCGGTGGTGCGGCATCCCGTGCGGCAGCAGCCAGTCAAGTTGAAGCCAAATCCAACGGTACGGCACGATTCAGCAGCCAAATGCGTTATGTTGCCAACAACAAAGGCGAATTGGTTGTCATCGGACGCTCTTGCGAAGTCGTTATCCATGATGATATTGGCCGTGAACGTGAGCGCCACAAAGTGCCTTACGGTGCGATTTTGATGGTTCAAGATGGTGAAGCCATTAAAGCCGGTCAAACGTTGGCAACCTGGGATCCGCATACCCGTCCGATGATTACCGAACACGCAGGTTGGGTGAAATTCGAGAACGTGGAAGAGGGTGTAACCGTTGCCAAACAAACTGACGATGTAACTGGTTTGTCCACTTTGGTAGTTATTGACGGCAAACGCCGCTCCGGCAGCGCATCCAAACTGCTGCGTCCTACTGTAAAATTGTTGGATGAAAACGGTCTGGAAATCTGCATTCCGGGTACCTCCACCCCAGTATCTATGGCATTCCCTGTGGGTGCAGTGATTACCGTGCGCGAAGGTCAGGAAGTCGGTAAAGGTGACGTATTGGCGCGTATCCCACAAGCTTCTTCCAAAACCCGCGACATTACCGGTGGTCTGCCGCGCGTTGCCGAGTTGTTTGAAGCACGCGTGCCGAAAGATGCAGGTATGTTGGCAGAAATTACCGGTACCGTTTCTTTCGGTAAAGAGACCAAAGGCAAGCAACGTTTGATTATCACTGACGTGGACGGCGTAGCATATGAGACTTTGATTTCCAAAGAGAAACAAATTCTGGTGCATGACGGTCAAGTGGTAAACCGCGGTGAAACCATCGTGGACGGAGCAGTTGATCCGCATGATATTCTGCGTTTGCAAGGTATCGAAGCACTGGCACGCTACATTGTCCAAGAGGTGCAAGAGGTTTACCGTCTGCAAGGTGTGAAGATTTCCGATAAGCACATCGAAGTCATCATCCGTCAGATGCTGCGCCGTGTGAATATTGTCGATTCGGGTGAAACCGAATTCATTACCGGTGAGCAAGTCGAACGCGGCGATGTCATGACAGCCAATGAAAAAGCTTTGGAAGAGGGCAAAGAACCGGCACGTTACGAAAACGTATTGTTGGGTATTACCAAAGCCTCCTTGTCAACTGATAGCTTCATTTCTGCCGCATCTTTCCAAGAAACGACCCGCGTTCTGACCGAAGCCGCCATTATGGGTAAACAAGACGAGTTGCGCGGTCTGAAAGAGAACGTAATCGTAGGTCGTCTGATTCCTGCCGGTACCGGTTTGACCTACCACCGCAGCCGCCGCCAGCAATGGCAGGAAGCGGAGCAAGAAGCTTCCGAAATCGAAGCAACAGATGAATAATCCGTAGGATGTTTGTTTAAGAGAAAACCGCAAGGCAATATCACTTGCGGTTTTCTTTTTCAGACGACCTGTGTGGATTGTCAGTGTCGTTATGAAAAGTACGGTAGGAAGGGTGGCTCTAATAGAGTTGCAAACCGATTTATGCTTGATAAAGGTCGTCTGAACAAAGAGTGCGTATCGTTTGATGATTTTTATCCATTTCATTTCAGACGACCTCAGTTGCTAAATAGTTCTTAGTAAATATAAAATGCCAACTTTTATCCGCCGTTTGCTTGACTAAACTCTTGCAATAAAAATATAATTCCACTCTTGCCGACATGGTGTCGGCAAGTATTTAACTCAACAGGACGAGAAAATATGCCAACTATCAACCAATTGGTACGCAAAGGCCGTCAAAAGCCTGTGTACGTAAATAAAGTGCCTGCACTGGAGGCTTGCCCGCAAAAACGCGGTGTGTGCACCCGTGTATACACGACTACCCCTAAAAAACCTAACTCTGCATTGCGTAAAGTATGTAAAGTTCGCCTGACCAACGGTTTTGAAGTCATTTCATACATCGGCGGTGAAGGCCACAACCTGCAAGAGCACAGCGTCGTACTGATTCGCGGCGGTCGTGTAAAAGACTTGCCGGGTGTGCGTTACCACACTGTACGCGGTTCCTTGGATACTGCAGGTGTTAAAGACCGTAAACAAGCCCGTTCTAAATACGGTGCTAAGCGTCCTAAATAATTACAGGGACTTAAATAGGCACGTCGGCCGCCTAAGCTGAACAACGGCCGAGTAAGTGAATACTCTTTTGGGTATTCATGGGAATTGACCCGACTGAATAGATTAAAGGAAATTAAAATGCCAAGACGTAGAGAAGTCCCCAAGCGCGATGTGTTGCCTGATCCTAAATTTGGCAGCGTCGAGCTGACTAAATTCATGAACGTATTGATGATTGACGGTAAAAAATCTGTTGCCGAGCGTATCGTTTACGGTGCGTTGGAGCAAATCGAGAAAAAAACCGGCAAAGCAGCAATCGAAGTATTCAATGAAGCCATTGCAAACGCCAAGCCTATCGTGGAAGTGAAAAGCCGCCGTGTAGGTGGTGCAAACTACCAAGTTCCTGTTGAGGTTCGTCCTTCACGCCGTCTGGCTCTTGCAATGCGCTGGGTTCGCGATGCGGCCCGCAAACGTGGTGAGAAATCCATGGACCTGCGTTTGGCAGGCGAGTTGATTGATGCGTCCGAAGGTCGTGGCGGTGCGTTGAAAAAACGTGAAGAAGTACACCGCATGGCTGAAGCCAACAAAGCATTCTCTCACTTCCGTTTCTAATTTTGAAAGGCTAATAAAATGGCTCGTAAGACCCCGATCAGCCTGTACCGCAACATCGGTATTTCCGCTCATATCGACGCGGGTAAAACCACTACTACAGAACGTATTTTGTTCTATACCGGTTTGACCCACAAATTGGGCGAGGTACATGACGGTGCGGCTACTACCGACTACATGGAACAAGAGCAAGAGCGTGGTATTACCATTACTTCTGCTGCCGTAACTTCCTACTGGTCCGGTATGGCGAAACAATTCCCCGAACACCGCTTCAACATCATCGACACACCGGGACACGTTGACTTTACCGTAGAGGTGGAGCGCTCTATGCGTGTATTGGACGGTGCGGTAATGGTTTACTGCGCAGTGGGCGGTGTTCAGCCACAATCTGAAACCGTATGGCGTCAAGCTAACAAATACCAAGTACCGCGCTTGGCGTTTGTAAACAAAATGGACCGTCAGGGTGCCAACTTCTTCCGCGTTGTCGAGCAAATGAAAACTCGTTTGCGCGCAAACCCTGTACCTATCGTAATCCCGGTTGGTGCAGAAGATAGCTTCAGTGGCGTTGTTGACCTGCTGAAAATGAAATCTATCATCTGGAACGAAGCTGACAAAGGCACGACCTTTACCTATGGCGATATTCCTGCTGAGTTGGTTGAAACTGCTGAAGAATGGCGTCAAAACATGATTGAAGCTGCAGCAGAAGCCAGCGAAGAATTGATGGATAAATACTTGGGCGGCGATGAGCTGACTGAGGAAGAAATCGTAGGCGGTTTGCGTCAACGTACTCTGGCGGGCGAAATCCAACCGATGTTGTGTGGTTCTGCATTTAAAAACAAAGGTGTTCAACGTATGTTGGATGCAGTTGTAGAATTGCTGCCTGCTCCTACCGATATTCCTCCGGTTCAAGGTGTTAACCCTAACACTGAAGAAGCCGACAGCCGTCAAGCCAGCGACGAAGAGAAATTCTCTGCATTGGCGTTCAAAATGTTGAACGACAAATACGTTGGTCAGCTGACTTTCATCCGCGTTTACTCCGGTGTCGTGAAGTCCGGTGATACCGTATTGAACTCTGTGAAAGGCACTCGTGAACGTATCGGCCGTTTGGTACAAATGACTGCTGCGGACCGTACTGAAATTGAAGAAGTACGCGCTGGCGATATCGCAGCTGCTATCGGTCTGAAAGACGTTACTACCGGTGAAACCTTGTGTGCAGAAAGCGCGCCGATTATTTTGGAACGCATGGAATTCCCTGAGCCGGTAATCCATATTGCCGTTGAGCCGAAAACCAAAGCCGACCAAGAGAAAATGGGTATTGCCCTGAACCGTCTGGCTAAAGAAGACCCTTCTTTCCGCGTTCGTACAGACGAAGAATCCGGTCAAACCATTATTTCCGGTATGGGTGAGCTGCACTTGGAAATTATTGTTGATCGTATGAAACGCGAATTCGGCGTGGAAGCGAATATCGGTGCGCCTCAAGTGGCTTACCGCGAAACCATCCGCAAAGAAGTTGAAGCCGAATACAAACACGCTAAACAATCCGGTGGTAAAGGTCAATACGGTCACGTTGTGATCAAAATGGAACCTATGGAGCCGGGTGGTGCAGGTTACGAATTTATCGACGAAATTAAAGGTGGTGTGATTCCTCGCGAATTCATTCCGTCTGTGGATAAAGGTATCCGCGATACCCTGCCTAACGGTATCGTTGCAGGCTACCCTGTAGTTGATGTACGCGTACGTTTGATCTTCGGTTCTTCACACGACGTTGACTCCTCTCAGCTGGCCTTCGAATTGGCTGCTTCTCAAGCCTTCAAAGAAGGTATGCGTAAAGCCAATCCTGCTCTGCTTGAGCCGATCATGGCAGTTGAAGTGGAAACTCCTGAAGAATACATGGGTGACGTAATGGGCGACTTGAATCGTCGTCGTGGCGTTGTATTGGGTATGGATGATGACGGTATCGGCGGTAAAAAAGTCCGTGCCGAAGTACCTCTGGCAGAAATGTTCGGTTATTCTACCGACCTGCGTTCTGCAACCCAAGGCCGCGCTACTTACTCTATGGAGTTCAAGAAATATTCTGAAGCTCCTGCCCACGTAGCTGCTGCTGTAACTGAAGCCCGTAAAGGCTAATCAGGCAAAATAGGTCGTCTGAAGGCTGAAATGATTTTTCAGACGACCTCTGTTCTTTAATCGATCTTTAATGTAAAGGAATTAGCTCATGGCTAAGGAAAAATTTGAACGTAGCAAACCGCACGTAAACGTTGGCACCATCGGTCACGTTGACCATGGTAAAACCACTCTGACTGCTGCTTTGACTACTATTTTGGCTAAAAAATTCGGTGGCGCTGCAAAAGCTTACGACCAAATCGACAACGCTCCCGAAGAAAAAGCCCGAGGTATTACCATTAATACCTCACACGTAGAATACGAAACCGAAACCCGCCACTACGCACACGTAGACTGCCCGGGCCACGCCGACTACGTTAAAAACATGATTACCGGTGCCGCACAAATGGACGGCGCAATCTTGGTATGTTCCGCTGCCGACGGTCCTATGCCGCAAACCCGCGAACACATCCTGTTGGCCCGCCAAGTAGGCGTACCTTACATCATCGTGTTCATGAACAAATGCGACATGGTTGACGATGCCGAGCTGTTGGAACTGGTTGAAATGGAAATCCGTGACTTGCTGTCAAGCTACGACTTCCCAGGCGACGACTGCCCGATCGTACAAGGTTCTGCACTGAAAGCCTTGGAAGGCGACGCCGCTTACGAAGAAAAAATCTTCGAACTGGCTGCCGCATTGGACAGCTACATCCCGACTCCAGAGCGTGCCGTGGACAAACCGTTCCTGTTGCCTATCGAAGACGTATTCTCCATCTCTGGTCGCGGTACCGTAGTAACCGGCCGTGTAGAGCGCGGTGTCATCCACGTTGGTGACGAGATCGAAATCGTAGGTCTGAAAGAAACCCAAAAAACCACTTGTACCGGTGTTGAGATGTTCCGCAAACTGCTGGACGAAGGTCAAGCCGGTGACAACGTAGGCGTATTGCTGCGCGGTACCAAACGTGAAGAAGTGGAACGCGGTCAAGTATTGGCTAAACCGGGTACCATCACTCCGCACACCAAATTCAAAGCGGAAGTGTACGTATTGAGCAAAGAAGAGGGTGGCCGTCATACTCCGTTCTTTGCCAATTACCGTCCTCAATTCTACTTCCGTACTACCGACGTAACCGGCGCGGTTACTTTGGAAGAAGGTGTAGAAATGGTTATGCCTGGTGAGAACGTAGCCATCACTGTAGAACTGATTGCACCTATCGCTATGGAAGAAGGTCTGCGCTTTGCGATTCGCGAAGGTGGTCGTACCGTAGGTGCGGGTGTGGTTTCTTCTATCATCGCTTAATTGAAGGATATCGATAAATGGCAAACCAAAAAATCCGTATCCGCCTGAAAGCTTATGATTACAGCCTGATCGACCGCTCTGCTCAAGAAATCGTTGAAACTGCAAAACGTACCGGTGCCGTTGTAAAAGGTCCGATTCCGTTGCCGACTAAAATCGAGCGTTTCAACATTCTGCGTTCTCCACACGTGAACAAAACTTCTCGTGAACAATTGGAAATCCGCACCCACTTGCGCCTGATGGACATCGTGGACTGGACTGATAAAACTACCGACGCACTGATGAAACTGGACTTGCCAGCCGGTGTTGATGTAGAAATTAAAGTTCAATAATTGTTGCTTTTATGAAACCGAACGGGTATCCCGTTCGGTTTTTTTGTTATTTATTTGTGTTGTAGAAATTAACAGCGCTGTTACACTTTCGGCTTTTGTTTGAAGATCTGATTGGGAAGTGATTCGGTATTATCAAGAATGTCGATAGACGTAGGAAACACGCTCTGTTCTTGACAACGCTGGATAGTTTTTAAAGAAACATTTAAGCAAAAACAAAAGCTGTCCGAGGTAGAAAAAAGTATAAACAACATGACAATTTCCTATTATATCTAAGGTCGTCTGAAAGCCATTTATATCTTTCAGACGACCTTTATGGATTTAACCAAAAGGAGTCGGTTTTAACGATTTTCGGGAGGCTGGAGTTTCTCTACCTGAATGTCTTTTGGATGGTCAGCGATAAATGATTTGGTCGCTTTGAGAATTGCTTGGATGCGAGGATCAGTCCATGGGACGATTTTATTGTATTCATCACGTTTGTCAGACCAGATAATCACACCATCAGTATATTTTTTACTGATTTCCAGCATTTTTTTCCAACGTTCGGCATCAATAAATTGTTTGAAATAAGGACTACCGGTGGCGGAATAATATTGCGGCCAGAGGTAGCCGATGATTTTTTTGTCGGGATAACGTTTCCTAATTTCAGCAACGGTAGTTTGGACGTCTTTTTCCCATTGCGCCAAATCGGGCGTGGTGATGTAGAACACGGGATTGGCGTAGTCGCTGATGGCTGCACTCATCTGACGACGTTTGCTGAACTGCCGCCATTTTGCCAATACTGCTTCGTTGTCCGCCTGAGTTTGGTAGTAGCGGATGGCGTGCAGGTGTTCGTCGGGCAAGCCGTAGTTGCTGATGTAGGCGCGGGGATTTTCTTCTTTGAAAATCTGGTACATACGGGCAAAGTCGGCTTTAAGTTCCTGAGGCGTGAGGATTTGCCCGTCTTTTTCGGCAAACCAGGTTTCGATGTCGGTGGAAATGGTGCGGTAGCCTTCGCGATAGGATTGGCGCGCCAATTCGCGGATGCGTTTTTCGTTCAACACGCCGTGTTTGCGCTTGCCGGCAGGGTCGGGCATCACCAGCTCGGATTCGTAAATCAGGAATACTTTGGACAGTTTGTCGGCGGTCAGGTCGGGTTTGCCGACGTAGTCCATACGGTCGTAAATGATAAAGTCTTTGCCGGAGGCAAGCGCGGAGGCGGCGGCAAGGAAGAGCAGGGATGCGGCGCGGATTAGTGGTTTCATTGGGTTTTCTTTTGAATGGGGAATGGGGTATTTGCTGCTTTGGAAATGTATGGGCAAGTTTATATAAATTAATGAGAAAGGTCGCGGCAAACAAGGCGGAAGGGGTAAAAACAAGTCAAAGGTCCTTGGATTCGGATTTCAAGTGCAACACTATGGTACCAGTGGTTGGAACAGATTC
>ERZ773062.460-NODE-460-length-21718-cov-11.681623_pt1 | contig 21718 bp, 21 predicted proteins | sample MGYA00580626_ERZ773062 | MGnify/ENA primary metagenome ERZ773062 (study PRJEB29015, sample SAMEA2738003) | human oral metagenome | biome: human oral; feature: human-associated habitat; material: dental | place: China | collected 2058 ...
GCGCCTTCCCGTAGTGGTATTCTTCTATCTATGCACGTAGTCTTAAAGACCAGGCACATAAATCCAAATATCCACGTACGAAGATATTAGAGCCACGTACGTAGCCCAAACTTATCTGACACTCGTCCACAACTTTTATCCCTACGCGGAGCAACAGTCTCATGTTGGTCAGCGGGTGAAGCTATATAGGTTCGCCCAGCGACCAATACGGTTCATACGACCCATCTGTATAAGGTAGCGAGGAGTGCCGTATCTTTGCAGGACAAAAGATCTATTACTCACGACAGCAATTCAATGAAAGCGCTCCCTCGAGGTACCATCCACGGTCTCCTCTTCCTCATCGTCCTGACCCTCCTTGTCCATGCCCTTTCGCTCGTACCCTTCCTCCACGACCTGCGCCTCAGCCCTATGGTACTCGGTGTCATCGTGGGGATGATCTTGGCCAACACCGTTCGCTCCAAGTTCCCCGAGAGCTGGGACGGCGGGCTGAAGATCGCCAGCAAGCAAATCCTGCGTGCAGGGATCGTTCTCTATGGCTTCCGCTTGAGCTTCGATACGCTCCTCGCCGTAGGTGGTGGCGCCATCCTCATCGACGTGATCATCGTCGCTGGGACACTTATCCTCGGGAACTACCTCGGGCGAGCGCTGGGCTTGGACAAAGACGAACGCTTACTCATCTCCTCGGGCTCGGCTATCTGTGGAGCAGCGGCTGTACTCGCCACTGAGCCCGTCGTAGGAGCGAAGCCACACAAGACGGTCGTCGCCGTAGCGACGGTAGTACTCTTCGGTACGCTATCGATGTTTGGCTACCCGCTCCTTTACCGTGCAGGGCTCTTAGATGCCCTTTCCCCACAAGCTGTCGGGGTCTACACGGGCTCTACCATACACGAGGTCGCACACGTCGTCGGTGCGGGAGCTGCGATGACACCCGACATCCAGAGCTCCAGCGTAGACATCGCGGGCATCGCGACGATGACGAAGATGCTCCGTGTCCTCATGCTCGCACCCGTCCTGATGATCCTCGGCTACATCATGCGCCGAGGAAGTGCTGACAACGCTACTTCGGGGAAGATACAAGTACCTTGGTTTGCCTTCTACTTCCTCATCGCCATCGGGATCAATACGCTACTGGGCATGGGAGCTGAGCACATCGGCCGAGTCGCAGCATATCACCAGCTGACGCATATCATCGAGGTCATTGACGGCTTCATGCTGGCGATGGCGATGACAGCGATCGGCTTGGATGCGACCTTTGCCAAGTTCCGCCAGTCGGGCGCTAAGGCCTTCCTCCTCGCCCTCGGGCTGTATGTCTGGCTCGTCTTCGGAGGCTATCTGCTGACCCTGCTTCTCGTCTAAAGGCAACATCTGCATAGAAGTTATCCCTTGAAGCTATCCGAGGCAAAGGGGTTTCACCAAAAAGCAGAAGACAAGCCTTCCTTCCCGCCCGCCTCTTGGGCTAAGGTCTCCGTGTCGTCAAGCCAATGCCTCTCTTCGGTCGAAGGGAGAGTCTCGTAGAAGAGCGCGCAACGCTCCCTACAAATCAAATCGCCCCGCTTGTACCCAGAGGATACAAGCGGGGCGATTAGCTAAAAGGCGGAATAAGTACCCGCTACATCAAAGACGGAAGGTGAAGATCTGCGTACTCTCCCGCATCTTCTTAGTCAGTTGCATTAGGTGAGCGACCCACCAGACCTCTGCCATCAGATCGACGACCGCCTTTTTCCGCTCAAACTGCGCCTGAGGCAAGAGACGCAGAATATCCACTTCCGAGTCAATGCCCCCGACGAAGGTCGCCTCCATGTGCTTGAGCGTGTCGTGCATCTTGGATCGCCCTGCCCAGAAGCTACTGAGCGCATCGAAGACCAGCACACAGCGCCCTGCGAAGTAGTGGTGCAGATGCTCAAGCAAGAGCTGGATCTGATCTAGGGTGAAGTAGGCGAAGACCCCTTCGATCGTGATGAGGACCTGCGTCTCGGGCGTGATCTCACTTGCGAGCCGAGCGAGCCAATCCTCCTCCAGCAAGTCCGAGCCTAGAGCCGTAGCGCTCTCCCCGAGGAGCCTCTGACGTAGCTCGATGACATTAGGGAAGTCCACATCGTAGTGGGCAGCGCCGTAGGTCGCTCCAGCTATGCGCTCTCCTCGGGTATCTAGCCCGCAACCCGCATTGACGGTGACGAAGGGCTTGCCTTGGGCATGCAGCTCCCGAGCGTAGCGGATGAGCTCACCGTCCATATAGCCTGCCCGCTTGAGACAGCCGTAATAACTAGGGCTCTTCTTGGGGGAGAACTTCTTATCGCTATAAGTAATCTCTTCGTAGAGTCTCGCTGCACGCTCATCGCCGAGGATCGGACGCTTGCTCTTGAGGTCCAGTGCACGCATCGCTAGCGGAATGATCAGGGTCTCTTGGACTACTCCAAGCCCCTCTAAATTGATTTGTCCCATGGTTTATTCAGTTTCTTGGCCGAAGCCTTACATATATTCGGAACAAAACTAGCACTTCTCCCCAGCCCGCTCAATACCTAGAAATGCTGATTCTCACCCCTCAAACCCACCCCTCGTGGGGATAAACGAAGATGCCCCATGCTCCTAGAGCATGAGGCATCCTTATCTTAGGGGTAAGCTTAGACTAAGCCCAGTATTCTTCGCCACGGACCGTACGACCACGGTGCATGACGAAGCGCAGCTGGAGGTCTTCGTCGAGGAAGAGGATATCCGCATCGTGGCCTGCCTCGAGAGCGCCCTTCGTATCCTGAATACCCATGATGCGGGCAGGCGTGTAGGAGCACATGTAGATAGCATCGATGAGGGGGATATTAGCCTTCTGCACGGCAGTGCGGATGAGGAGGTCCATCGTAGCGATACTACCAGCGAGAGCAGAGCGGTCGCTGAGCTTGCAGACGCCGTCCTCGACGATAGCATGACCCGTGGGGTCCTTGAAGTTCACCGTACCCGTGTAGAGGAGTGCATCGGTAGTGAGAGCCATACGTTCGCGGCCCTTCACAGCATAAGCCAGGTGGACCATCACGGGAGGCACGTGGATACCATCGCAGATCACCTCGATATCGAAGTCGGGCATATCGAGGATGGTCTCTACGGCACCGGGCTCCTTATAGACACCGACCTTGTGTGCGACCTTCATCGCATTGTAGAAGTGCGTACCGAGCGTGTAGCCATGTTCCCAAGCTGCACGGACGTGCTTGTCGTTGGCCTCAGTATGTGCCAGTGCGACGACGACACCGCGCTCACGGATGTAGCTACCGAAGTCCAGTGCACCCTCGATCTCGGGAGCAGCGTCCCAGCGCTTGATGACACCGTCACCGCGCTCCATGATCTTCGTGTATTCCTCGGGACGAGCGGGGCGGATCAGCTCGGGGAGCTGAGCACCAGCCATCTTCACAGAGAAGTAAGGACCTTCGAGGTGTAGACCTTCGACGGTGGACTCATCGTCCTTCATCAGGACCTCCGTGCACTCGATACCCTTCATGATCGTCTCATAGCTCGAGGTAGAGAGTGTGGGGAAGATCGTCGTCGTACCCTGCTGGAGGTGGTAGTCTGATGCCGTGCGGAAGGCCTCTACCGTCCCGTCCATGTAGTCTGCTCCGGCAGCGCCGTGCACGTGCATCTCGATCCCACCAGGGATGATGTACGAGCCCCGAGCATCCAGCTGACGTGCGCCCTCGATAGGGAGGTCGGTATTAAGAATCGCTTTGATCTTCTTGCCTTCGACGAGGACACTGCCACCATCGATCCAGCCTGTGGGCGTGTAAATGCGCCCGCCTACGATCTGTATATACATTATCTATTGGATGTATTTGTTTGAAATATGCTCATCAATTGTTCGCCCACCAGATGCACTGGCAAGCCCATTACCGTGTAGAAAGAGCCTTCGATACGGCGGATGGCACGGTAGCCGATCCACTCCTGTATACCGTAGGCGCCAGCCTTGTCCAGGGGCTGGTAGCGAGTGACGTAGTAGTCGATCTCCTCATCCGTCAGGGGGAGGAACTCCACCGTCGCCGTGTCGGAGAATGCCACCGAACGCTCGGCCGTCATCAGTACGACACCCGTAGTGACAGTATGCTTCTGCCCGCTTAGCTCGCGAAGCATCGCCTTCGCCTCTGCAGCATCACGGGGCTTACCGAGGACTTTATCTCCGATGAAGACCAGCGTATCAGCCGTGATAAGGAGCGTGCGCTCACCGAGAAGTGGACGATAAGCCTCCGCCTTCACGCGGGCGATATAGAGGGGGATCTCCTCGAGAGGCAGGTCAGTAGGGTAAGACTCATCGACACCCTCCAGACGGATCTGCTCAAAGGGAAGATCCAGCCCACGCAGTAGCTCCACACGGCGTGGAGACTGTGAGCCTAAGATGATCTGGTAGTCGTCGAGGTGCTTCCACATAGTTTATAGGTCTCCTTACCAGCCAAAGCCTGCTGAGAGCGACCACTGGCCATTGGCGCGCAGGGTCTGCTCGATGACGTCACGCACCACACCATAGCCCCCATCACAGAGGGAGATGTAGGTAGCGATGGACTTGACTTCGGGAGCGGCATCCGCAGGAGCGCAGGGCAGAGCCACGAGCTTCATGATGGGGATGTCGGGGATATCATCGCCGATATAGGCGATCTGGTCGGGTGTAATACCCGCTTCTTGGCAGAGGATATCGAGCTGAGCAGCCTTGTCTGAGACCCGCATATAGACATGCTTAGCACCGAGCTGGTGGAAGCGCTGCGTCATCGCTTCGCTCGCACCACCGGAGATGACTGCCAGCGTATAGCCCTGCTTGACAGCGTACTGCATCGCATAGCCGTCCTTGACATTGACCGTACGCATGGGCATACCATCGGGGCCAATGGGGCTCACCGTAGCACTCACTACCCCGTCCATATCTAGGACGAAGGCGCGGATCTTCGACAGATCAAAGGGGATACTACTCATTTCCTAAAAGAATTTATGATACAAAGGTACAACCATTTACCCATATCTGTGCCTATTTCCCCCATAAAATTCGGCACATCTACCCATAGAGCAGGTCTATAAAAGAGCGAAGCCGCTACAGCTGAGATGCTGTAGCGGCTTCGTCTTAGTCGTGATCGGGTCGGGCGAAGTTACTCGACCTTACCCTTGATACGCAGGGTGAAGGCCCCATCGCGGCCGTTGCTATAGACGGCGACATTCTTGAAGAAAGGACCGGGACGACCTGCGGGGTTGAAGGAGACAGTGATCTTGCCTTCGCGGCCTGGAGCGATAGGCTCCTGGCTGTACTCAGGCGTCGTGCAAGCGCAAGGCGTAGCAACACGCGTGATCACCAGAGGAGCGTCCCCCGTATTCTTGATAACAAAGGTATGTGAGACCTTACCATTAGCTTCCTTGATGATGCCGAAGTCAAACTCTGGCGCAGCGGAAGAGATGACGGCACCCTTACCACTCTGTGCGACGACAAAGCCCACGCAGAGAAGGAGTGCTGAGAATATAAGAGCAAATCTTTTCATAATGTCCTAAATCGTTTAATGTGATCCCTCTGAGAAGAGGCAATTCGTCGCAAAGATAGTTAAAACTATTTAAAAGACCATTTTACTCGAAGGAAAGCGTGAAGAGAAGCGTACGTGTCGCCACCCCACGAACGGCCTCAGTGAAGCGTATCCGTGGGTCGCCCTGCAGATCGGGGCGACGCGTTTGGAGAAGGTTCGCCAAGCCATAGTGGAAGGTCAGCTGAGGCGAGAGCTTAAAGAAGGAGAAGTAGAGGTCGCACCCAGCGCCGATACTCAGCCCGTAGTCTATAGGGCGGAGGTGCAGCAGTTCACTCGAGCGTGTCCCGAGCTGCAGGGCAGCATAGCCACCAGCAGCGACGAAGGGGCGGTAATTGCCCCAGCGCACGGCTGCCCACTTCAGCTCCAGTGGCAGCTGCAGACTACTCGTGCGCAGAGAGAGGCGCTCTACCTCTTGGCTCCCATCAGTGTAGGCCACGGGCACATCCCCGAGATGAAGCGTCGGGAGCAGGCGTAGCTCCAGCTGAGGCACGAAGGTCACGCCCCCGATGACGCCGATACTGAAGCCAGGGTGCCACACGGGGCTATCGGCCCAGAGTTGCCCACCCAGACTATTGACCGCCCCGCTATTGGTGATCCGCACATCGGGCAAGTGAAGCCCGAGGCGGAAGCCAATATAATAGCGGCGTAAGTCAAGATAGGGCTGACGCTCGACGGCTCCCTCTTGCGCCCACAGAGCGGCGGGGCAAAGGGCGGAGAGCACGAGCGCGAAGGCAACTGTAAGGCTGCGAAGGGACATATATATATTATATGGTATCGTCCCACCGCACAAGGGGGCGGGAGGCTTACTGACGCACGTAGCGGCGCAGATGCTGCAGAGCGTAGCGCATACGCCCAAGGGCCGTATTGATGCTGACGCCTGTCTCTTCGGCGATCTCCTTGAAGCTCTTCTCTTCCCAGTAGCGAAGGCGCACGACCTCCTGCTGCTCGGCAGAGAGCTGGCTCAGGCCATAGCCCAGCTCATCGACATATTCGCCGTGGATCAGGCGCTCCTCAGCGATAGCTTCGGGAGAGGGGATCTGGATCGTCTGCAGGAGATCTTCGGTCGAAGTCCCCTCGATCGTCTGCTCTTGACCACGCGTGCGCTGACGGCGGAAGTGGTCCATGATCAGGTTGTGCGCGATGCGCCCGATCCAGCTGCGGAACTTCCCCTCAGCCGTGTAGCGGCCTTGGCGAATGGTCATCATGACCTTGATGAAGGTATCCTGGAAGATATCTTCCACGAGATCTTCGTCAGTGACCCAGTAGCGGATCGTCGTATGGACATAGGCATCGTAGCGAAGGAGAAGCGTATCAAAGGCTTCGTTAGTCCCAGCGGAATAAAGGTGCACCAGCTGATCATCGCTCATGCTTTCATATCGTCTCATTGTCGTCTCAGTTTAGGGCTGGATCCACAGGGCGCGCCCACAAGACATCGGGGCAGACTCTGGCTACGGACCAGCGATAGACTTAATTACTTTCAGATATGTAAAGCTTGCTCGATAGGCGACTATTTATTGCTACGTAATGAATGAAACTTGTGCGTGGAGCTGAGCGTTTTTTGCTACATCTCTCGACTACAAATTAAGAGATATGTTTTGAATTCACCAAATCCCCCGCCTTAGACAATACGAATAGACCATAAAGTCGGTTACATCGGCACCCCCTATTTCACCTCTTCTCCGCACCTCTTCAGCTGGGGCAAATTGCCCTCCTCGGAAGAGGAAAAATCAACCAGTACTGGTCATCGATCGGAGGAGTACTGGTCACGATGCGAAGGAGTACTGGTCACTACTGGCAACCAGTACTGGTCCACTCAGCGACCAGTACTGGTTCATTTTTCCTCCACCCGCGCCGACGACGAAGGGCCCTCCCGTAGGAGAGCCCTTCACCGCAAGGAGCACCGTATAATAGGAGAGATGAAGTAGGGAAGAAGTCCCGTCGGTCGACCTACCTCCGCCCAATAGGTCGCTGGGCAAAACGGCGCAGGCGCTCGGCGATATTCTTATCAAGGAGGGGCGAAAGTACGATGATCGTCACCGCTGCAATGATGAGGAGAATCCCGAGAGCCATCGTACCCGAAATCGTTTCGCCGAAGACTACCACCCCGATGACAATAGCCGTCAGCGGCTCCATAGCCCCGAGGACCGAGGTCAGTGTTGAGCCAATACTCTTGATCGCCCGCACGAGCGCAAGATTTGACACCAGCGTGGGGAGGAAGGCCAGCAGCAGGAGGTTGACCAGTACCGACCCGCTGGGGATCGCTTGTACCCCGCCATTTAAGGACGCATTGATGAGGAAGAAGCCCGCACTGGATAGGAGGACGTAGAGCGTCAGCTTCAGATTGTCCATCTCGCGGATGCGGTGGACATTATTCACCGTCACAAGATAGATCGCATAGCTGAGCCCCGAGAGCAGGACCAGCAGGATGCCTACCAGCGAAGCACTCCCTTCCGCTCCCCCGCCACCTCGCAGCGAGAGCAGTGCTACGCCCGAGAGCGCAAGGATAATAGCGATAATCGTGAAGGGCGAAGGACGCTGCTTGAAGAGTACCGCCATAATGAGCGTCACGCCCACCGGATAGAGGAAGTGTAGCGTCGTGGCCATCCCGCTCGACATACTCCCATAGGCCTGGAAGAGCAGAGTAGCCGACCCATAGTAGAAGAAGCCCAAGAGGACGAGCCAACTCAGCTCGCGCACATCCACGGAGAAGTTCACCCGACGCACCATCATCAGCACGGCTACCAGCAGCGAAGCGAAGAGCATACGATAGCAGAGGATGCTATCCGTCGTCATACCCTCGGCCATCGTCGGCAGCGTGAAGAGGGGCAGCAGCCCGAAGGTCGCAGATGCAGTCATCCCGTAGAGGAAGCCCTTGAACTTATTCATATACATAATGTATTAGGCGATGTGCTGTGACCGCAGTCCCGCGGCCTTCTTACAAAGGTACAACTTCCCCTGCGAGCAGGTGTGGCGGCAGGTCCCACGACTCGCCCTTCTCTCCCCGCCTCACGAGGGAGACATTGCCCTCTCCGATAAGTCCGCTCTTGCAAATTCGCCGAAATAGGCTATCTTTGCATCGGTTAAGCCCCCTACCCTCCCTTGCGGATGGGCCTCAAGCGGGGTAAAATTGACCATGGAGAGATGGCAGAGTGGTCGATTGCGGCGGTCTTGAAAACCGTTGAACTGAGAGGTTCCGGGGGTTCGAATCCCTCTCTCTCCGCAATAAAGGGTGTAAATAAGCGAGTTATGCGATTTACACCCTTTTCTACACCCGGAAATATCTATAGCCTATAAGACGATAAACGAGCCCTTGGAGCTTCTTGATGGAGCCCAAAGGGCTCGGCTTATTTTCCCACATTCTCCTAATACATCCTCCCCCTTCCTGGGCTATTCGGGCGTGCTCATTTCGCCTATACATTTGCAGTGTCAGAGCTATTCAAGACCATGCTTGAAGACTCTCGAAGACTCATAAAGACACATTCAATTGGATTGACACCGCAACGTATAAGCAACTATGACACTACACGAACTCCTCGAGAAGCCCGTATGGCAGATGACGGGTGAAGAACTACTCTTCCTCACCCAACAGAAAGTAATGCAACCAGAGGGAGCAGAATCCGAGATGTCTTCCGTCAAAGAAGAAAGACACTTCGTTTATGGACTATCTGGGCTTGCCCGACTTTTTGGGTGTAGCCTCCCCACGGCCAATCGCATCAAGCAGAGTGGAAAGATCGATCGGGCTATCACGCAAGTCGGACGAAAGATCATCGTCGATGCAGACCTCGCCCTTGAGCTAGCAGGACGCAAATCAGGAGGACGCAGATGAATGCTTTCACCCAGTCCTGCGATCCATCACCCGATATGGAGGAGGTATGGAGACGCTCGCTCATCCGAGTAACAGACGAATTCACCCTCCCTCCCGTAGAGCTCCGTGTGAATGATGCAATCATTGGTACGCTCGGCAACTTCAGCGTCTCTACAGGAAAAGCCAAGGCTAAGAAGACATTCAACGTCTGTGCCCTAGTGGCGGCAGCCCTCATCAATGGGCAGGTGTTAGAGTATCGAGCGAGCTTTCCTGAGACCAAGCGCAACATTCTCTACTTCGACACCGAACAAAGCCCCTATCATTGCCAGCTCGTCATGCAGCGCATCTTACACTTGGCTGGACTTCCTCTTGACCGTGAGCCCGAGCATTTACACTTCAGCCACTTGAGAGCCATCGCTGAGCCCGAGATCCGCAGGGCCATCATTCGCTACGCCATCTACCACACCCCTGATGTAGGGCTCGTCATCATTGATGGCATCCGTGATCTTATGCATGACATCAACCGCTCCACTGAAGCTACCAAGCTCGTCGGAGACCTAATGCGATGGACAGGCGAGCAGAACATCCATATCCAGACGGTCCTTCATCTCAACAAGGGAGACGACAATGCACGTGGGCACATTGGCACTGAGCTAAACAACAAAGCCGAAAGCGTGCTACTTATTGCCAGAGATAATGCTGACGCTGATAGAAGCATTGTATCCCCGAGGGCTGACGCATAATGTTGCTCGGCGGGCAAACTTGCGTAGCTTGTTCCATCAACACTCACTTTTTTAAGCTATGGAATCCTCTAGCCTCATTAGCAGCCTCAGTCTAATCGACGACCACCGTAGCGATAAGAACAAGCGCTACCCGTTACCTCTCCTTCTTCTCATCGCCTTCTGTGCCAGCATCTCCAAGCATGACTCTTACACCAAGCATGACTACGCCCAAGCACACGAGGCCAGTCTCAGGGAGCTCTACAAGCAGCTCTTCGGGGAGGAGCTCGAGAGCATGTCCCCCCCCCCCCCCACACACACGACACGCTCAATCGAGCCCTGCAAGTCATCCCCCATCAGGGCTTCAAGCGAGCCTATCAGGACTGGAGCGCTGCCCTACTTCGGTGGAACGAAGAGACGCGGCAGATCTGTATCGATGGCAAGACTATGCGTGGCGTCAAGAAGCCCAGCCCTGACACTGAGTCGCACATCGTATCGGCCTATGCCCCTCATCTTCAGCTTGACCTCTCGGTAGGCACCGTGCCCGTCAAGCGCAACGAGCTGGACTCCATCCGTCAGCTTTTGGATGAACTATATGTTGCTGATGCTCTCATTTCCATCGATCCTTTGGGCTGCCAGCGGCAGGTCGCAGAGCAAGGCCTTGAGGTCGGAAGCCACTACCAGCTTCAGGTAAATAGCAATCAACCTACTCTACTCCAAGAGCTCGAAGATAGCTTACCGAGAACAAACAAGGGCTTCACATTCAACAAGAAGGAAGACCCAGGGCATGGGCGCATTGAGACGCGGCAGATGAAGAGCCTTCTCCTAAACCCCGAAATGCTAGAGGACTCCTACGCCTTTAAGGACTGGGCTGGGATCAAAAGCATCCACCAGCTTAGCCGTAAGCACTACGACAAGCGTTCGGGCAAGGAGACGATAAAGATCTCCTATTGCATTAGTTCGGTGGAAGATAGCAAGCGTGTCTTCCGAGCCATTCGTGATCACTGGAAGATAGAGAACCTGCTGCATTACATGCTGGACGTGTACCTCAGCGAGGACGGTTGGAGCAGGCCTGCAGGCGAAGGGGCCAAGAATATGGAGCTACTGGCCAAGATCGACCTCTTCATCCTGCAGTGCCTCAAGACGAAGCTCGGTAAGTCCATCCCGCACGTACAGATGCTGCTGGCCAAGCTCAACCCGCTACAGCTACTCAACCTAGAGCTCTAGTAAGGAAATACACGATTATGCGCCTATCCTGCACTAAAGAGCTAAGATGAAGTGTAAATAATTATTTTTTTGCACCTTTGCAGTGCGATTGAAGAGGTTGGTCGCACTACAAAAGAAAAAATCGAGGATGGCCCATTATCTGCCCTCGCACTCTTTTCATTTTTGCTTTACTAGCACAAACGACACCTCTTCATCTTGGTAGCTATGCTCTCTGACCCATAGTGATCCCTGACGGATCAGCGAGAGAAGCAACTACCCTCTATGGAGTGATCCTAGGAGTCTTGTGCCAAGCTGTATAGCTCAAGGACTCTGAAAACAGAATCATACAGCAGTTATTAAACAACATTCAATGAAGAAAAGTATCTTAATGCTTGCTTCCCTGGCTCTACTCAGTGCTTGCAACAAGGAGAGCAATGAGCCTGCCGTACAGCAGGAACAGAAGGCCAAGAGTGGCGTAAGCATCTCCATGAGCGGACAGATTGAGCTCCCAGAACAGCTAGCTCGTGGTCTCGAATTCCAGCCCTATGATAAGAATGGACGCACGTCCTACACGCCGTTCTTTAATGACACGAACATACCTGCGCTGGTCTGCTTCTACAATGATGAGGAAGATAACACTACAGAAAACGCCCCTTATGTGATGCGTCAGATCGTACTTGGCGTACACAATGAGCCCGGTCCTGGCGGTCGCATGGTCAGCAAGTTCTACTTCAAGGAAAAGCTGATCGATACCGAAGAAAAGCTCTTCCAAGATCACCTCAAGGATGCTGGACGACGCAGAGATAAGGCTAAAGTCAGCACCAATCCTGAGACCCTGAGAATGACCCTCATCGTAGGCTTCGAGGTGAAGGGTGGCAACAATGCCTCCTGGGACAACCAGCCCATCTACGGCAGCCAGACCGCCTATGAAATCGGTACGAAGCTAGATCTAACTCAGCCTATCAACTACTGGGTAAATAAGGGTGCTAAGACAAACATCGCTCGTCCTATCTTCGCTGCATTCGACGTGAAGCCTTCTGCTGAGGTCGTTGACGGGATAATCGCCTTCTCTAACGTGAAGCTAACAATGGTCGGATCGATCATCAAGGCTACAATTACAAATAACGACTCTGACCCTCATAAAATTGTCGGTTTCAAGATTACAAGTGTTGGTGGTACCGCTCTAAGACTGGAACCCCCCACTCGTGTTGAAATCCCCGGCACCAGAAAGAAGCGACTGGTTCCTCCAGCCATCGCTGCAACTGGAACAACCTCAGATGGCAGAACTGAGTTCTTCATAACGTACGAATTCCCGGAAGAGAAGAAGGAGACTCTTAATCCATATAAGTCAAAGGAGTGGCTGGTATACCTCCCTCTGAATAAGACTCAGTCTGGGGGACGCGCTGAAGGACCTGTATTCTCCGTCATGTATGATCCGGTTAATGCTTCGCCCAAGTACGGTGTTACCCAGAAGCTTAAGCCTCTGAAGCGTGATGGTCTGATCGTATCGCACGAGTTCAGGATCAAGCGATGATAATCCCAAACCCACTAAGCACACAAGAACGATGAATATAGAACAGAAGAAAGAGCGCTACGAGCGTCCCGAAGCAGCTTTCCTTGAGCTAGAAGGTGCTCAGAATATCCTAGTCAACTTCTCCATAAGCGGAGACGTGGATGACATCGAGGATGCAGGTGAATGGGATGACAATACTATCTAAGTCATCCACTACAGCCAAGAGCCTCACGTAGCTCAGCTACAATAAGCCCAAGCGACTCAGAGTTCACTCCGAAGACAGCTGTCAGGAGTGATGCTCTGAGTCGCTTCTTTTATACCCTCATACCATCCTGTCCCTTCCCTTCTCAGTTCATGCCATACACCCACACTGCACGACAGAGTACCCTTCTCTCAACTATGCAGTGCCGAGTACCCTCACTACCATCAAGTACAATAGGAGAATGCTCCTCTCCTTACTACAGACGGACAGACTCATTACCTGACACGAAGAAGCCCCCTAAAGTTAAAGCAGGAGCTCTAGCCCACACTTATCTTCTCCCCACCAAGGATAGCTAAGGTGCACAAATAGAGACTTAGAGGAGCACAATGGCATGAACGAGTGGTCTTATCGGATGATCACAGTTTCGAGTCTAGGCTCTTGAGCAGCAATGCCACTATGCCAAGCTGTGATTAGCTTGTCACTCCTTCCGTTTGGCTTAGCTACGTCAGTCTTATCCGTAGACCGCCTCGCTGGACTCTACCCAGTGCTTCCAGACCTTCTGCAAGGTAGCTGCCTGAGGAGTGGCTGTCGAAGCTGAGGGGATGATGGGCTTGTCTCCCACCTTGATCTGCTGACTAGCCCAAGGATTGGGTTCATATATCTTCGAGATCGGCACATTATACTTTCGTGATGCTCTAGATAGCCTCTCCACGCTACACTTCGTGATCACGTATACGTCGATTTCCCTACGCACTTACTCCGATATAAACTAGAAGAAAAAGGGCCATCGAGAGGAATGCTGACGCTGATAGAAGCATCGTATCCCCCGCGATCATTCGTTCAAAGGCTTTGCAGCCATTCGCCTTCAGATTATCAGAAGATGAAGGCATCTGCTTACCGAAGCTGGACAGCGATTATACCGTCCTACACCCACAAGTTGTCGCTTACCAAGAAATCACCTATGAGGAGCACAGCAAAGCCTTACGAGAGGTGTTCGGTCAGTATACCGAATTAGGATATGGCGATCTACTTGCTCGGCTTAGCTCTGCCGACTCTGCTACGACTGGTCATCCATACCGCCAGACGAAGCTCAAAGAGCTCCTTCGCTTCCTTCTCCGCAAAGGAATGATTATCAAAGAGGGGCGAGGACGCTATCGCTGCAACTCAGACCGGCGCCACTAAGTCCTTCGATTGGCCGGTCGGTAGCAGGCTATATATACCTGACTATCCGACCAATCATAAATAGAGAATGGTCGGACGGAAGGGGTGCCTATAGTAAACGTCCGACCGACCAAAGAAGAACCGCCAAAGAAAAACAGCATGCATCTACACGACATCAAGCAAATCTCCATCGTAGCGTACTTAGCTCGGATAGCACCGTCTTTTTCTTTTGGAGGAACAACTACCCTAAGGTCACAAGCTCCCTCAATAGAGCTCATCGCCGTACGAGCAGTGAAACACCCCAAGCTCTTGCTGTATCTCGCAAAGCGAGAGCTACATCAGCTTGCTCTCTTGACTAGAACTTCACCTAGAGGAGTAAGCAAATAGAGTCCTTCTTCATTCGCTCTCCCAGCTTCCGAAACTCATACTCTCGCTTCGTCCCTACGTTATGATTGAGAGCCTTCTTGATAAGGACGAGGCTGCTGGATCGGGCTACGAGACATCTTCCTAATTAACGGCGGAACAAAAGCTATATAGCTTTCGGGGCATTCCTATATAGGATTGAGTTGATTACTATATAGCTTTCGTCTCATTACTATATAGCTTTCAAGTGATTCCTATATAGGATTACTTCGATTACTATATAGCTTTTACCCTATTACTATATAGCTTTCGGAATAATGCCAATTCACTACAAGGCTTATGATGAGAAAGGTTGACCTAGCAAGTAAGGACTTCATCAACAAATCCCGTTCCTCAGCACCTCGATCATCCGAGGCCAATGTCGAGATCTCGATGTCTCAAGTTTAAGTTTACTCGAGCGCTAAAGAAATAGAGTGTCGGTAGAGACGATGAAGCGTCCCTTCTTGATACTGGCAAGGTGTGTCTTTGTCCCACAAATTGCTATTTGTATCACAAAGATCCTTACCCCAACAGGGGGATCAATTAGAGCAGTTCTCCCAGCAAATAATCACCCTTGAGCAACAAGCCATCAGCCTAACGCTAGACTACCGGAAGCGATGATTGCTGATAGATACTACCCCTGGAGCAATAGCATTGATGGCAATAGCATAGTCAAAGTCACTCGTCCTCGTCTAGGTCCAAGACATGTATATCACTATGGTCGAGTTCAGTCTGAATCTCGACATAGAGCTGCCCTTCGTATACGCCGATGCTCGCTATTTGGTTAAAATCCCCTGGAGTAAAATCAACTTTTACCTCATCCAGCATCTCATGAGTGCGTAAGTCTATCGCTCCTACATAGGCATTATGCTTCTCTGCGCCATAGAACAGGTAGTCCTTGTAGATAGTCGTGACAAATACATTGGCATTATAGCCTGGATACCTACGAGTATAGACCTCGCCAGTATGAACATCCAACTCTGTGTATAAGTCTTCATCATCATTGCCGTCCTCCCAATAATGGACATAGAACTGTACCAGCTTATCCTCTCCGTACTTTTTGTACTCTCTTGAGGCATCATTCTCCCACAATACCTTGCCTGATGGCACCTCTACGCACAGCACCCGACTCGTTCCCTTACTCCCTATCTCCCAAAACCAGACGATAATCACCTTATCCTCATAGGGGTAAACCTGCTTGATATAAGCATCAGGATGGTCTAATTCCCAAAGCACAGCTCCAGTAGCGAGCTCGATGAGCTGGCAGGAACCTTCAAGTTGTCCTCTCCCCTGATAAAACAGAGCATACGGCCCTACTTGGATGACTTGAGAGAAACTAGTGGTCTTAGTCCAAATCACCTTTCCCTCGAGCTCTAGTGTATAGGTGTGCTCCCTATTCTTGTATCTCCCTAAAAGCAACAATTCATCAGAGGTACCTAATCGTATTCTTTGTGATCTCGACACGCAAAGCCTAATAGAATTACTCTCTGAGTCGAGCCTGTATATTCCAGGTGGCTCCGAAGAGCTTAGGTAGTGCCCGCCATCATAGTTGAGGTACGGTTCTAAGTACGTAGGAAAAATGAGTGCCCCATTACAGTACATCCCATCATCCAAAGTATATAACAAAAGGTTATCGCCCATACTCTCAATATGGCGGCCTCCAGGAATTATCCTATTAAGTCCTTTGATCTTCATTAGTATTGATGTTCACCGCTAATTACATTGCATTCAGTTGCTTAAACTTATGAGCTACTCGTCCTCGTCTAGATCCAAGACATGTATATCGCTATGGTCGAGTTCAGTCTGAATCTCTACATAGAGCTGTCCCTCATGTACACCGATACTCGCTATTTGGTTAAAGTCCCCTCGAGTAAAGTCAATCATAACTTCATCAAGCATCTCGTGCGTACGTAGATCTATCGCTCCTACATAGGCATCGCCTTTCTCTGCACCATAGAACAAGTAGTCCTTGTAGATAGTCGTAGCAAATACATTAGCATTATAGCCTGGATACCTACGAGTATAGACCTCGCCAGTATGAACATCTAGCTCTGCGTATAAGTCTCTATCATCATTGCCGTCCTCCCAATAATGAACATAGAACTGTACCAGCTTATCCCCTCCATACTTTTTGTACTCTCTTGCTGCATCATTCTCCCACAATACCTTCCCTGATGGCACCTCTACGCACAGCACCCGACTCGTTCCCTTAGTCCCTATCTCCCAGAACCAGACAATAATCACCTTATCCTCATAGGGGTAAACCTGCTTGATATAAGCATCAGGATGGTCTAATTCCCAAAGCACAGCTCCAGTAGCAAGCTCGATGAGCTGACAAGCATTTTCTTTATGTCTTCCTATGGTGCCCCATAGGAGAGCATAGTCCCCAAACTGCTCGACGAGTCTATAGGGATATGATCTAGTCCATAACACCTCCCCATTTTGAATATATCTGTAGATGTATTCCCCTTTCTCCTTATCTCGTTTATTCATGACATAGAAATAGGGGAGTTCACCTATCATAGGATATCCTACAGCTTTGTCTACTTGTAGCTGTAGCTTAATCCCACTCAAAGTCATCTCGTAGATGTCTCCATTAGGGCTCATCGCAGCAAATACTCCTCCTCGCAAACCAGCCCGAAGAAAAAGCTCCTTCTTCGAAATTTCAACTCCATTCAGTTCTGTGCTTTCTCCGCGAAACCACATAATGCCTAGAGGACTATTCCGTATGTATCCAGCTCCTCTTATAATCTCTCGTACTTCTTTTATCTTCATAATCTAGTTTATTATAAACACCTATAGTGGTTCACGCGTCGACCTATATTGGTCGCTACTACCTCCCCACAGAGGGGGCGGTGGCGCAAGCGGCGGAGGCGGTCGCTTCGCTCTGCGGGCGCACCTGCGCCTTTAGCCGCCATTCCTTTTGGTAGATATGCAGGGTGCTCTCAGCATCCTTTATGTAGAGCCTATTCCCTGCCATCTGTAATGGGAACTGTGCAATCAGGTGATTACCCGTAGACATCTTTTCTTCCAATGAAATGATATCTCCTATCCAGATGAACCGGCGAGCCTTCAAGTCGAAGATCCCAGCACAACGGTAGCCATGCGCCTCCCTGTGTCGCTGTGCGATGAACGTAAGGCAATCTCCGTATAGTCGTGCGGCATCGAGAAACTCAAACGCCTCTCGTCCAGAAGAATCTACTTCTGAGAACTCATAGCTCTCGATAAATTCAGCTGTAGTAGCATTGAGGATATGTATCCCCCAATTGCTGATTGTTATGATAGCTTTATCCGCCTCGCGAAAGAAAAAGTAAGCGAAGCCTCTGACATATGTGTAGGCTGGATTTGCTTTGTCGGAGGCTGCCGAGGAGAACTGATGTATAGGCTTACCCGTCTCCAGATCCAGAGCTATAAGTCTTGAGAGACTGGTACATATCCAAAGCATACCATGCGTGAGCCCAAGCACTTTATCAAGATCATCAGGTTCACCGCTACGAGGACACAAGGGTAAATCGAATGTCCACAGCACCTCGCCAGAGTAATCCAAACGGCAAAATTCCCCTTTAAAGCGAGTGTAACCGATGACAATACCATCCACTTCATACAGCCAGTAAGAAACATCTTGAGCTAAGAGCTTCATTCCATTTTGTGGAGATAATATATTCCAGTAATCTTCTCCCGTTTCATGGTCAAAATGATTCATTCCAATATAGGCGCTTTCTCTCTCAAGAAGGTGGGTATCCCTCTCAAATACCTTGAGCAGAGTGTGCCCCGAATAGAGCTCAAAGCGCCCACAGCCATACCACACATAGATGTATTCACCAACAGAAACGATATCGAGAGCAGGCTCCTCTTTCTCAAGCAAGACACCATCAATACAGAGGTAGCCCCGCCCATTCTCCTTATAGGAATAGTCTCCCGTGACGGGGTCAATGCCCTTCACATTCTTGATTTGGGCAATCTCTTTGTAGGCTATCATTGTCGTCTAAATAAGCTGTTCCCTTCGGGTGATGATGGGGTAGCTGGTGCTCTCCCGCTCGCGCACGCACCGTTGGCTCACGACGTGCCTACTTCGTGGGCTGCTGGTAGCGGTCGATGTCTCGCTGGAGGTGATCACGGAAGGCTGGGAACTCCTTGTCTGTGTACTCGAGGATGCGCTCCCGAGCCAGCCGGGGGATGCGATCCAGACGAATGAGCTGGTCGTACTCACCGAACTTCGGATAGTCCACCCAGAGCTTCTCCAGCTCCTCCTCTGAGATCGGGGGATAGTCCGTGCGGATCTCCTCATAAGTCCCATCATACGACTCCCCTTGGTAGAGGAGAGACGAGTAGTCACCTTGTTTAGTATATCTGAAGTCTATACGTATCTTCTTCTCTGTCGTCCCAGGGTAATATTCGAATAAGGTGATGACTTTTAGGAAGAGTTTCCCACTATGCTCATCTTCCCTATACTCATATAGCAAATAGTCTTCGTATTTATCTCCGAGGAAGTCAAGTCCGAAGTATCCGACGTTGGACTCCATCGCGCAGTAGGGGCTACCATCATCGTTGAGGATCGTGGCGAAGTAAACCGTCTGCCTCTCGTGGGCTTCGCGCGAAGCCAGCTCCAGCAGACCCTCCTGCTTCTTACGACGTGAGTAACGCGTCTTGTTGTAGCGATCCAGATTATACAAAGAATCCTCTTCACTTTGTAAGCACTCATAGGGAGCGTTCCAAGCTCTTAATGTTAGTTTCATTTCTTTATTCTATATATCGTTCCTTCGGTATCTCTAATCTTGATCTTCTCCTTCGCTGCATAGCGTAATACGTTCTCGGGTACTGGCTCCTCTTGCACAGGCACCTCAAGGATCATCTGGCCACGAAGGGTTTTCCCCCCATTCTCTTCAAAGATCCCAGCATTAGCTCCCACTCTATTAGAGGGAACATCTGCGATCACCGACCCTGGCGAGTATTTGGTCTTAAGCTCTTTCAAGTAACGGATTGCTATCTCTTCGGGGATTCTCCAGAGCTGGGTACGCCCGTAACAAACACCTTTTCTACTAGAGGATCATAAATGCTCTTTCTTTATTCTAATAAGGTTACTTCCGAATGAATATCCGTAGGCCTTAATAAAGAATAATCGAGCATAAATTGTATAACTCGGCAACTCACCCGGAATAATAGCGACGTAAGTAAATTCCCCAAATGCAGCCTCCCTTCTTATAACACTACTACAATCCAATACGACGTTGTCAATCAAAATATCGTCTTTAAAATATTTCGAATAAGGCAATGAGTCGGCAGCCTCCCTTCCCAACAACCGCAAGTAAGAAGAGCCATCAAATTCCTCCAAGGGAATATCGCTTTTTAGGAATATATAAGTCTCATTTTTTGAGCGGTCAAACCATGTGGTCTCAAATTCCAAAGTAGGAGCATCAAGGAGATTAAAGTATAATCTAAAAGATGTAAAACACCATAGATAGAACCCTACAAGAGCCACAAAGAGGATCACTACAGTTATAGCAATCGCCTTACAAACGAACCGCATTCTCATATCATTTACCTTGAATTAAATATAGTGCATAGGGTGCAAACCAATAGTGGTTCACAAGTCAATCAATAAATGGAGATCCAACTTCATAAAAACCGATACCGAGAGCTAGGCTTGGATGCAGTCTGATCCAGCTCATAATTGATTGAACTTACTCATGGCATTAGCCTTAATGTCGTCCGCAATGTCGATGTAGGGCTTCATCGCCTTGTAGTCACTGTGCCCCGTCCATTTCATCACAACTTGAGGAGGAATACCCAAGGCAAGGGCATTACAGATAAAGGTGCGTCGGCCAGCATGCGTACCGAGCAGAGCATACTTAGGAGTAACGTCATCGATGCGCACGTTCCCTTTGTAGTAGGTCTGGCGGATAGGTTCGTTGATACCAGCAAGTTCGGCAAGCTCCTTGAGGTACTCATTCATCTTCTGGTTAGTGATCACGGGCAGTGCCTTGTCGTGCTCAAATACCACATCCTGATACTTCTCCAAGATAGCCTTACTGTGCTTATTGAGCTCGATGACCAGGCTGTCAGAAGTCTTGATCGTAGTGACTTCGATATGATCTTCCTTGATGTCGCTTCTTCTGAGATTGTAGACATCCGAGTATCGCAGTCCTGTGAAGCACTGGAAGAGGAAGACGTCCCGCACACGATCAAGTGACTGCTTCGCTGGAGGGATCTCGAACTCTCGAAGCCTTGTCAGCTCCTCCCAAGTCAAGAAGATGATCTTCTTCTGCGTATCCTTGAGCTTAGGTCTGAAGGTATCGTAAGCATTGTTCCTATGCACTCCCTGGCTGAAGCTCCAACGTAGAAACCACTTCAAGAAGCTGAGCTGCTTCCCGATCGTGCTATTGCGCATCTCGCGTACTTCTCGGAGGTAGCGCACATACTCCGTCAGACCAGCCTCATTGAAGAAGGAGAAGCTAAGGTCTGCTCGGAAGGCTCTAAGGTGATTCTTCACCGCAGCAAACTTCTCATAGGTAGCATGCGTCCAGTCGTTCTGGTGGCCACAGACCCGAACAAACTCATCAAAGGCCTTATAGAAGTCGGTTGAAGGATCAGGCTTATCGGAGGTCGGTTCCGCTTGTACATCGCCAGACCTATGGAGGGCATTGAAAGCGTTCTTAACATCAGCAGGGCTTGGCATAACCTCGGCCACTTCAAAGCGCTTGAAGATCTCTTGTGTCTCGGTATAGTACCCCAAGAGTGCAGCGTTGATCTCTGAGGCTGATTGCTTAAACTTGTTCGTGCATCCGTTCTTTACTCGTTGCTTGTCTGCATCCCATTTTGCCACATCGATACGATAGCCCGTTGTGAACTCTATTCGCTGGGAAGCAAAGTTCACTCGCATACGGATAGGGACATTCTCCACGATCAGAATACCGTCCTTCTTTCGGCTCTCCAGAGCAAAGATGATATTGCGCTTGATATTCATAACTCTCAGGTGTATAGTTTACACACCCAAAGATACACCCAAATAAGGATATAGCAAGGGAGATCCTATGATACTACTCTTTAAGACACACACCCATATATAGACTGATAAACAGCACTTTGACATCAAGCAAGCATCTATGATAGTTCAAGAGAAAGAGCCTCTCTCTCCGCAAAGAGGCTTCAAAGTGACTGCAAAATGCTCGTCACAGAAGC
>ERZ773062.462-NODE-462-length-21671-cov-3.808383_pt1 | contig 21671 bp, 18 predicted proteins | sample MGYA00580626_ERZ773062 | MGnify/ENA primary metagenome ERZ773062 (study PRJEB29015, sample SAMEA2738003) | human oral metagenome | biome: human oral; feature: human-associated habitat; material: dental | place: China | collected 2058 ...
ATCTTGATCAAATAGTCAACAAGATACTTAATAGCGATAAAGGCGACAAGGTGCAGATTTTAGCGCCGGTTGTAAAGGCCAGGAAGGGAAGGCACGATAAGATTCTTGAGAGGATAGCCGCAGACGGATATACGAGAGTGCGGGTGGACGGTGAAATTAAGAACCTCGCAGACGATGAGATATCTTTAGAAAAAAATTACAAACACAGCATAGACATTGTCATAGACAGGATTAAGATAAACGCCGATATAAGACCGAGACTCTCCGAAGCTGTCGAGCTTGCAATAAAAGAAGGAGAGGGTGAGGTAACGGCTCTATATTCAGGAAAAGACGGTGAAATCTGCGAGAGTTACAACACGAAGTTTTCCTGCAGTGAGCACGGTAGCGGCATAACGGAGCTCGAACCTAGAATATTTTCATTTAACAGTCCTCAGGGCGCCTGTGAAACGTGTAAAGGCATAGGACACATACAGCATATAGATCCTAAGCTCATAATCAAGGACGAATCGCTCAGCCTAAGTAACGGAGCCTTATCCACCATCTATCATTCCATAGAATATTCGGGGATCTATAAGAAGATGGTGGAGGAACTCGCAGACTACCACGGGGTATCCATGAGCACCCCATATAAAGACCTTCCCGCAAAGTTTAAGCAGGAGCTTCTTTACGGTACCGGCAAAAGGGATCTCTCCTATGAATATAGGAGTTTATCGGGAAATGTCTACAGCAAGAAACATCCTTTTGAAGGTCTTATAAATAATCTTGAAAGGCGTTATATGAACGCAAAATCCGATTTTTTCAAAGATAAGATGGGAAAATACATGCATGAAACCGTATGTAGCGATTGCGACGGAAAACGACTGAAAAAAGAAGTGCTCGCCGTCAAGGTGGGAGGTATAAATATCCATGAATTTACGGAGATGTCCGCTGTAGATGCCCTTGGCTTTATAGAAAAGTTAAGTCTTGAAGGCAAGGATGAACTGATAGCTAAGGAAATAATAAAACAGATAAGGACGAGGCTGCAGTTTCTCGTGGATGTGGGGCTTGATTACCTTACGCTATCAAGGGCTGCGGGTACGCTTTCAGGCGGAGAGGCTCAGAGGATAAGGCTTGCAACGCAGATAGGATCGGGGCTTGTCGGAGTACTGTATGTGCTTGACGAACCGAGTATAGGACTGCACCAAAAGGATAACCTTAAGCTTTTAGATACGCTTAGGCACTTGACGGATATCGGAAATACCTTGATAGTGGTGGAGCATGATGAAGAAACCATGTATGCGGCCGATCACATCGTAGACATAGGTCCCGGAGCCGGTGTACATGGAGGTGAGCTGGTTGCTTCGGGAGATGTAGAAGCCATAAAAAAGGTGAAGGATTCGGTTACAGGACAGTATTTAAGCGGTGCTAAAAAGATTTCATCCAAACTCCAATACAGAAAGGGAAACGGTAAAAAAATAACCATAAAAGGAGCGGCGGAAAACAACCTTAAAAATATAAATGTAGACATTCCGTTGGGGAAATTAGTTTGTGTAACGGGGGTGTCAGGCTCGGGAAAGAGCACGCTTGTGAATCAGATACTTCATAAGGGCGCTTCGAACATTTTGCACGGCAGTACACATGAAGTAGGAAAACACAAGAGCATCAAGGGAATAGAGCATATAGACAAGATAGTCGACATAGATCAGTCGCCGATAGGAAGAACTCCAAGGTCAAACCCTGCGACCTATACAGGAGTGTTTACACCGATAAGGGATCTTTTTGCGGGACTCAAAGAGGCTAAAATACGAGGATTCAGCAAAAGACGCTTCAGCTTCAATCTTCAGGGCGGAAGGTGTGAAGCCTGCAAGGGTGATGGAATCATAAAGATCGAGATGCACTTTCTTCCGGATGTATATGTACCGTGCGACGTTTGCGGGGGGATGCGTTACAACCAAGAAACTCTTAAAGTGAAATACAAGGATAAATCGATCTTCGATGTGCTCGATATGAGCGTTGATGAAGCCAAGGTGTTTTTTGAAAACATCCCTACGATAAAGAGGATACTCGATACAATTTCAGATGTCGGCCTAGGATACATAAGGCTGGGGCAGCCATCCACTCAGCTTTCGGGAGGAGAAGCTCAGAGAATAAAGCTTGCGAGTGAACTTGCAAAGAAGAGCACGGGAAGGACGCTGTACATTCTGGATGAACCTACCACAGGGCTTCACTTTGCAGATGTCGATAAGCTCATAGCCGTGCTTGAAAGGCTTACGGATACAGGAAATACCGTAGTTGTGATAGAGCATAACCTTGATGTAATAAAAAGAGCGGACCATATAATAGACCTTGGTCCTGATGGAGGTTCTAACGGCGGTGAAATCGTAGCGACGGGAACGCCGCTTGAAGTCAGTAAAGTAAAAAAATCATATACGGGTCACTATTTACAACAACTCTTAAAGTAGTATAATGTAGAGAGAGTTATCACAGTTAGGAGGAGTTATGAGAATGAAAAAGACCAATCTTACGATGTTGGTAGACTTTTATGAAATAACTATGGCGAACGGATATTTTCTGTCGGGCAAGGGTGATGATATAGCTACGTTCGACTTGTTTTTCAGAAATTTACCCTCAGGCAGCGGTTATGCGATAATGGCTGGTGTAGAGCAGGTAGTGGAATATCTGAGCGAACTTGAATTTGCAGATGAGGATATAGAATATTTAAGGGGAAAAGGAATTTTTGATGATAAGTTCCTCGATTATCTAAAGAACTTTAAATTTGAATGCGATGTTTGGGCTGTACCTGAAGGTACTCCGATATTTCCAAGAGAACCGATACTCGTGGTGAGAGGACCTGTGATACAAGCTCAGCTTGTAGAGACCATGCTCCTTCTTACAATAAACCATCAAAGTCTTATAGCCACAAAAGCAAATAGAATCGTAAGAGCGGCACAGGGAAGACCTGTATTTGAATTCGGTACGAGAAGAGCACAGGGCGTAAGTGCAGCAGTACTCGGGGCGCGGTCTACCTATATCGGAGGTTGTGCCGGCACTGCGTGTACTATAGCGGATCAGGAATTCAGAGTTCCTGCAATGGGGACCATGGCTCATAGCTGGGTTCAGAGCTTTGAAAACGAATACGAAGCCTTTAAGGCATATGCACAAAGTTATCCCGACAATGCGGTATTGCTCGTAGATACGTACAATGTGCTAAAATCGGGTGTTCCCAATGCCATAAAAGTTTTTGATGAATATAAGCCTATAAACAAAGGAATAAGAATAGATAGCGGAGACGTCACCTATCTTACAAGGTGTGCAAGGAAGATGCTCGATAATGCAGGACATGAGGACTGCAAAATTGTAGTTTCCAATTCCATGGATGAATACATAATAAGGGATGTACTTCTTCAGGGTGCACAGATCGATTCGTTCGGTGTGGGGGAAAAGCTTATAACTTCAAAACCGGATCCTGTGTTTGGTGGAGTGTATAAGCTTTCTACAATTATGCGAAACGGTACGGCGGTTCCTACCTTAAAGGTGAGTGAAAATTTAGACAAGATAACAGATCCCGGATTCAAAAAGGTGTACAGGCTGTTTGATAACAACAGCGGTAAGGCGATAGCGGATGTCATAACCCTTGCGGATGAAGTAATAGACGATTCCAAGCCGTACACTATATTCGATCCGAGAGCCATATGGAAGAAGAAGGTCGTTGAGAGTTTTACGGCTACTGAGCTTTTAAAGCCTATATTTATAAAAGGAAGATGCGTGTATGAATCCAAGGATATAGAAAGTACACGTAAATACTGCAAGGAACAGCTTGATACGCTTTGGGACGAAGTTACCAGATTTGAAAATCCGCAGGATTACTTTGTAGACTTATCGAAAAAGCTTTGGGAACTAAAGCAAAAATTGTTGGAAGAATATGGTGAAAGGAACGTAAGATAGCAGTTATGGAAAATTATGAAGAGAAAAAAAACGGCACGGTAAGTACAGTTGTTTCATACCTAATAGTAATAGTTATGACCATTCTCATAGGTATAACATTTGTGAAAACCACGATAGTAAGACAAACTTCGATGCTACCGACATTGCAAGACGGTAATTACCTGCTTTTGAGCAAACAGGCATACGTTTTCAACGAATTTAAACATGAGGATATAGTGGTTTTTGATTCCGGAGAAATGGCTGATACCACAGGATCGCTATTGAATTTCGATAACAAAAAATACTATATAAAGCGAATAATAGGGCTTCCGGGTGATGAAATTACGATTAAAAATAAGAAGGTGTATAGAAACGGTAAGGAAATAGATCAAAGCTATACCTTGGATAAGGCTACAGAGACGAACGGCAACGGGCAGGTGGAAGTAAATAAATTGAAAATCCCTAAGGGCAAACTCTTCGTTCTCGGTGACAACAGGTACAACAGTGCAGACAGCAGATCGACGGATGTAGGACTCGTCTCTATGGACAAGGTTTATGGTAAGGCGGTGCTCAGGATTTTTCCGTTTAAATATTTCAAAAAATTCTAAGAGGGAAACGCTGATGGCGAAGAAAGGTAAAAAAACCAAGCAGGATAACGGACATATAATTGCAAACAACAGAAAGGCTCTGCATGAGTATTTTGTGGATAAGAGGTATGAAGCGGGGATAGTGCTTACAGGTACTGAAATAAAGTCCATAAGAAAGGGTAATATAAACATCAAGGAAGGTTATGCACGGATAGAAGATGGTGAGTGCATACTCTTCGGGGTGCATATAAGCCCGTATGAGCAAGGCAATCAGTTTAATTCGCCGCCGTTAAGGAACCGTAAGTTGCTTCTTCACAGGCAGGAGATAAGAAAGATCATGGGCTCGCTCACGCAAAAGGGATATACGTTGATTCCTCTCAAGGTCTATATTACTAAATCGGGAATTGCCAAGGTAGAGCTTGGACTTTGTAGAGGTAAAAAAATATATGATAAGCGTGAAAGCATTGCGAAAAAGGATGCAAAGCGCAATATTCAAAGAGAGTTAAAGATGAATAATCGAGGCGTGAAATCTTGATTTTGCAACATATAAAATGGTAGAATTTTTATATGATTGAGCGTTGTTAGAATGCATAAAGGGAGAACAGATGAAAATTCTGGTGGAGAGAAAAAAGGGGTTTGACAATAAGGCGCAGACGTTAGCACAGGAATTTAAAAATACTCTTGGAATAGAGGGAGTAGAAGAAGTAAGATATCTCAATATGTATGTGATCACAGGACTCGACGTATCCACTGCGAAGAGTCTTTCTTATTACGTGTTTGCAGATCCCACCTGCGATAATTTACTTTACGATGAAAATATCGATGCCTTGTTGGAAGGTTATACCTGTTTTGCGTATTCAAGCGTAAAGGGAAGATACGATAGAAGAGCGGATCTTGCCAAGCAATGTATAAAATTATCCAGAAAAGGCATAAAGCCGAATGTTAGAACAGCTACGATCATTGCGATTGCAGGTGATGTAAATGCTGATGATATGTCAAAGATAGTAGATTACATGGCAAATCCAAAAGAGGTCTATTTGATAAATCCGGATAAGGAAGATTTATTTGCATCGGCTGCGGGAGACACTGATTCTACAAAGAATATAAGGGGATTTCGAAATTTTGATAAAAAGAGAACAGAGAAGTTCATAGCTGACGAAGGTCTGGATTTAAGCGTTTCAGATATAAAACTAATTCAAGATGAATTTAAAAATAATGAAGACAGAGAGCCTACATCGGCGGAGATGAAGATGCTCAATGCTTGTTGGGCAGGTCTTGGCAGAAGATCCGCATTTAATGCAAAAATAGGCGATATCAATTTTGACAAGTCGTCATATTCAAAAGAAGTAAAGAAGATCTATGATGATTACTTGGATTGCAGAAAAAAGTTTTATAAAGGAAGTGAAGAAACCACCGATATTTCTCTTATGGATATTGCGAAAATATCGGCTGAGCGAATTCAAGACCGTGAAAATGAGCTCATTGTAGATGAAAAGGAGAAGGATAATGCTTGCAGTCTTCGCATAAAATGCGAGGTAGACGGCAGGAATGAAGACTGGTTGCTCATGCTTAAGAGTAAGGCGTGCACGCATTTGCTCGAAACTGACGCTTTCAGAACTTCCGCTTTGAATTTAGGAGAGGCTATCAGAGGCTCGATTGCTGCACGGAGCTATGTTCATCAATGTATGAGGCTTTCTTGCGCAGATAATTTCAACAAGGGTAGGGATAAACTCGCAAAGAGAAAGTTGGCCGTTGAAACTGCAGACGGATTCAGCTTCTATGCTAAGGGAATGGGAGTACCTACAGGATTGGTAGAACAAGCATGTAGCACAGATTACGCCAAGGGTAGCGTAGAAGTCGCAGCGACTGTATCGGTCGCTCCTGTTGAAAATGTAGTGAAAAAGGAACCTGCGGCGGGAGATATAATAGTGCTCCTGGGCGCAAAAACGGACCGCTCGAATGAAAATAATACCTATTATACAAATCCAATGACAGCAAGGAGTATACAGAAATTATTCAGCTATGACAGGGTGACTCAACTCGTAAAAAAATGTAGAAATTGCGGCATAGGAGGCATTGCAGTAGCAATCAGCGAACTTGTAAGTGGCGCCAGGGTGAACTTAAACATGGTGCCTGCAGTAAACGATACGATAGAAGGTATGGAGCTTGCACTTTCAGATTCTTCAGAAAGGCTTGTGTTAGCTATCGACAGGTTGCATTGGAAGCATTTTAAAAGAGAATCGGAAGGGGAAAACCTTGAAGCTACGGTTATAGCGGAGGTAACAAAGGACGACAGGCTTGTACTTACCTGGGATGGAGATGAAATTGTAAATTTAAATCAAAAATTTATAAAGTCAAGAGGTTGTGTACGTGAAGAAAAGGTCAGTATAGAAGGCAATGGAGTTAAAGGCGAAAGTACTGCAGAGCTTATAAAATATCCTATATATAAATCCTTGAAGACGTTCAAACCAAAAAAATATTTGGACGAAGTCCTGACTGATTTAAGCTGTTGCAACAAGAAAGGACTCATACAAAGGTTTGACTCCACAGCAGGCAGTAGTTCCGTTATGATGCCGCTCGGAGGTGAAACGGAGTTAACACAAACCGTAGGGATGGTAAGTAAACTTCCGGTGCAGAAGGGAAATACATCTACAACATCCGTTATGACATATGGATGGGCTCCTGAAATTCTAAATGACAATCCATTGGAAGGGAGTAAATTGGCTGTAATTGATGCCGCTATGAAGGCCGTTTTACTCGGAGTGGATCCATCTAAATTGTATTTTTCGCTGCAAGGATGTTTTAATGATTCCGCAGCAGATCCTAAAAAGCTTGGGGATATGACGGCAGCTATGTTGGGAGCCTTTGATGCAGGGATCTCCCTTAACATACCTTGTATAGGTTGTGAATGCGATGTACATGAATTTTCGAAGGGCACAAAAATTCCAAATACACTTGTAAGCCTTGCCGTGGGCGTAGGAAGGGCTGAAAACACAAAGGGAAACGTTTTGACCGGTTTTAACAACAGGCTTATCTGTTTGATGCCGGGGTATAAAGGCGATGGAGGAATAGATTACAAGGCTGCATCCGCTATGTTTAAGGATGTGGAGCGGCTTATTAAATCGGACGATGTAAAATCCGTAACATCGGTAGGACGGGGCGGAATATTTGCAAGTCTTGTAAATTCCATGGCAGGCAATAAGATCGGACTGAGTCTTGACGGGCGATATTTTGCAAAGAACCTCTTAGGAAAGTTACCTAAAAATGAGACGGATATTGAAAAAACTATTTGTGACGTCATTACCAGGTCTTATTATGGAAGTGTGATATTAGAGGTAGAAGGAGATTTCAATGCAAAGGAATTTTCAAATAAGGCATATGGACTTTACGAAATAGGTACCACGAATGAATTCTGTGAACTCGCCGTTCTGAATGCGGACAAAACCTTGATGGACAGCGGCATAGATGAGGTCATCAATAAGTGGACAAAATCGCTTTTGGAAGTGTTCCATACTGAACCTAAGATAGAGATTCAAGAAAAAACCTTGGAGAGAAATAATAAGTTCAGCTATGCCGTTACGATGCAGCCCCATGAAGGGTGTGAAGCGAAGTCTAAGGCGGGGCATGCCTTTAGGCTATCAAAGCCGAGGATAGTAATTCCGGTTTTCCCGGGGAGCGGTTCAGAGAATGATGTAAGGAGGGCGTTTGAAGCAGGAGGAGGAAACTGCACGCTCGTAAACGTCAGAAATTTAAACGGTCATCTAATAGCACGCTCCTTTAGAGAGTTGGCCGCCGCAATTAAAACCGCCCAGATAGTGTTCATACCCGGTGGATTCAGCGGTGGAGATGAGCCTGACGGTCCTGCGAAGTTTATTTCCGCAGTACTTACAAATGCCTACGTAAGGGAAGCCATAGAGGAGCTGCTAAGCTGCAGAGATGGTCTTTTGGCAGGTATAGGGAACGGTTTTCAGGGTCTTATAAATACAGGTTTGCTTCCGTTTGGTGAATATAGAGAAAAAACTGAAGAATCACCGACTTTAACGAAAAACGATGTAGGAGAGCATGTTTCAAGAATGATAAACACCAGGATAATTTCTACTAAATCGCCTTGGATGTCGAGATTTAAGGTGGGAGATGTGTACACCATGCCTGTTTCTCACAGCTACGGTAAATTTTACTGTACGGACTCCGAGCTTCTTTCATATATCAGAAATGGACAGATAGCCGCTCAATATACGGATAAATATGGAAATAGCGGAATGGATATCGAGATCAACCCTAACGGCTCTATCGGGGGTATAGAAGCGCTCACATCGCCGGATGGCAAGATTCTTGGCAAGATGGCGCATTCTGAAAGAATGTTCGGCGAAAATTTATATAAGAATATGCCAAAAAGTGAAAATCAAAATATATTTAAAGCGGGTATTGATTATTTTAAAGGATAGCTTGGGTGATGTATGAAAAAGTTTATTTCTTGGAATGTTAACGGCATAAGAGCCTGCATTAAAAAGGGTTTTCTGGATGTCTTGGAGGGTGAAAGTCCTGATTATTTTGCCGTGCAGGAAACTAAAATGCAGGAAGGTCAGGAAGAAATCCTTACAAACGGATACCATCAATACTGGGATAGCGCAAAACGGAAGGGCTATTCCGGAACGCTCGTGCTTTCAAAGGAAGAGGCGGTTTCCACTTCAAAGGGAATCGGCATAGAAGAACACGATGAGGAAGGACGGGTTGTGACTGCGGATTTCAAGGATTTTTACCTTGTGAATGTATATGTACCGAATTCAAAACCGGAACTTGCAAGGCTTGATTACAGGCAGCATTGGGAGGATGATTTCAGGGACTACGTAGTGAAGTTGAATAAAGAAAAGCCTGTTATTATCTGTGGCGATTTAAATGTAGCGCACACGGAGATAGATCTTAAAAATCCTAAAACCAACAGGAGAAATCCCGGATTTACCGATGAAGAGAGGGAGAAGTTCACAGAGCTGTTAGAAGCCGGGTTTACGGATACTTTCAGATACAAATATCCGGATAAAGAAGGGGCATACACTTGGTGGAGCTACAGGTTTAATGCAAGGAAGAACAATGCGGGGTGGAGGATAGACTACTTTCTTGTATCAAATGATGTAAAGGATAAAATAGAGGATGCAAAAATTTTAAGCGATGTATATGGCAGCGATCATTGCCCTGTGGTTTTAGAACTTGATATTTAATGCATAACAAATAATTTAGGAGGAAAGATGTTAGACAAGCTGGATTTTATAGTAGAAAAATACAAGGAACTTGAGGCCGCCGTGTCAAAGCCTGAGATAATTGGGAATCAGCCGCTTTGGCAAAAATACATAAAGGAAATGAGCGATATGGAGCCTATAGTTAAGACATATAGTTCATTTAAAAAGCATAAGCAGGAGCTCTCAGATGCAAAGGAGCTTCTTGCAGGTGCCGGCGGTGATGAAGAGATGAAGGATCTTGCAAAGCTTGAAATATCCGGCCTTGAATATGAAATAAACAAGGAAGAAGAACAGCTGAAAATACTTCTGATCCCTAAAGATCCTCGAGACGAAAAGAATGTAATACTCGAAATCAGAGCAGGCACAGGGGGTGAAGAGGCGGCGCTCTTCGGAAGCGATCTTCTTAGGATGTATTCCATGTATGCAGATTCAAAAAACTGGAAGACTGAAATCATAGAGCTGAATGAAACCGGGCTTAACGGCATAAAGGAAGCGGTTATGTTGATAAAGGGAAAGGGCGCATTCTCAAGGCTAAAGTATGAAAGCGGAGTGCACAGGGTGCAGCGAGTACCGACTACAGAATCAAGCGGTAGGGTGCACACATCTGCAGCTACCGTGGCTGTGCTTCCTGAAATGGATGATGTAGAAGTGGATCTCAATCCGAACGATGTGAGGGTGGATGTATACAGATCGTCAGGAAATGGAGGACAGTCTGTAAATACTACCGATTCTGCGGTAAGGCTTACACATGAACCGACGGGGATAGTAGTTACGTGTCAGGACGAAAAATCTCAGATAAAAAATAAGGATAAGGCATTTAAGGTGCTTAAATCAAGACTTTACAATCTTAAGATGGAAGAGCAGAACAAGCAGCTGTCGGATGAAAGAAAGAGTCAGGTAGGATCGGGCGATAGGAGCGAGAGGATAAGGACATATAATTTCCCTCAAGGAAGGGTGAGCGATCATAGGATAGGGCTTACCATATATAAGCTGGATAATTTTATGAATGGAGACATAGACGAAGTTATAGAAGGCTTGATTACAGCCGACCAGGCAGCCAAGATGAGTAAGTTTGGAGAATAGCCCTGTATGAAAACCAAAATTTTAAATCCTGATAAAGAGGGTATGGAGAAAGCAGCTAATATCATTAGGGCAGGAGGAACGGTAGCTTTTCCTACAGAAACCGTATACGGGCTTGGAGCAAACGCTTTGGATCCGGATGCCATAGAAAAAATTTACAAGGCGAAGGGAAGACCTTCCGATAATCCGCTTATAGTTCATATTTCCGATATTTCCGAACTTCAGGGAGTAGCTTCTGACGTAGATAAACATATCTTGGCTATTGCAAATGAATTTTGGCCGGGTCCCCTCACCTTGGTGTGCAAAAAGAGTGCTGACATACCGGATCAGGTTACAGGAGGGCTTGATACGGTAGCTGTAAGGATGCCAAGTAGTAGCATTGCAAGGGAGTTCATACGTTCTGCAGGTGTTCCCATAGCTGCTCCGAGTGCAAATAAATCGGGAAAGCCAAGCCCGACTTCCACTTCACATGTTATAGACGATCTCAACGGCAAGATAGATGCGGTGATCATGGGTGATGATTCCGATATCGGGATAGAATCCACGGTTATAAGTGTTACCGGTGGCAAAGTCAATGTACTGAGACCCGGAGTAATAGGCGAAGCTGAAATCCGGGGTTGTCTTGAAAAAAGCGGTTATAAATTATCATCGGGTTTCGATGGTAGCGCTTCGGATGAGCGTAAATCGATGAAAGACGTTCCAAAGTCACCGGGAGTTAAGTACAAACATTATTCTCCCAATTGTGAGTGTTTTGTAGTTGTAGGTAGCGCCGGGGATATGGACCGCATGCGAGGCAGCGTGATTACACAAAAGTTCAGCGGTTTTTTTGATAAGGAAACGAGGGTGTTAGATTTTACGAATTTGAGTGCGCAGGATGTGATAAACAAGATCTATCATAGCCTCAGAAAGCTCGATGAAGATAATATAAAAAGAGCACTTATATTCATAAAAAAAGATGCCACTCCCGAGTATGAAGCTTTAATGAACAGGTTGCACAAGGCAGCTAACGGCAAGGTAAGCGAGCTTTAGCTAAGTTACACTTATAGGGTAGTAGAACAATTAACACTGTTGGTGGCAACGATAATGAACTTAAGGTTATAACTTTGGGAATGTATGGTTTTAATGTATGTATGTTTTTAATGACAACTTGCTGTCGTTAATGCGAATGAGCTTTAGGGGTTAGGAAAGTTTTTCGACCATATTTATATCATCGTTTACCTTGCAGCCTGCAGTCGTAGCCATATCACCTGTAATGAGGGCACTTACAGAATGCTTTAGAAGATTGTAACCGGAATCTTTAAGGTGGATTCTGCCTCCTGCAAGGCGTATTTTTTCAGGCGATAGTATTTTTGCAATTTCGGTTATGCTGCTTTCTATTTCCTGCTCAGAAAGCACCTTGTTATCCTCAAGGGGAGTGCCCTTTATTGGGATTAATATATTTATAGGTACGGAGTTTACAGATAGCTCTTTGAGCTCTCTTGCAAGTTCCAGCCTGTCTTCAAACGATTCGCCGGCTCCAAGCAGCATGCCGCTGCATACCGCAAGGCCGGCCTTTTTGGCATTCTCAATCGTTTCCACCTTTTCATCATAGGTATGGCTTCTGCACAGCTTAGGGAAGAATGACTTGCAGCTTTCAAGGTTGCAGTGGTATCTGCTAACGCCTGCCTCTTTTAGTTTTTTCATAACCTCATAGGATGCAATTCCGAGCGAAGCGCACAGGTGTATATTCGCACGTTTTTTTATTTCTCTGTAAATTCGCACCACTATTTCGACTTCCTCAGGGCTAGGGCCTCTTGATGAAGCAACCAGCCCGAATCTTGTTAAATCATTTTCTGCAGCACGCATTGCCGCATCTATCGCTTTTGCATCGAAAGTTATCTTTTTAGCAGATCCTCTGTTTTTAGCAAGAATGCCCTGAGCACAGAATTTACAATCTTCCGTACAGAGATTGTTTTTAATATTATAGATTCCGCACAACTCGATTTTTCTTTTCATCTTACCTTAATCTTTCAAAAATAATACTAGGATTATATCACAATTTTTTGCAATATCTAAGATAGAAATAGTAGATGCTTTTTTTATGAAAAAGCAAGTCAAAATGCCGGGTGGTAGGATAGAAAGTAATGATCGCAATTAAAAAGGGCTACGTCTGTAGCCCAATTTGATGAAGAAGTTATTAACCATGTTAAATAGATACCATACAGTTGATTTTTGTTATATCTTCATATCTCCTCGTTTTATAATTCCCAGTTTGTAAAATGATTCTGAGAATACCAGGGTCAAGATTGCGGGGGCTATGAAGTGTAGCAATATAACGTACGTCCAAATTGTGGATGTTGAGGTAGTCGCCGCCATGGATTTAAAAGTCATTATCTGCCCTACAAGGCCTGAAGTTCCCATCCCGGAACCTGCAGGAAGGTTGGTCATTTTTAAAACTATGGTAGATACCGGTCCTAAAATGGCGCTGGCAAATATCGGGGGCAACCAGATTATAGGTTTTCGCAGGATATTGGGCACTTGAACCATAGAAGTTCCGATGCCTTGAGTGATGAGACCGTTGACACCGTTGTCTCTAAAGCTTGCAACGGCAAATCCTATCATCTGACAGCTACAGCCTACCGTGGCGGCTCCTGCGGCTATTCCGGACAGTCCTAAAACAATACCTAAGGCGGCGGAGCTTATAGGCAGGGTGAGTACCATTCCCATAATAACAGCTACGATGATTCCCATGAGAAAAGGTTGGTATGTAGTTCCATATTCAATCGATTTACCGATTAGTAGTATCAACTTACTGATGGGAGGTCCTATTACAAATCCTATAAAGCTGCCAAATAGCATGGAAAATGCTGGTGTTAACAACAGATCAAGTTTTGTTTTGCCTGAAATAAAAATACCGAATTCTACGGCAACCAAGGATGCGGTAAAGGCTCCAAGGGGTTCGCCGGGGCCTATAAACAAAACACCCTTACTTACAGAAAATGTACCGGCGAGGATCGATTGGGCATGGGCTGCCACAAGTCCTGCAACTGCACTTCCAAGAGCTACAAAGGCGGAAGCGTTTAATTTTCCCGCAAGCCCTACACCTATACCGGCTCCTGTCAGAGCCATTGCGATCTGCCCGATGATAGCTATGTAACCTCCGTAGGGGTTTGGAATCAATTTTGAAATCTGAACTAAAATTGTTCCGATGATAAGCGTTGAGAAAAGACCGTGTGCCATTCCTGTAAGCCCATCTATAAATATACGACTTAAATACTTTTTCATAAATCTTCTCCTAATTTATACTATAATAAAAAAACTAATAGAAAATTATAAATTCAAGCAAAAGGCAAATCAGCAACAAATACTGCAATATTTTTATGGAGGAATCTTTGCGTGATAAGATTTATTATTTACGTTAATAAACATAAAAAACCTTTCGATCTTATTTTTCAGACAGACAAACGTAGTATAACATCTATGAGCCCTATATCAATCCGTCCTCGCACAAAGTTTTGTCGGAATTAGGTTGATTTTTTTGATTTTGTAAATAAATACATAAATATAGAGTTGCACTCAATAAAAACTCATACGGTATACCGCATATATTCATAATCTGATTGCACAGGTGATAATAACCGTCTGGAGTTTTTTGAGTAACAAAATATTCCCCGTTTTATTCCCCATTTATGATATGATAAACGTGGGTAATAAAGTGGGGTATAAAAGATCCCTGAATGCAAGGCGAAAGAAAATTATGGATGAAATGAGAAATAATCCTAATATTACACAGGAAGAGTTAGTTAAAATTATTGGAATAAAATCAACCGCAATCGAAGACAACATAAAATTTTTAAAGGAAAACGAATATATTGAAAGAAAAGGTTCAAAAAAAACAGGTTATTGGATGGGATATTTTGATTAGAATCTCGAAGAATTAATATTTATAAATGCTATAATATTAGGGTCGGAAGGAGAAACTTTAATGAAAAACAACCTAAAAAAAATAGGGCTCATAATGGGCAGCATAAGTGATTATGAAAAAATGAAGCCTGCGATAGATTTATGCGAAGAAATGGGTGTCTCGTATGAGGCGCACGTTTATTCGGCACACAGGACGCCCGAGGCTCTCAATACCTTTCTGACCGAGGGAAAAGAGCACTTGGGCGTTATTATTGCAGCTGCAGGAAAGGCGGCACATCTTGCGGGCGTTATCGCATCTCATACAACAATCCCGGTGATAGGCGTCCCTATTAAATCATCCACCTTGGACGGATTGGACGCTTTGCTCTCAACGGTGCAGATGCCGAAGGGAATACCGGTTGCAACAGTGGCAATAGACGGAGCATATAATGCCGTTATGCTGGCCTTGCAAATACTTGCTCTTAGCGATGATGAGCTTTCAGATAAGTTGACAAAAAAGCGAAGCGACATGAAGCGAGATGTACTCAAGGCTAATGATGAATTACAAGGATTGGTAGGAAACAATAATGGATGAATTAAATTTTGATAAGTTGCACGAAGAATGTGGAGTTTTCGGAATTTATTCGCCCAGTGAATCCGATGTTGCGATGAAAACATACTACGGCATATTTGCCTTGCAACATCGAGGACAGGAGAGCTGTGGAATTGCCGTGAATAATGACGGCGATATCACAGGATACAAGGATGTAGGTATAGTAAACGATGTCTTCGATTCAGAGACGATTTCAAAATTGGGAAGCGGACAAATTGCCGTAGGCCACGTGCGCTACGGTACGAAGATCACGGCAAACCAAGCGAATGCACAGCCCATGATTGTAAATCATAAGAAGGGATCAATGGCGCTTGCGACCAACAGCGCTATTATAAATGCGGATGAACTTCGTAGCGACCTTGAAATGAACGGTCTCATATTCCACTCCGTAAGCGACAGCGAGATAATGGCATCCATATTCATAAAGGAGAGGCTTAGGACGGACTCAATAGAAGCTGCCATCGCTGAAGCTATGAAAACCTTGGAAGGTGCATATTCTATTGTGGCAATGTCACCTAGAAAGTTGATAGGGGTAAGGGATCCGAGAGGATTCAGACCGTTGGTAATCGGTAAGACAAGAGATATATATGTAATAGCTTCTGAGACTTGCGCATTGGATGCTGTGGGCGCAAAATTCATAAGAGATGTAGAGCCCGGCGAAATCGTTGTAATCGATGAAAACGGACTTCGCAGCATAGATATGCATACTGAAAAAAATGAAAAATCACTTTGCTCATTTGAATACATATATTTTTCAAGACCGGATTCGATAGTTGACGGCACATCCGTGCATGAAGCTCGAAAAAGGGCAGGGGCACTGCTTGCGCTCGATAATAGAGTCGATGCGGATGTTGTAATAGGAGTTCCTGATTCCGGTATAGATGCGGCTATGGGGTATTCCGAGCAATCAGGCATTCCGTACGGACTCGGGTTTATAAAAAATAAATACATAGGAAGAACGTTCATTCAAAACGATCAAAAATATCGTGAAGAACGCCTAAAGATAAAATTAAATGCCGTTGAAAGCACGGTGGACGGCAAGAGGGTGATCATGGTAGACGATTCAATCGTAAGAGGGACGACAAGTGCGAGAATAGTGAGGTTACTCAGGAATGCAGGCGCAACGGAAGTACATGTCAGAAGTTCCGCTCCAAAGTTTTTAAATCCTTGTTATTTTGGTACAGACATAGATTCAAGGGATCATTTGATTGCGGTTAAATATTCGGAGGATGAAATTGCTGAGGTGATAGGAGCGGACAGTGTGGCGTTTCTTGATCTAAGAGATCTGCCAAGGATCGTAAATGAGTCCGAAATGGGAATGTGTTATGGATGTTTCAGCGGGAAATATCCGATCGATATAAATGAAAAGGAAGTTTAAAAATGAAGAGTTCCAGTGAAGCGTATAAAAATGCAGGTGTAGATATTACTGCCGGTTACAAATCGGTGGAACTTATGAAAAAACACATAGAAAGGACGCTGGTTCCGGGTGTCATTTCAGAAATAGGCGGATTTGGAGGACTCTTCAGTCTGAAGGAGGCAGGAATATCAAATATGGCGGATCCCGTGCTCGTTTCGGGCACAGACGGCGTAGGCACTAAGCTCAGATTGGCATTTAAGCTGGATAAGCACGATACCATCGGTATCGACTGTGTTGCGATGTGTGTAAACGATATAATCTGCAAAGGCGCAAAACCTCTGTTCTTTTTGGACTATATAGGGACAGGTAAAATTTCTCCTGAAAAGATGGCAGAAATTGTGAGCGGAATAGCTACGGGATGTGAAATGTCGGGAGCAGGTCTTATGGGAGGAGAAACGGCGGAGATGCCGGGATCCTATCCGGCTGACGAGTATGATCTTGCAGGATTTTCCGTAGGAATCGTAGATAGAGCGGATATTATAGACGGTAGGGACATGCAAGAGGGGGATAAGATTATCGCATTGAAGTCTTCGGGCTTCCATTCAAACGGATATTCTCTTGTTCGCAAAATATTTGATACGGAAAACAGTGATTTAAAAGAGCATGTCGATGAGCTCGGCTGCAGCCTCGGGGAGGCACTCCTTGAACCCACAAAGATATACGTAAAGTCTATTTTAGCTTTGATTTCCGCGCTTAAAAGTCATGCGGGAGTAAAGGGGATCGCTAATATAACAGGCGGAGGATTTTATGAAAATATTCCCCGTGCAATACCGAAGGATAAAAAGTTGCTGGATTGATAAAAAATCGATACGGGTATTACCGGTGTTTGAAATGGCAGCACGCTTCTCTAAAATTTCAGAGCGAGATATGTTAAATACATTTAATATGGGCGTGGGAATGGTAGTTATAGTAGCGAAGGAAGATGCGAAATTGGCGCTGGAGGTACTGGAGGCTCAAGGTGAAGAGGCATATGTGATAGGAGAAACGGTATCTGCCGGCGGTGATGATAGAATTGAGATAGTATAGATATGAGCGAAAAAGAGGATGTGATGGCATACGCAAACAACCCTAAAAGTACAAAGATAAGAATTGCAGTGCTCGTATCTCAAGGTGGTACAAATCTGCAAGCGCTCATAGATGCTGAAAAGGCGGGAATAATAAATTCCGGAAAGATTCAAGTTGTAATTTCAAATAACAAGGATGCATATGCACTTAAAAGAGCACAGAATGCCGGCATAAGGAGTTACAGCGTTTCCAACGAAGGGGACGAGAGCATTGAATCCGAAATCTTGGATATCCTCAAAAGAGAAGAAATAGATTTTATTGTCCTTGCAGGCTTTACCATGATTTTAAGTGCAAATTTCATTTCAATGTATGATCATAGAATAATTAACGTACATCCATCGTTAATACCTTCATTTTGCGGTAAGGGATTCTATGGATTAAAAGTACATGAGGCGGTGCTTGAATATGGCTGCAAGGTCACGGGAGCAACTGTTCACTTTGTAAATGAAATACCGGATGGTGGAGAGATAATAATGCAAAAAGCCGTCGATATCTTGGATGGTGATGAGCCTGAGTCACTTCAAAGGCGGGTCATGGAAGAGGCGGAACACGTCATCTTGCCGCAAGCTACCGAGCGCATAACCGGTAGAATGCTTAAAGAAAAGACGGCATAGGAAATGAAGACGGATAGGAGGAGTATGGAAATGTTTGAATATTTTGATGGAAAGGACTATCCGGGCAGAGGAATCATGATAGGTTTAAGCGACTCGGGGACTCACGTCGTCATCGCATATTTTATAATGGGACGTTCTGAAAACAGCAGGAATAGAAAATTCGACCTTGAAGGTGAAAAAAATCTGATAATCCATCCCGTTAACGCTGAAAAGGTCACAGATCCTTCACTCATAATTTACCGCCCGCTCGTGGACTTGGGAAATACCGTAGTTGTTACAAACGGAGATCAGACAGACACTATAGTAAATTGTCTAAATGAAGGCGGTGATTTTGAAACAGCGCTTAGCACCAGAGAATATGAACCTGACGCTCCAAATTTCACTCCCAGAATCAGTGGGATTTTGCAGATTAAAAAAGATGCGCCGTGCACATATAAGCTCAGTATACTTAAAAAACATTCAAAAACAAGCGATGAATGCGACAGACTGTTTTACGTGTATGAGGCGGAGGCAGGCAAGGCACATCTTATTCATACATACAGAGGCTCGGAAGATGGGGTGTTGCTTTCATTTGACGGAGCACCGATCGAGCTTAATATCGGCGATGATAATATACAGAAGTTTTTTGATGATCTTTATAAGGCGATAGATGGAGAAAATCTTATTTCGTTATTCGTAAGGTTTATAGATGTTAAAACAGGCGAAATATCTACGAAAATCATAAATAAAATGGAGGAATAATCAATGGATGAAATAAGGCTTAAGTACGGATGCAATCCAAATCAGGGAAACGCCAGAGTTTATGTAGAGGACAAGTTACCTATACGGGTATTAAACGGAAGGGCAGGGTATATAAATTTGCTCGATGCACTGAATGCATGGCAGCTTGTACGTGAGCTAAAAGAGGCTACAGGGCTTCCCGCCGCAACATCGTTTAAGCATGTGAGCCCCGCAGGAGCGGCTGTAGGTTTGCAACTTACAGATATTGAAAAATTGATATACAGAATATCTCAAAATGAACTTTCAGGCTTAGCGTCCGCATATGCAAGAGCAAGAGGCGCGGATAGAATGTCGTCGTTTGGTGACTTTATAGCACTTTCGGATGTATGTGATTACGATACTGCGATGATAATAAACTCGGAAGTTTCAGATGGAATCATAGCGCCGGGATATGAGGCTGAAGCGCTTGAAATTTTAAAAAATAAGCGTAAGGGCGCATATGCGGTAATACAAATAGATCCTTCTTACGAAGCGCTTGAATTAGAAAAAAAAGAGGTTTTCGGAATTACTTTTGAGCAGGAGAGAAATAATTTAAAAGTGAATTTCGACATGCTTGAAAATATAGTTACTACCAAAAAAGAACTGCCTGAAAACGCCAAGCGAGACTTAATAATATCGCTGATAACATTGAAGTATACGCAGTCGAATTCCGTTTGCTATGCGAAAGACGGACAGGTTATAGGTGTAGGCGCAGGGCAGCAGTCACGTATTCACTGTACAAGCCTTGCGGGGGATAAGGCTGATATCTGGCATCTGCGTTCTCACGAAAAAGTGCTCGGACTTAAGTTCAGGCAGGATATAGGACGTGCCAACATAGATAATGCTATAGCGATTTACGTGAGCGATCATCCGGAAGATGTGCTCGCAGAGGGCATATGGCAGACCGTTTTTACAGATAAGCCGAGTGAGTTTACGAAAGATGAAAAGAAAGAGTTTCTGGAAAATATCAGCGGTGTTTCGCTTGGAAGCGATGCATTTTTCCCATTCAGCGACAATATTGAAAGAGCTGCGAAGAGCGGCGTTAAATTTATTGCAGAGCCCGGAGGATCCATTCGAGATGAGGAAGTTATAAAAAAATGTGATGAACTTGGAATTACCATGGTATTTACCGGCAGCAGATTGTTTCACCATTAGGAGTTAAGAGGAGATTTTCATGAAAATTTTAGTTGTAGGCGGTGGCGGTCGTGAACATGCGATAGTTAAAAAAATAAGCGAAAATCCGAAGGTAGATGAAATCTATGCACTGCCGGGTAATGGCGGAATAGAAAAATTTGCAAAATGCGTTCCCACAGCTGCCACGGATATTGAAAAGATTGTAGACTTTGCTGTATCCTGCAAAGTGGATTTTGCGGTGGTTACACCCGATGATCCATTGATAATGGGCTGTGCTGATTTGCTTCGTGATAAAGGCATAGCTGTATTTGGGCCGAGTAAGAAAGCCGCACGTATAGAGGGAAGTAAATCGTACTCAAAGGCGTTCATGAAAAAATATGGAATCCCGACTGCAAATTACGAGGAATTTACATCATATGAAGAGGCCCTTGACTACGTAAAATCGCAAAACACTTATCCTACCGTAATCAAGGCGGACGGCCCGGCTCTCGGTAAGGGTGTGATAATTGCAAAGGATGAGGTTGAAGCGGATGCGGCGCTGCGTTCTATGATGAAGGAGAAGGCTTTTGGAGCGAGTGGAGAAAAGGTAGTTATAGAGGAATTTTTAGAAGGCCCTGAAATTACCGTGCTTGCGTTTTGTGACGGAAAGAACATAAAGCCTATGTTATCTTCAATGGATCATAAAAAGGTGGGAGATGGCGATGTTGGGCTCAATACGGGAGGTATGGGAGTAGTTGCACCTAATCCGTTCTATACAAAGGAAGTCGAAACCGAGGTGTATGAGATGATCATGCTTCCTACAATAAGAGGATTGCTCGAAGAAGGGGCACCGTTTAAAGGCTGTATATATTTCGGGCTCATGCTTACAGAGCAGGGAGTAAAGGTAATAGAGTATAACTGTAGGTTCGGAGATCCCGAGGCACAGACAATACTTCCTATGCTTAAAGGCGATTTGCTCGATATAATGATCGCAACGGAAAAGGGCGAAATAGATGAGATTCCTGTAGAGTTTACAGGCGGTGCATCGTGCTGTGTAGTCATAGCATCGGGAGGTTATCCGAAGGAATATACAAAGGGTTATGATATAGATTTCAGCGAGCTTTTCGGAAGTGCTCCCGCAGCTCAGGAAAAAGTGGGATTTGAGGCAGACAGCGGAATAACGGTTTTCCATGCAGGTACTACGGTAACGAATGAAGGCGGAGATTCTGTTTATCATACGAGCGGCGGAAGGGTTTTAAACGTGGTAGCGGTCGCAAATACCCTCTATGAAGCGATAGAAAAAGCATATGGAGCAGCCCGAAAGATAAAATTCAAGGATATGTTTTTTAGGAATGATATAGGTGCCAAGGCTATGGAAGAGGAACGGAGGAAAAAATGAGTTTG
>ERZ773062.467-NODE-467-length-21486-cov-13.783864_pt1 | contig 21486 bp, 22 predicted proteins | sample MGYA00580626_ERZ773062 | MGnify/ENA primary metagenome ERZ773062 (study PRJEB29015, sample SAMEA2738003) | human oral metagenome | biome: human oral; feature: human-associated habitat; material: dental | place: China | collected 2058 ...
AAAGAGAGCCAATTGCAAAAGATTTTTTTAAAATCTGCAATTGGCTTTTTTTATTATAATTTTATACTGTATTTCTTAACTGTATCTTTTATTCTTTTTAAAGCTCTTTCTTTTCCAATTACATAAAGTACATTGTATAAGTCTGCTCCTTTTGGTTCACCAGTTAGGACAGCTCTTATAGGCATAAATATTTTTCCTGGTCCTTCTTGTAAATTGTCAAGTAAAGAATGTAATAAATCTTTAGCTTCTTCAGCAGTGAATTCATTACTTTCCCATTTTTCTAATTTTTCTATAAGTAGTTTTATAGCTTTTAATCCTACTTCATCTTGTAAAGAACCTAAAAGTTTTTCTACACTCTTTCTTTCTTTTTTATCCATGTCTTCTTTAACTTCTGGTAAAGAGAATTCATCAACAAAGAAGAATTTAGAATTTTTAGCAATTTCTTTTAAAGTTTTTGCTCCTTCTCTTTCAATAGCAACAATTTTCTTTAAAGTTTCAAATTCCTTTTCACTTACATTTTCATTTGCTAAATATCCTTCTTGTACAAAGAAAGGAATAGTTAATCTTGTAAGTTCGTCTAAATCTTTCATTTTCATATGTTGGTTATTAACCCATCCAAGTTTTACAAGGTCAAATACAGGTCCACCTAAAGTAACTTTGTCTATATTGAAGTTATCTTTAAATTCTTGTAAACTGAATATTTCTTGTCCATCACCATAAGAATATCCCATTAATCCTAAGAAGTTAACTAGACCTTCTTTTAAATATCCTTCTTCTTTATACCAAATTAAAGAAACAGGATTTTTTCTTTTAGAAATTTTAGATCTATCATCATTTCTTAAAAGAGGCATATGTATAAATTCAGGTGCATCCCAGCCAAAAGCTTTATAAAGTTGGATATGTTTAGGAGTTGAAGGTATCCATTCTTCAGCTCTGATAACATGAGTAATTCCCATTAAATGGTCATCAACTATGTTAGCAAGGTGATATGTAGGGAAACCATCAGCTTTTAGTAAAACTTGGTCATCTATTTTACTGTTTTCAAAAACAACATCTCCTCTTAATCTATCGTGGATTACAGTTTCACCTTCATAAGGCATCTTTAATCTTATAACATAAGGAACTCCAGCTTTTAATTTTTCTTCAATTTCTTCTTTAGTTAATGAACGACAATGTCCATCATATCCAGGAGGAAGTCCCATAGCTTTTTGTCTTTCTCTTAGATTTTCTAGTCTTTCTTGGTCACAGAAGCAATAGTAAGCTCCACCTTTTTCAACTAATTCTTTAGCATATTTTCCATATAGATCAAATCTTTCAGATTGTCTATAAGGTCCGTAATCTCCACCTACATCAGGTCCTTCTGCATAGTCTAGATCCAACCATTTTAAAGCATCAAAAATCATTTGTTCAGAACCTTCTGTATATCTATTTCTATCAGTGTCCTCTATTCTTAAAATAAAATCTCCATTATTAACATGGGCAAATGCAATATTAAATAATGCAATATAAGCTGTTCCAACATGAGGGTCTCCTGTTGGAGAAGGTGCTACTCTTGTTCTAACTCTTTTTTTACAATCAACACACATCTTTTATCCTTCCTTTCGTTCTTAAATTTCTTACCCTTTATTTTATCATATAAATATAGATATTTTCAAAAATATTTTTATAATTATTTTGAAATCATATTTTTTACTTCATTATATATTTTAGTAGTTCTCTCATCAGTTACTTTAGAATTTGGTTTTAAAGAATTTCTACTTCCAAAAAGAACACTATTCATGATTTGGTATTTTTTTCCATCTGTTGTTATAAGCTCAACTGAATTTCTATGAGCAATAGGAGAAAAGAAGTAGTAAAGAAAAGAAGATTTATTTGCCTCTTTAACCTCAGATATATCTGAAAGAGGTATTTCTAAGTTTGTCATTAATTTTCTCATTCCAAAAGCTCTTCTAAATTTTTGATAAAAGAAAGTCTTTTTATCTACATAACAAACTTCTTCAACAATTAAATAATTAAATAATTCTCTAAACATATTTAATACACTTATAAGAAATGCAATCATAACAGAAATCAAAAGTACTTTCTCTTTCATAAATTCTTCAAAAATTTTTGAACGACTCTCATCTCCAATAAAAGATAAATAAATAGCAGCAAAAATAAATGGAGTAAAAGGCCATAATAGTAAGATATGAGCATAAATACTGTAAAATTTGCTGTCTTGTGGTACTGGATTAATTTTTAATTCTTTTTTTTTCATATTTCCCCCTAGATATTAAATGTATTTTCATTTTTCACTTCCATTATCAAATCTTTAACTTCCTTAAAAATTCTTTTAGCTCTTTCTTCTCTAGTTTCGGCATTTTGATCATTTTTTGAACCTAGACGAAGATCATTCATAATAGCATATTTTATACCATCTCTTGTTTCTATTACAACTGAATTTCTTGGTTTAAAAAGAGAAAACATACCTACTTTTAACTTTTTTCGTTTTCTTTAATATTAGTAATTTCTCTTACAGGAATTTCAAAGCTTTTTATAGTTTTTTTAATTCCTAAAAAATCTCTAGTTTTAGTATAATAAAAAATTTTATTTTTCACATAGCAAACTTCTTCAGCAAAAGCACCATTTACAATATGAGGCATAGTAGTAAAAAAAGTTGTGATTACCATTAAGAAAAAGATTCCAATCCCTATTTGTGGAATAAAATTGTTTTTAAAAAGTTCCCTATTCAATGAAATCATAAAAATTGCCATAGCTATACATAAAAATGGCTGAAAGAAAAATATATATGTAATCATTTTTCCATCCTTGTTATTTTCTTCCAATGGACAAACTTTAATTTCTTTCATTTTAAATACCTCCACTTTATATAATTAATTATTTTTTATCCATCTTAAATATGAATTAATAAAATCATCAATACTTCCATCCATAACAGCCTTAACATTTCCTATTTCAGTATTAGTTCTATGGTCTTTAACTAAGGCATAAGGTTGGAAAACATATGATCTAATTTGGTTACCCCAACCAATATCAGTTTGTTCTCCTTGAATTTTTTTCATCTCTTCTTCTTTTTTCTTTAATTCTATTTCAAGTAATTTAGATTTTAACATTTTCATAGCAGTTTCTCTATTACTAAGTTGAGATCTTTCTTTTTGACAAGTTACAACAACTCCAGTTGGGAAATGTGTTATTCTTACAGCTGAGTCTGTCATGTTGACATGTTGCCCACCAGCTCCACTTGCTCTATATGTATCTATTCTGATATCAGCAGGATTTACTTCAACTTCCACATTATCATCAACTTCTGGAACAACTTCCACAGATGCAAAAGAAGTATGTCTTTTTTTATTGGCATCAAAAGGTGAAATTCTAACAAGTCTATGAACTCCCTTTTCAGATTTTAAATAACCATAAGCATTGATACCTTCAACTAAGAATGTAACAGATTTTACTCCAACACTGTCACCCTCCATAAAGTCAAGCTCAGATACCTTGTAATTCTTTAGGTTGCACCATCTAAGATACATTCTATAAAGCATATCAGCCCAATCACAAGCTTCTGTTCCACCAGCTCCAGAGTGAATTGTAACTATAGCATTGTTCATATCATATTCGCCATCTAATAATAGATTTACTTCAAATTCTTCTATATCATATTTTAAAGTTTTATGTTTTTCTATAAGTTCATTTTCAAAAGATGTTTCTCCACTTTCAACAAAATCTATTAAAACTTCTTCATCTTCAACTTCAGTTGCTAATTTTTCATATCTTGAAACTATATTTTTTTCAAAATTCATATTTTTGATAATTTCTGAACTTTTTCTTTTATCAGACCAAAAACCATCTTCAAAAGTTAACTTTTCTAAATCTTTTATAGTAGTTTTTCTCTTTTCTAAGTCAAAGAGACCTCCTAATACTATCAGTTTTTTCTTTCATTTCTAAAAATTCTCTTTTGATTTCTAAAATATCCATTATTCCTCCTTAATTACTTTTCCTAACTTATTAAATTATAATTGCCATTGCAGTTGCATATTTCTTTGAGTGTGAAATAGCAATTTCAATTTGATAATTTTCTTTTTTTCTTTGTATAATTTTATTTAATTTATCTGAAACAATAACATAGGGTTTACCTAAATCATCATTTAATATCTCAAAGTCAGTTAGAGCAAATTCCCTAACTCCTGTTCCAATAGCTTTGGAAATAGCTTCCTTTGCTGAAAATATTCCAGCATAAGTTTCTGTTCTATTACCTCTTTTAACAATATTTTCAATTTCCCTTTGAGTATAAACTTTAGCTATAAATCCTTCTTTTGAAATAGCTTTTTCTACTCTTTCAATCTCAATAATATCATTACCTATTCCTACTATCATAGCATTTTAAAGACCTTTCTAGTATTTTCATTAGTAATTCTAACAACATCTTCATAACTCATATTTTTAAGTTCAGCTATTTTTTTAGCTACTTCCTCTGTGTATATAGGCTCATTTCTTTGTCCTCTGTATGGAGTTGGAGCCATATATGGACAGTCAGTTTCAATAACTAGGTGTTCTATAGGGATATCTTTTACAACATCAACTAGTTTCTTGGCATTTTTAAAAGTTAAAACACCACCTATACCTAAATAAAATCTATCTATCATTCTTTTAGCACTTTCAACTGAACCAGGATAACAATGTAAAATCCCCTTTATATCTGGATATTCATTTAAGATATTTATTGTGTCTTCCATAGCTTCTCTTGTATGAATAACAACAGGTTTATTAACTCTTCTTGCTAATTCTAATTGTTTTCTAAAAATTTTAAATTGCTCTTCTTTAGGTCTAGTCATCCAATGGTAATCTAAACCAATTTCTCCTATTGCTAAAACTTTTGGATTTTTAGCAAGTTCTTCTAACCTTTTTTCAGCTTCATCACTATAGCCTTCAATTTCATCTGGGTGAAAGCCTATTACCGCATAAATAAAAGGATATTTATCAGCATACTCAACACTTTTTTCACTACTTTCTAAGTCAAATCCTATGTTTACTACAAAATCTAATTTTTCTTCTATTCTTTTAAAAACTTCTTCTCTATCAGAGTCGAATTGATGTAAATTTAAATGAACATGTGAATCTATAATCTTCATTTTTATTCTTCCTTTCAAAATTATTTTTCTTTATTATAGCATATTTAGATAAAGTAAAAAAAGTTATAAACAAAAAACTGCATATAAAGGAACACTTTTTATATTGTTTTCTAGTCCAAAATTTTTACTAGAAACTCTTATGCTATACTCAGGTTTATATGTTTTAACATAAGAATCAAGACTTTTTGAACGAGTATTGTTTGATGACTTTACTTCTATTGGAATTATTTTACTACCTTTTGTTATTATAAAATCAATTTCGAATGTTCCCTTCTCATTTTTCCAGAAATATGGTGTATATGAATTTATATCTAAATGTATATTGACATAATTTTCTGTCATTCCTCCCTTAAAATCGTTTAATTCATCTGAAAGATAAAGAATATCCTCAGGAACTATCTGTTTTTTTGCACATAATAAGCCCACATCAGAAATATAAATTTTAAAAGCATCTATATTTCTGTAATTTTCTAAAGGCTTTTTAATATCTTGAACACAATATATTTTAGAAATTATTCCTGATAAATTAAGCCATTCTATAGCATTTTCAAATTCAGAAGCTCTTCCACCTGTTTTTAGCAACTTATATTGAAAACGTGTGTTTTCCCTTGAAAGTTGTACAGTGATATTGTCATAGACTAATCTTGTTTTTTTTATTTCATTGTTAGTATTATATTTACTCATATCATTTAAGTATGAAAGTAAAATCATTTCTTGAGTGTGTCTAATCAAAGTATAATTTTCTGTTTCTTTAAATTTAGCAACACATTCAGGCATACCTCCAATAAGTAAGTACTTTCTATAATATTCCATAGCAAGATCATGTAAAATAGTAGGGAGTGGAGAGTTTTCGTTAAAACTTGTTTTAATTTGTTCAATTAGCTTATCTTCCCCCATTGCCAATAGGAATTCTTCAATATCCATAGGATAAAGAGTTTTTATATCTACTTTACCAACAGGAAAAGAAAAAAATTCTCTATTAACAGCAACCCCAAGCAAACTTCCAGCCACAATTATGTGATATTCTGGAGCTTGTTCTTGAAAATACTTCAATGATGTTAATGCTCTTTCACATAATTGTATTTCATCAAAAAAAATTAGTGTTTTTTCTTTTACAATAGTTTGATCAACTAATCTGGAAAGAATAGGAATTAAATAGCTAGGTTCTATATTTTCTTCAAATGTTTCTTTTAGTTTAGGATTAGTCTCAAAATTAAAATAAGCAATATTTTCATATTCAGATTTTCCAAAATTTAAAACGGAATATGTCTTACCAACTTGTCTTGCACCTTGAATTATTAAAGGTTTTCTATATGGACTATTTTTCCATTCTTTTAAATATTCAAAAATTTTTCTATACATGAACTCACCTCTTTTGTATTATTATATCACTATTTAGAAAAAAATGTAAATTTTAATATAAAAATCACATTAAAAAATGTAAAATAGAGATAAAAAAGGATTAATTTCTATTTTTTAAGAAATTAATCCTTTATATTTACTTATTCATATTTTTTAATGATGTTAGCTAATCTTTCTTCATTTTTTGGTAAAATATTTTGACTATCAGTTGTTGGTGTATACCAAGGTTTTGAACCAAAATATTGTTGATATTTCTTTTTCTTAAATCTGTAACCTCTTCTTGCATATAAAGTATTTCTGATTATAGCAAGTTCACTAGAAGAGAAATTATATAGATATGATTCATTTCCTCTGTTGATTACTTCATCGTAAACCTTCTCTAAAACCTGTAAGTCATAGTCATCATAGGCAGAATATTGTTGTGTATTTTCTTGAGAAGCAACATCATTATTTGTATCAGGAATAGTTTGTGGAACAGCAGTGTTTTCACTTGGTTCAGGAACATTTGTTACAGGAGTACTTTCAACTGGAGCAGTTTCGACTTCTGTTGTAGTAACTGGCTCAACAACAGTTGTTTGAGGCTCAGGAGCAATTTGATTAGTATTATAATCAGGTTGTGAGTAAAGAATTTGAGACTTTTTTGAACCTCTTGCAATACTCTTAATAAGAGAAATCACACCAGAAGCTAGAAAAATCCAAAAAAATAAAACTATTCCTAAAGTAATTAATTGAGCTTTAGTTCCAGCTTTCATGTTACTTTTTTTCTTTACAGAATCATTATTAGATTTTTTTGTTGATTTTTGAGGTAAAATAACATCCTCTTTTTCTTTCTTAGGTTCTTCAATTGTTTCTGTAGTTGTTTCTTCAGTTGCTGTTGAGTAATCTGCTTTTGGTACTTCAATTTTTACATTGCTTAAATCTAATTTAAAATCGTCATTGTTATCATTCAAAATAATCCCCCCCTTATTTAATATTTGATGATTTATTATAACATTTTTTAAAGAAAATGAAAAGAAAATGAGAAGATTTTTTTAAAAAGTAAAAATATATAAAAAAAGGTAAAAATTGTTTGCTAAAATTAACTATAAATAATTTGTACTTTAAGCTATGGAAAATAGAATGTTTTCTAAAAATAAAAAATATACTAAATTTAATATTTTATGCTATAATTAAAACAAATATATTAATACAGAACTATTTTAATAGGGGGGAAATAAAAAATGAAACTTGTAGAGGTTATATTTAAAGGGAGAGAAAGTTTCACTAAAAGTTCTGCCAAAGCACTGAGAGGATTTTTTGGTAATTTTTTTAGTGAAATAATAGAATTTCATAATCACTTAGATCAAATAACATTTAACTATCAAACACCAAATATTCAATATAGAGTAGTTGATGGAAATTTATCAATACTTGGAATAAATGAAGGCGGAGACATATTATTACAATCAATAGAAAAGATTAAATTAGACCAAATAATTTTAAATGGAATTAACAATAAGATAATAGAAAAGGAAATTAAAATAACTTTTCCAGAATTAGAAATCAAAGATAAAAGATTTGATTATAAGTTTGAATCATTTTGGATAGCTTTGAATGAAGAAAACTATAAAAAATATAAAAAAGGAGAATTTTCTCTTGATATACAATTAAGAAACAATATTCTTGAATTTTTTAAGTCTTGTGGAGTACAAGCTGAACAAAGAATTATTGCAAGTGGAAATTTTGAAGAACATGAAATAATTGAGAAAGATACAACTATTTTAGGTTTTACTGGAACATTTAAAACTAATGTTAACTTGCCTGACTTAATTGCACTTGGTAAAAGAAAAAGTGTAGGTTTTGGTATTATTAAAAGGATAGAAGTATGAAAACTATTTTAATAAAAACAAAAAAGCGTAAAAATAATATCAGCAAAGAATATTTTCAAGATGATATACAAAAAAGCTTATTTCCAAATGAGAAAAATAGTAATATCCTTTTGAAAAAAATTGATTTAGAAAATATTGAATTACTAATTAATGAAGAAGATTTAAATTTTTTAATTAATAAAATTTTAGAATTTAAGTTAAACGATAATTTTTATCTAAATAAAGAAAAAATAGTGATTCAAGAAATAAAGCTACTAGATAAAGAAAATGAAAAAAAATTTAAAATTAAAGATAATAAAGTAACTATTATTTTTAAAACTCCTGCTATTTTTAAAGTAGGATATAGTTTTTTAGATTTTTCAGTATCCTTACTATTTTTACTTAGTGCAAAAAAATATAACAGATTTCTTAAGGATAATAAGATAATTTTAGATAGAGAAGAATTAAAAAAGATAAATGTAGTTGAAGAAAATTTAGAAAAAGCTGAGTTTAATTCTTTTATGGGAGAAGTAAAATTAGATTTTTCTAATATTTCAGATGAAGAAAAAGAGAAATATGAACGTATATTAAATTTCATTTTAAAAAATGGAGTGGCTTATAAACACAAAAAATATTATGGAAAAATCAATTTAATTTAATTATTCATAAACAAGGAGGGATAAAATGACAAAATTTATTGTAGCTATTGAAACAGTAAAGATTAAGGAATTTTTATTTTCAACAAATAAGTTGAGAGTAATTAGAGGGGCAAGTTATCTATTGGATTATCTAAATCAAGTGGAAGTACCAAAAATTTTAGATAAAAATGGGATTACAGAAGAGAATATCATCTATGTAGGAGCTGGAAATGCTAAATTTTTTACAGATACAAAAGAAAAAGCTGAAAAAATTATAAAAGAAGTTAAAAAAACTTATGAAAAAGAAGCTCCTGGTGTAAAAGTAGCTGCTGTCTATAGAGAAAAAACTGACGATAAAAAAGTATGGGATAGTTTAGAAGAATTATCAAGAGATACAGCTATTGAAAAAAGTAAAGGTTTTTCTACTTTAAATATAGATTTACCTTTTGTTGAAAAATGTGAATTAAATGGAAGTGAAGTTGCTGAAATTGATTATTATAATCTCGAAGATGATTTACATAAATTAGGTTATAGTTTGAATGAAAAATATATATTGTTAAGTGATTATAATAAGACTGATAGTGATACAATAGATAAATTAGAAATAGAAGTTTTAAAAGATCATATAAAAGAAATAACTAAAACAACTGGAAGAATTTCAGAAGGAACTTTAAAAAAAATAATTGCTTCAGAGCTTTTAAAAGAAAGTAATAGAGCAGTATATAAAAAAAATGGTGATAAAGATAAAATAATAGGTTTTTATAGATATTTAATAGAAAAGTATAATTTAAAAATAAGATCAACTATTGATAATTTTGAAAACGAAGATAGTTTTATAGGATTTGTATATAGTGATGGAGATGGACTTGGAGATTTCTTTAAGAATATAAAAAAAGTTTTTATAGCTGCAGATGAAAGAAAAGTTCAAAATATTGAAGAAGAATATTTAAAGTTTTTAAAAAGTTTTAGTACTATTTTAGATGAAGTTACAAAAGAGTCACTTGCTGAGACTTTAAATGAAATATTTAAAGGAACTGATTCAGAAGATCCGAAAAGATGGGGAGAATTTTTAATAGTTGGTGGAGATGATGTTTGTGCCGTTTTTGATCCGACATTAGCCATTGAAATATCAGTAAAAACTCAAAAGAAGTTTGAAGAAACAATGGTAGATAGGATGTCAGAACTTTCAAAAGAGTTTACAGACTGTAAATTAAAAGAAGGAATTTGTGAAGTAAAAATTACTGCATCATCAGGAGTTGTAATAGCTAAAACAAAGACTCCAATGTTTCAATTATTTAAGTTAGGTTCAAAACTTCAAAAAAATGCAAAAATAGAAAGAAATGGAACAAAAAAAGATGGAAAATTAGCTACAACAGGATTCATAGATTTTCAAGTTGTTGGCTCAGAAGGAACTGTTGATATAGATGCATTTAGAAAAAATATATCATCTGAAGATAATAAAGTAATACAAAGACCATATTCTATAAAAAAAATTGAAGGAGTTAGACCTATTGAAACTTTGATTGATACTATAGTTGAATTAAAAAAATCTAATTTTCCTTCTAATAAGCTTAGATATATTTATGATCTAAAAAGAAATAGTGATTTAGAAGAGTTTGAAAAGAAAATGAATTTTATTAACATCTTATCAAAAATGGATAAAGAGCATATTGAAATAATAAAAAAACTAGGAATAAATTATGAAAACTATGATAAATTTAATGAAAATTTTGAAGATATTTTTGATATTTTAGAAATATATAAATTTATCAATGAAAAAGATATAGAAAAGGAGGGAAATAAATAATGAGAATAAACTATGAAGTAGAGTTACTTCTTCCAGCAGTAACTGCATCTTTAGGAGTTATAGGAAAAGATGTTGATATAACTGTAAAAAGAGATAAAGATGGATACCCTATTTTTAATGCTAAACATATAAAGGGAATTTTAAGAGAAAGAGTATATCAATTTAAAAAGGCTTTGGGAGTTGAAGAAGATAAGGTTAATTCCTTTATATATAAATATTTTGGAGCAAGTGGAAGTTACATTAAAAATGAAAATTTTATGCAGATTAGATTCTCTAATTTAACTATAAAAGATAAAGAAGTTTTTAAAAAGAGAGAATTTAGTAGCAGACTTGTTAGAAATAGATATGGAATAAGAATTAATAGGAAAACAAAGTCAACAATTCCCCAATCATTATTTAATTATGAATTTTTAGTAAGAAATAATGTTTTCAAAGGCTCTTTAGACATAAATGATGGAATAGAAAATAATGATTTAAAATTCATTTTAGCTTGTCTTTTTCATTTAGATAAGATAGGAGGAATGAAATCTAGAGGTATTGGTAAAGTAAGAGTAAAAATAAATGGAAATTATCTTGAAGGAGAAAATGGAGTCAAAGCAACTAAATCTTTAGATAAGATAATAAATGAATTAAAAAGAGAGAGTAATGAAAAATTAGATTTAAAAGATGAAAAGCTTATTAAATACAAATATACACTTGAATTAAAAGAAACAGCTGTTTTTAAATCAAGAGAATTGGGAAATTATGTAGAGAGTAGAAAGTCTATTCAAGGTTCAACAATAAGAGGAGCTTTAATAGAATATTTTCATAAAAAAGGAGCTAATTTAGACATCTTAAAAAAAATTGAAGCTTCAGATGCAATAAGAGAAGATAATAAAATTAGTTTAGCAAGCTTATTTGTGACTAAATATTGTGTAAAAAACGATGAAAATAAAATAGTTTCGATGTATGAAGACAAAGTTATTTTTTCAGAGACCGAATATAAAGATGGTACTAAATATGAAAGAACTTCTATTCCTGAACTAAAAAATACTGGAAATGAACTAAGTGTAAAAATAAATACTAAAGTTAAATCTGCTGAAAATGGTATGTTATTTAATACTGAGTATATATCTAATACAGAAAATAGCAAAAATATTATATTAGTTGGAGACTTGAAGCTTCCAAAAGAAATAACTGAAAATAAGTTTACTATTTATATTGGAAAATATAGATTTAAAGGTTTTGGAAAAGCTACTATAACAATAGAAAAATATAGTGATAAAATTGAAACAGACATTATAGATAGAATAAATGAATTAAGTGCTAAAGTACAAGAAGATATTAAAAGTAAAATTGGAAAAGAAAAAGAAAAAGAGATTGAGGATGAGATTGAAGACAAAGATAAAAAAACTATTTGCTTTGATTTGTATTCAGATATGATAATTCCATTTACAGATATTTATGATGCTGGAGAACAATTTTTAATGTTAGCAGGATTAAAAGATGAAAATTTTAAATTTAATCCAAAAAGAAGTTTCATAAATACTGGAAAATTAGAGGGATTTAATATTATAAATGGTATTAGAAAAGTAGATGAATTGATATTTGTTAAGGGAAGTGTATTTACATATACTATAGAAGAGAATGACCATATAAAATTTAAAGAAAAACTTATTAAAATAGAAGAAAATGGATTAGGATTAAGAAAAAATGAGGGATTTGGAAGAATTAAAATATGCACTGAAAGAGGTGATAAATATGAGTTGCCTTGTAAAAAGAGAGGATAAAAAAATAAATTTAAACTTAAAAGATAAAACTTATGAAACTATTGATGAATTTCAAGAAAGAATAAAAAATGAAGAAGAAGTAATAGATATAAGTTCTGTTAAAAACAATTTCAAAATAGACCATATTGATAAAGAAGAATTTCAAAAAGTAGTTAAAGAAATTTCTTTAAGTCAAATTACTAGATTTTATTCAGTATTAGAAAATAGAAGTTTCTCAATAGGAAGTGATTATGTTGAACAATTTTTAAAAGAGCAAATAACAAAAGCCCAAAATACTGATAATGAAGATTTAATAAAAGCAAGACCTTTTTATGAATACTATGGAAAACATTTTTTAGGAATAGATTTTAATAAAGATAAAACAGTGAAGAAAACTATAGTGTATACAAAAGAAAATATTTTAAAAAATGAAATTGAATTAACTTTGATAAAGGCTTATGTTAGATATTGTATTGGAAAGAAAAAATTAGAAAGTGAGGCGAAGTAGTGTGGATTTTTCAATTTTTAAAAATAAGTATAGAATTAGTGGAAATTTAGAAGTATTAACTGCTTTACATATAGGAAGTGGAATAGAAGAAAATGGATATGATGCACCTTTTATAACTATTGATGGAGATTCAAAAAATAAAAATTTCTATATTCCTGGTTCATCTTTTAGAGGATATTTAAGTACAAAACTTGAAAGATTACTTAATAAAGATAATAGCTTTAAACTTATTGATAGAAAAACAGGAGAAGAATTAAATGAAGCTGATGTGAAGTTAATTTTTGGATATACAAATTTACAAAAAGAAGATAACAACATAAAAGAAAGAATTTTAAAAAAATTAGCTTATGGTAAAAACAATGAAGATGATAAAGAAGAAAATTATTATAGTATGGCTGGAAGAATACATATATCAGATATGCTAATAATTTCAGATGTTAAAAGTATAAAAAGAGATGGTATAAAAATTGATAGAGAAACAGGAGCTACTAAGAATGGTGGGAAATTTGACTATAATGTTATCCCATTATGTTCTAAATTTAAATTTGAAATGGAGCTTGATAATGTAGAAGAATATCAGCTAGATTTAATAAAATTAGCTTTAAAAGATATTAGAGAAGGAGACTTATTTGGTGGGAAATTATCAAGAGGTATTGGAAAATGTAAATTAAATATAGAAAAAATAGAATATGTTGAAAAAGCTGATGTAGAAGATTACTTATTTAGAAATTTAATGAAAACTAAGGATGTAGAAAAATTTTTAGAAATTAATATTTTAGATATGAAATAGGAGGAGAATATGAACGAATTTTTAAAGCTTGATAATAGATTGAATTTAGAACTCAAAATAAAACCTCTTTCTCCTCTTTGTATAAAGTTATCAAAAGAAAAAAAAGAAGAAGGAGCTAAAACAGATTCTTATTCCGCAATTTTAGTTAGTGAAGAAGGAGAAAGAATAACAGATGACTTAGGACTTTTAAAATCAGATACTAGAAGAGGTGAGATTTACATACCAGGTTCTACCTTAAAAGGTTTATTTAGAGACAGATTCATCATAATGTATGGTGAGACTAATGAGAAGGGCGAAAAAATAGAAACTAAGTTCATAAAAAATCTTTTTGGTTGTAGAGAAGAAGATTCTGAAGATAAAAAAGCAAGAAAGTCAAGAATATTATTGCAAGATGCCTTCTTTTTTGAAAATGAAAAAAGAAAAAAATTCTATGAAGAAGATAAAATAAAAGTTCCTAATAAAAATGAAGCCATAGAACAATTTGTAAGCAGTAGATCTATTACTCCAATAGATCATTTTAGTTCAAAGGCAGTTACTCCATTAAAGTTTGAATATACAACTGAAGATTTTAGAACTGACATTTTACTTAATAATATCGAGCTCAAAGAATTACAAGGAATATATTTTATAATTAGAGATAGCATAAATGGAGAAATAAGAATAGGAAACTCTAAAACTCGTGGTTTCGGACAAATTGAGTTTTCAGTAAGTGATTTAAGATATAGTATTTTTTATGGGAAAGAAGAAGAATTCAAAAAGTTTGAACAATTTTTTGAAATAGATGAAGAAAAATCAACTAGAATAGCCAATAAGTATTTAGAAAAAGTTATGAAATTAAAAGATGATTATAAAGAAGTTAATGTAAAAAATCCAAATGATTTTATAAAAGTCCTTTTTAGCGAGGTGAGAGAATGAAAGAATTAGAAGATATAAAATTGGAAGATATTAAAAAAATAGAAATTTCTAAACCATATAATCTTATTTATTTAGATTATAATAAAAAAGAAGGTATAAAAATATTTAAAAAGGATGATCAATATAAAAGAGATATCAATACACTTTCAGATGATGATTTAAAAAATATGTATAGATTATATATTTTTAATAATGATTCTATGATAACAGTCTATAACTTTGGAAATGAATATAAATATTCGAGAATAGATACAGATAAAGATGATATTAAAGATGTTTCAATAAAATATATCTATTTGAAAGAAGAGAGTAATGAGAAGTACAAAAATAAAGCTCAGGCTATTAATGAAAAATTAGAAGTAAAAATTGGAACTATTAAAAGAAAAATTAAAGATAAAAATGGAGAGGAAAAAGTTGTAGATAGAGAAGTTATTCAATATATAGGATATATTGGAGGTGAAAATTGAGATGGGAAATAATATATTTGAAGTTATTGAAATAAACAAAAAAAAGATAGAATTAAAGGGAGTAGATAAAAGTATTAAAGTAATTTCTCGTCTAGAAGATCAAAGCTTAAAAAAAGGTGATTTTGTCAAATGTGAAGAAATTTTTGGAAATATCATAATTTCAGAAAAAGTTGATTCTAATTCTCTAAAAGAAGAAGATAAAGATTTACTTATGTATCCATTTAACTTTGTTTCACTTGGAGATGAAAATGAAATTGAAGAAAGTAGAGGTCCTATAAAAAAAGGCGATTACTCTGGTAAAATAGTATGTACTTTAACCAATTTAACTCCAATCTCTATTGGCTCAGAAAAAAGTAATGATTTTATAAAATTTAAAAATAAATATATTATTCCAGCTAGCTCATTGAAAGGTGAGATTAGAAACATAATAGAAGTTTTAACAAATAGTTGTATAACAAATGTCAAAGAAAAACATTTATATAAAATGCTTCCTGAAAAGTTTAGAACTTGTGATAACACAGAACATTTATGTTTTGCTTGTAGACTATTTGGAAGTGTTGGAAATGTTATGGAAGAAATACCTGTTAGCCAAAAATCTTATAGAGGAAGAGTTTTCTTTTCAGATGCTACTATAAATAAAGATAGTAAACCTCTAACTTTATCTCTACTTTTAGATAGACCAAGAGTAGATGAAAAAGAAAAAGAAAAAGCATTGAAGAAATTCTATACTAACTCTGAGGGAAAAATAAAAGGAAGAAAATTTTTCTGGCATCAAGAAAAATTATTTGAAAAAAACAATTTACTAAAAGATTTTTCTTTAAAAACAGATAATAAATTTTCAACTATTTCTTGTATGGATATTAATCAAAGTTTTAATTTTGAGGTTTATTTTGAAAATCTGTCTGATATAGAACTCGGGACATTAGTTTATGCTTTAGAGCTTGAAGAAGGATTGCTACATAAAATTGGTAGAGCTAAAGCTTATGGATTTGGTAGTTGTAAAATTGAAATAAAAGAAATTTTATTAGATAATGAATCTAAATATCAAAGTTTTATAGCTTCTTATAATCAAGAACTTAGTTTTTTAGAAAATATAAAAAAAAGATACATTGATTTGAAAAATACTCAAATAAAAGAATTAAAAATGATATTGAGTAGAGAAAATAATGTTAATATAAGTTATCCTAAGTCATTTCCAAGTAAATCTGATTCGAAAGGAAAAGTTTTAAAAAGTATTTTAGAATATAAATAAAGGTAAAAAATAATAATGGAAAACATAAAAATAGATTACAGTGATAATACAGTGATATTATCCAATATAACAGAAATAAATGATGAAAATTATTATAAAATTACTCAAATTGAAAGAGAATCTGTTGAGAAGAATATAGAATTTATTAATATAAAGGTTTTAATCAGTGATAAAAAAACTATATTCTTCTTAATGGAGAATTCTTTTACTATTAAAAATAGAGAAGGAAATTTCTATATATTTGAGAAAAAATGTCAAAATATAAAAAGTTTAAGAATTTCTTTAACAGCTGAATGTAATTATAAATGTTTCTTTTGCCATGGGGAAGGTTCAAAAATGGCTGATGAAAGAAAGGAAAATTCAAAAGAAGAGATGTATTCTCTTATTAGAGAAGCTATAAAAAATAATTATACTGATATAACTTTCACTGGAGGAGAACCTCTTCTTAAATCAGATGATATTATCTGGTATTTAAATAAACTTAGTGAGGATAATTTAAAGCCATATATAACTATAGTGACTAATGGATCTTTAATTGAAGACAAACTATTAGATGCTATAAAAAATTATGTAGGAGATAAGAAAGAGATTTTTAAGTTTAATTTCTCTATGCACTCTTTAAAAAATGATATATATCTAGATATAGTTAGACCTGTTGTAAAAAAAATTCCTACTCATAAAAATAATCTTTTAGAACTAGTGAAAGAGAATATAAAGAAAATTAAAGCAAGAAATCTAATAGTGAAGTTAAACTTTGTTTTATTAAAAGGGATGAATACTACAAAAGAAGATATAGGAGAAATTTTAGAGTTTGCTTACAATAATAAGATAGACTATGTTAAATTTTTGGAACTTTTAGTAACAGAAGATTTAATAAAAAAAGGTATGTATAAATTTTATCTGACATTAGATAGTCTTCTTGATGAATGGAAAGATAAATTAGTTTTCTATAAGAGAACTACCAGAAGAGATGAATATCTATATAAAGGTGAAACAAAGATTGAACTGCAACAATGTATCTGTATGGAAGGTTGTGCTAAGTGTTTAATTAATACCAGTGTATTTCTAACTTCAGAATCAAAATATTTTCCTTGTTTTTTAAAGCCTGAAAAAGTTATAGATATAGACTCAGCTGAATTAATTTCTAACATAACAGAAGGAACAGAATATATAAAAGAATTAGGAAGACAATATGGAAATGGCTCACCCATACTAGTAAGACAAAAAGAATATGTCACTGAAAAGAAAGACTTTTATTATATTTCCAAAAAAGAATTGAAAAAAAGTGAAATTGAAGAAATTTTAACTAAAAATTACTATCAAATGGATATAACAAGAAACTTTAAGGAAATATATTTTAAAAATTCTTCAATAAGTATAGAGGAGTATTTTAAGAAAGCTTGTATATATAAATTATTTGAAAATAGTGAAACTACAAAGTTTGAAGAATCTTTGCAAGAGATAAATTTCTCTATTAAAGATAATGGTTTTATAACAAAATTTTTAAATAAAAAATTAAATTATGATTCTAAGAAAATATCATCAGATAAAATAAATGAATATATTTCTTATATGAGAAAAATGAATTTTTTAGACTTTCTTCACTTAAAATGGGATACGACAATGTATAAAAAAAATAAGAATTCCATAAGTGTTGGTTATGTTAAGGCAAATGATAAGAAAAAAATTATCTTTATGAGTCCTAATACAAAATTTAGAGATATTAGTATTATCAAAGAATTAGATTTAATTGAACTAAAAGATTTACCTGCAAAATATATAATAGATAATTAAATTTTTAGATACTTCTAGGATAAAATAAAATTTCTCTTAGAAGTATTTTTAAAAAGTAAAATTTTAATAAATTAAGGTAAAACATTTGTAGTAATATATGAGTAGAATAAAAATATAGGAGGTAAAAATGAATAGGCTTGAAATGGAAAAAGAAATTGAAGAGAATATTAAGGGAATTGGATATAAAAATGAAGATAACACTTTAAATGAAGAAGGAAAAATTTTAAAGGATATTTACTCAACAGAATTAAAACTAGATACTAATTTAATTAATAATGAAAAATATAGAGAAAAATTAACAAATATATACATTAATAGAATTGAAAAACAAAAAATTAATGTCAATTTTCAAAGAGAAAAAATAACAACATTGGTATCAACTGTCAGTTTTACTAGAATTAATGATAATATTTTAGATGAACTTCCAATAGAAAAATCTTTAAAAATTTTTAATAAAATTAAAAATATATATCTATTTCATACGAAAGCAGCTATTGAAAATTATTTAAAAATTAAAGAAAAATTGACAAAAAAAGGATATAATGTTATAGGGGAAGAAGTGGATGAAACTTTAACTGAAATAAGAAAGTATTTACATAAAATATTAAGAGAAGAATTAAATAAAGATGAAACTATTGTTGACATCACAGCAGGTATAAAAATTTCTTCTATTTCGATGTATAAATTTGCTGTTGAAAATGGAATAAGAGCTATTAATTGGAAAGAAATTCAGTTACCTAGATATAATGCAAATACTTATGAAAAAGAAGAAAAAACTGATAGAATAGTTTTTAGTACAAGATTAGAAATACTAAAAGAAGCATTAGAAGAAAGTAGACAAATTTTAACAGATATAAATGATGCACTTGATAGAGAAGAATATGCTATTTTAGCCCGTTATTATGATAAACTAGATAGAAAAGATGAAGCTTTTTTCTTTGAAAATTTAGCAAAACTTTTTAATTTAGAAAATTTTCTTGCCTTAGATTCAGAAAATTTTTATAAACAACTCAAAGAATTTTTAGATAATATATTATCTTATAGAAATTTTGATAAAAATATAAGTGATAAAATTAGACCTTTTATTTTATTATTAAAAGTAATTTCTGATACAGATGAAGATGGAAAGTTTGATGAAAAATTTTTGGATGAAGATTCAGACTTTTTAATAGATTATTATAAAGAAGAAATAAAAAATTTTAAAATTGTAGATGGAGATTTTGTTGATTATAGTCTTTTAATGGAAGACCAAGACCAAGAAGACCAAGATCAAGATGAAGATGATAATAGCCAAAAGTTTTTAAAGAAGAGAGAGCTTTATTATTACTTAGCTCTAAAATTTTTAGAAAGAAAATATACTAGTACTAATTTGGAGGGAAATATACTTGAGTCTATAAAAGGAAAAGTTTTAGAACATTTAAAAACATCTGAATTTGAAAAATTTGAAGAAGAATTAGAAAGAAATGGGATAAGTTTTGAGATATTTTATGAAAATTTATTTGAAAAATACAATAGTGAAGAAGACTTAAAAAATATTTTAAATTTATTTAATATAAAAGAAAAATTTGAAGAAATTTTAACAAAACCAGCAACTTTTGTTGATAAAAATATTTTTAGGTTAGAAGACTATAATATAGAAATTGATTTTCAAAAAGAAGATGAATTTAAAGAAAAAGAATCAATAAATCATAAGTTTTATAGACAAATTTTGAGGGCAATATTAGAAACTAAAAACTATAGTATTAAGGAAAGTGATTTAAAAAAAATAGAATATTTTAAAAACTTAACAAAAAAAGAAGGGAAAAAAGTTTCAACTTTTGAAACTAGAATTAGTACTTTTAAAAATAAATTTTATAAGAAATTAAATGAAGCCATTAGAAGAAAAATAGGAGAAGAAGTTGAAGACTTTATAATGGTAGAAGAATTAAAAAATGATACACTATATAAAATAAATGAAAAATTCTTATAAGGAAGCAAGAAAGAGTAAATTTTCTTATTAAGTAATTTTTTTAGAAATTTTGGTAAAAAGTATAATATATAATTAAAACATAAATACAGATTTCTATTTAACAAATAAAATTAAAAATTATTTATGAAAGGATTTGATGTAAAATGTTGAAATTATTACTATTACTTTGGTTACTTGATGATTAATTCTTTTTTTATATCTTAGGTATTCCTTAATGCTTAAGAGTACCTAAGATAATCCAAATTATTTAAAAGTTAAGGAGGCTTATTTTATGGCAAAAGTATTAATAGCTGGAATTGGTGGAGGAAAAAATAAGAAAAAAGGTGAGTATGATCCTACTGTATATAGCATAGATGGGATTACTTACAAAGATGAAGAAAATATTTTAACATCTGTTTTAAAGAAACATTATCAAATTGATAAAATTATCTATATTGGAACAACAGGTTCAATGTGGGATAATTTATATGAGTTTCATTGTAGAGACATTAAGGAAGCTGAATATGATCAAAAATATCATTTAGATTTAATGGAGACCATTAGTGATTCTGATATGGATACTGATGTTAAGACTTTTAACTTATCAAAATTTAATGAAACTTTCAAAGGAAAAGTTAGAGGAATAGTTACTAAATATGGAATGAATGAGATTGAAATATTTGAGAATTTTAATTTAATTATTCAACTACAAGATGAACTTAAAGATGGTGATGAAATATATTTAGATATTACACATTCTTTTAGATCAAATGCCTTTTGGATGTTCCTAGTAATGAATTATTTAACAGATGTAGCTAATAAGAATATTAAAGTAAAAGCTATAACTTATGGTATGTATGAAGCTAAGAAAGATGATATAACTCCTGTTGTTGATTTAAATGCTTTCTATAAAATATTACAATGGATAAAAGGAGCAAATGCTTTTAAAGAATATGGAAATAGTTATACTCTTCTAGAAGATATTGAAAATGAGGATTTAAGAGCTAAAATGGAAAATTTATCTAATGCTTTAAATATGAACTATATTGCTTCTTTAAGAGATAGTATAAATTCTCTAAAAAAGATGGAGTCTCAACTAAATAGTTTAGAAGGACCAGCAGCTTTATTAATACCTAAAGTTGTTAAAGATTTCTTGAAAACATTTGATTAAAAATATGGTCGCACACTCGTTGCTCTAGCACTCGTAGGGGTGTTAGCTGTGAGTTAGACCATTAAGTATAGTCAGCATATATAGAAATATGTATGTAGAGGTAGCAACTT
>ERZ773062.468-NODE-468-length-21439-cov-15.932192_pt1 | contig 21439 bp, 14 predicted proteins | sample MGYA00580626_ERZ773062 | MGnify/ENA primary metagenome ERZ773062 (study PRJEB29015, sample SAMEA2738003) | human oral metagenome | biome: human oral; feature: human-associated habitat; material: dental | place: China | collected 2058 ...
TTTTCTTCGCTTTTGAAGTGCGACGTGCAGGTACTGCCATTTTGTTTTCTCCTTTTAAGATATAATTCAGTTAGGTTTGATTTTCATCAACTTTAATAGTATATCAAAACTTTTTTGTAAAGTAAAGTTACTTGACAAAAAAAGTTGTATTTTTTTATCGTACACTGCTAAATTGTCTGAAAATTTAAAAATTTTCTTCTGTTATTCATATGAAAATTGTGCTATAATGGAACAAACTGAAATGGGAGGGACTTGAATGACAGAATTAGATAAACGTCACCGCAGCAGCATCTATGACAGCATGGTAAAATCACCTAACCGTGCTATGCTTCGCGCGACTGGAATGACAGATAAGGACTTTGAAACACCGATTGTTGGGGTCATTTCGACTTGGGCAGAAAACACACCGTGTAATATTCACTTGCATGACTTTGGGAAATTGGCTAAAGAAGGTGTTAAATCTGCTGGTGCTTGGCCTGTGCAGTTTGGGACCATTACCGTAGCCGACGGTATTGCCATGGGAACGCCGGGTATGCGCTTCTCCCTGACGTCTCGCGATATCATAGCAGATTCTATCGAAGCAGCTATGGGTGGTCATAACGTCGATGCCTTTGTAGCTATCGGGGGTTGTGACAAGAACATGCCTGGTTCCATGATTGCCATTGCCAATATGGATATCCCAGCTATTTTCGCTTACGGTGGTACTATCGCCCCTGGAAAACTGGATGGCAAAGACATCGACTTGGTTTCTGTATTTGAAGGAATCGGTAAGTGGAATCACGGCGATATGACAGCGGAGGACGTGAAACGTCTCGAATGTAATGCCTGCCCTGGCCCTGGTGGCTGTGGCGGTATGTATACTGCTAATACCATGGCGACTGCTATCGAAGTTCTCGGTATGAGTTTGCCAGGGTCTTCCTCTCACCCAGCTGAATCTGCTGATAAGAAAGAAGACATCGAAGCAGCCGGTCGTGCAGTTGTCAAAATGCTTGAACTTAGTATCAAGCCTTCAGATATCTTGACTCGTGAAGCCTTTGAAGATGCCATTACAGTAACCATGGCTCTCGGTGGGTCAACCAATGCCACTCTTCACTTACTTGCCATTGCCCACGCAGCTAATGTTGACTTGTCACTTGAAGACTTTAATACCATCCAAGAACGTGTACCTCACTTGGCTGATTTGAAACCTTCTGGTCAATATGTCTTCCAAGACCTCTACGAAGTTGGTGGTGTGCCTGCGGTTATGAAGTACTTGTTGGCAAATGGATTCCTTCACGGAGACCGCATCACATGTACTGGTAAGACTGTCGCTGAAAACTTAGCTGACTTTGCAGATCTTACTCCAGGTCAAAAAGTCATCATGCCACTTGAAAATCCTAAACGTGCGGACGGTCCGCTTATCATCTTGAACGGTAATCTTGCTCCTGATGGTGCAGTTGCCAAGGTGTCCGGTGTTAAAGTTCGTCGTCACGTTGGTCCAGCTAAGGTCTTCGACTCTGAAGAAGATGCTATCCAAGCTGTCTTGTCAGATGAAATCGTTGATGGCGACGTAGTCGTTGTTCGTTTCGTTGGACCTAAGGGTGGTCCTGGTATGCCTGAGATGCTATCACTTTCATCCATGATCGTTGGTAAAGGTCAAGGAGATAAGGTTGCCCTCTTGACGGATGGCCGTTTCTCTGGTGGTACATATGGTCTGGTTGTCGGACATATCGCTCCTGAAGCTCAGGATGGTGGACCAATTGCCTACCTCCGTACAGGCGATATCGTTACAGTTGACCAAGATACCAAAGAAATTTCCATGGCTGTATCCGAAGAAGAACTTGAAAAACGCAAGGCAGAAACAACCTTACCACCACTCTATAGCCGTGGTGTCCTCGGTAAATACGCTCATACCGTATCTTCTGCATCACGTGGTGCCGTTACAGATTTCTGGAATATGGAACAATCTGGTAAAAAATAAGCACTATTACGGATTGATTTATTACCAACCATTCTAAAAAACATACAAAAAGGATGAAGTTCTTAGGAACTTCATCCTTTTCTAGTATCATAGCCGCAGAGTATGTCAGCTATTCTATTTTTTGTTTTTTCCACAAGAAAACGAGTAGAATAAGAGAAGCTAGTGAAAGCATTACTCCGAAGTTTAACCCTGGAGGATTATATGTCCATACAATCTCATGTTCTCCTTCCGTCAGTGATACACCCATAAAGAAACCAAGCGATTTTTGAACTTCTTGAGCTTGACCATCTACTGTTACACTCCAACCTGAATGGTATGGAATAGTGAAAGTTGCAAAGGATTGTTCACTATTTGTAACATTAACGTGTGCTTTCACTGTTGAATTTGAATAGGAATCAATGGTGATGTCATTTGCTTTTTTAAACTGTTCCAAAGCTTTGGTTAGAGTTGGTATATCGATTGAATAGAATTTAAAACCACTAATATCCCATTCTTTGGCTTTTCCTTCATCAATTGTAAATGTGAGCGTTTTGTTTAAGTTTCCATTTCCAACCACCCATAATTGATTTTCTCGGAATCGATTTTCATAAGGATAACTTGATCCGTCTACCAACACTTTTGATTTAATGACTGAACCGGCTTGTCTTTCTGGAATTTCGACAAAGTACAACTTGTTTGGTTCAAGAGATAACTGCCATTCAATTTTTACCGGAGTACCTTCTTTAGTAATTGTATATTTGTCACCATTTTTCGTTAAATTTTCAACATGGGCTTCTGATACACTTACTTCTTTAAGACCTTCTTTCTCAGAAATTCCCACAACTTGTAAGAATTGATTTAAATTGTTAACAGGTTTGTGCTTTTCAAAGTTTACATTTATTGCAAGATCCTTATTTGTTAAATATCCCAAGGAGAGGGCATATGGATTTTGATAAACAGTAAAGTTCTTTAAGGTTCCTTCTTTCTGATATAAACCACGAATATCCGCAAAGACTTTATTTTCATCGCCACCCATCATAAACCGCGAAAAACCAAACATAGAATCTAAAATAATATTTCGCCCTGTATAGTTTACAACTGATTGTGAGGCAGGAAGTCCTAAGTGACTAAATTCTTCAATTAATGTATGCTCTAAACTCGATGTAAAATGAGAGGCTCCATTATAATTATAAGCAATCGGGAAATTGGCATGCGACAATCCCTTATTCATCTCCAGACGTGTAAATTGATTTAATTTACTATAACCTTCTTCATCAAAAGCAATCGCATACTCCATTTGAGTCTTCAAACTAGAATTACTAACGAAAAATGGTACTCTTTTCAGTCCAATAAACGCACCCAATATTAACTCTACAATAACAACTCCGGTAACTATTTGTAGTCTTCGAGATAAATCCACCTTTGTTAGAAAGAATGCACATGAAACGATACTATAAATAATAAATGCAAGTATTTTCTGTAATGTTTCTACATAAGAAAGTGTAGCAAGCATTGAGAACAATAAAATTGACCCAAAACCTATAAGAGCTACCAAAAATTCATTAAATCGGAATCTATTTTTCCACTTCATCAAACTTTCGGAAGCTAAGACCAACATAAAGGCATTTGCAATCCAAGAATTTCTAAAGTAGAAACCGACCGGACGTTGCCCCATATGCCAAATCTGATCAAAGCCTTGAATATTGAAGGAAAGTAATAAAATCAATAATACGAATGTTGCAGATAATTTGCTACGAAGAGAAATTTCTTTTTTTACATAGAAAACAAACAGTCCAAAAAGGCCTAAACTTCCAATGAAAAGGTGCGGTAAGGCTTTTGGGTCCCCCCACTCTTTTTCACTAAAAGAGCCTAAAATAAATTTTTGAGGAAAAGTTATAAGATCATTTACGATTTTAGAAGACCATTCAAATGTACTTCCTGCACTTGCCTTACTTTCTACCAAGGCACCAAAGACTGGTAGCAGCCAGAACATTGCAAGTCCTACTCCAATCATTGCAAACAATGCAACCCTACCAATTTTCAATAGGTAGTCTTTCAAGGAAGATTTCTTTGAAAAAACAACATAGAATGCATATAGAGCCACAAAAATGCACATCATATACCCTGTATAGAAATTCGTAATCAAGCTGACTGCAAGGAAAATCGGTAATTTAAATGATCGTTTTCCTTCTACGACTTCTTCAATACCAAGAAGAATGACAGGAACGTAAATTAGATTATCTAAAAAGTTGGGATTGAAATGCTGAGATACAATAAATCCACTAAGCGCATAAGATGTAGATAAACCTAATGAAAGCCAGTAATTTTTGCTAATCCCTTGATATTTCTTTTCAAGAAAATATCCAAACGCCACTCCCATTACTCCAAAGCGAATGAGTGGAATCACATAACTCAAAATATGAAATGTCGAAATTGGAAAAATTACGTATAAAAACGTGAAAGGACTTAAACTATTAAAGCCCCATACACTTGGCATTGCTCCTCCCAGGGATTTAGAGAAGGACCAAAACAGACCGCTAAAATCGCCGCTCCAAAATAGTTTATGTAATCCGATATAAAGCGGAAAATATTGTGAAAGAAAATCTCCACTATGCACCGAATTTTGTGAAAAGGGAGTCAACCCTAAACAAAGGAAGACTCCTAACATACCCATAAATGGAACAAAGAATAGCGAACTAAATTTTAATTTCATTTTTGAAATTTTCATTATAGTCTACTCCTACTAAATTAAATCCATTTTTTATAAATTGCAAATCCATAAAGAGAGGTTGATAAGATTGAAATTAGAAAACCTGCAACAAATCCAGCTGGCAAGTAGCTGATTTCAATTGTATGTTCACCTGGTGTAATCTTGTAGGCTAACAAACTATCCCAAACTTTAGCTGTTTCAACTACTTTTCCATCTACTTTAACAGTCCAACCTTTTTCATATGGGATACTGGTCATCATCCAAGTACTGTCATCAGTTATATTAACTGTTCCTTTAAAACTACGATTATCCCAATGAGTTAATTTTATTCCCTGCAGCTGACGTTCTTGAATGATACGATTTGCTAGAGCAGCATTAGAACGAGCCAAGCGTAGTCCAGATAAATTATATTCATTATCCGAATCAATTTCAATCGTTAAATCTGTAGGTTGACCAACTGAATTATGTGCAATTTGAATAAATTGCGTTTGTTGGAATTTATCTTGGAATTCATAATTTTTGCCATTTAACATGACACGAATTTTATTTTTATCTGTATGAGATAATTTTTGCGGAATTGCTACCCAATAATCTTCAGCAGATTGAGGTAATAAATGATAGGTAATCGTTCCTGGTTTAGATGAATCAATACGCTTATAGGTTTCTGGTTTAGACGGATCTACAACTTCCATATTATCCAATTTCATCTCATTTGCTCCGAGTACAGCTAAATAATTTTCACTCGTTGCCCCCATAGCTTGTACAATCTTATTTTGATTTTGAATCGGTTGATGGTTCTCTAATTTTACATTCACCGTTGCATCATTAACACCATAAGCAATTGGCAAAATCAAACCTGTCTCGAATGTCTTTGTTCTAGCAGCTTCATAAACAGGTGCTTTTGTCGTAATATCTTTACGCGTTACCATGTTTCCGAATACATACAGTTTGGATGTATCAGGATAGTCCTCTTTAAGCACTGGTTTTGGAGTCACTAGATATTTTACTGAGAAGAGCGCATCTTGGAACGGAGTTCCTTGATAGTAGGTCGTTGCATTAATTCCGTTGTTTCCTAAACGGTCAAATAAATCACGTGTACTATTTTCCAGGTTGGAACTGAAAACCGATAGTCCTGGATAATCCACCATAAATGGATCATTCTTACTTAAATTAAATGATTTGTTAATTCTGTAAAAATCACTGTGGTCAGGTCTAATTGGATTAATCGCTTCCTTTAATTGTAAAACTGCATCGTGATACTTATAGGCGTCTGTATACCCAACTCTTGATTGAACAAGCGCTGCATTAGCTGTCAACTCAACCACAGTCAAAGCAGCTATAATCATCCAAGCTCTTTTTACTTTGGGATAGAATAAAGCTGCAAGCAAAACCACAAAAATCAAAATCGTAGCAAGACGTTGCCAAACTGTTAAGAAAGAATGTTGTTGTAACTGCACAATAGAAAAGATAACTGCACCGCTAATCAGTAGGAAGCTAGCTTCTCTCTTAGTAAATTTTTCTACTTCTCGTAGACTTAGATAAGCCAAATAAACTAAAAAGAAAGCAATAATCCATGAGAAGCGATAGAAAAATCCAGCAGGATTTTGTCCCATATGCCACAACTTACTTGTGAACTCATGAGCACAAGAAATCAAAAACACTACGAGAACAAAACTTGCTGCAATTTTACTCCATTTTGAAATCTTACTTGAAATAAAGTAATAAAGTGTTCCTAGTAAACCAAAGCTAGCCACATATATATTTGGCAAGTTAGGTCCAGCTGGCCAAGAAGTATTATCAAAAGCTCCTAAAAAGAGTTTTGCTAAAATCTCAAACGGATTGATTTGTAACTTCCAATCAAATCTCAGAGTGCTTTGCAAGCCCCCTTTTGTTGATACCAAACTAATCAGAATTGGGAGCAATACAGCTGATACTATTCCAACAGCTAGTATTGATGCGGTAGCTAATTTCCCCAGTCTTGTTAGAATAACCTTTTTATTTCTTAAGTTCTCTGAACGAATAATGTAGAACAAAGCATAAATGACCACAAAAATGCAGGTCATATAACCCATGTAAAATTGTACAAAGAGAGATAAGGCAAGCATGCCAATATAGCCTCTTGGAGACTTATTATCTAGTACTTGTTCAACCCCAATTAAAACTAATGGAAGCATGATCATTCCATCATAGAAAATTGGGTTCATTTGATAACTAACATTAAACCCATTTAATGCGTAGATGGTAGCGACGATTGGAACTAAGTAGGCCTTATTCTTTAATCCATCATAACGTTTAACCAAGAAATGTGCCATGGTTAATCCCATCGCTCCATAACGTAAGGCAATAACGATTGGAACCACCCATTGGAAATTCTCTTCAGGGAATAATAGGAACAGGAAGTTAAATGGACTCAACAAATTGAAGCCCCAAATCCCTAACATCCCACCTCCAATGGATTTAGAGAAAGAGTAGAAGAAACTACTCCAATCGCCATTTAAAAACAAATGTTTGAAATAAGCATATAAGCCAATATACTGTGCGTTAAAGTCAACCGCCATGAGTGACTTTGTCCCGAAAGGAAAGAAGCCATCAATAGCCCAAGCCACAAACATGATGAGCATAGGCGCAATAAAACTTGCTAGATAGACTTTTTTCTTAGTCGTCATTTTGCTCTCCTTTTACAGTAATGTTCGTTTGGTCCACAAGATAATGTGGACGCTTCTTCACTTCGTAATAAATCTTACCGATGTATTCTCCGAGTACCCCAATAGAAATCAATTGAATTCCACCAAAGAGAACGACTGAGAAGATTGTAGTAAAGTATCCACTCACGAGTGAATCCGGCACTACAAGGTATTGGATAAAGGTCCAAAGAACATAAACCAATGAAATTAATAAGCAGAATAAACCAAAATTAATACACATACGTAGAGGTTTATCGTTGAATGATAAAATCCCTTGGATCGCATAGTTCAATGAGAACTTCAACGAGTATTTTGTTTCACCTACAGTACGAACTTGGTTTTCATATTCGATAACTTTTTCGTTAAAGCCGATCCAAGCAAAAATTCCTTTAGAAAAACGATTGTATTCTTGCATAGATATAATGGCGTTTACAACTTTACGGCTAAATAATCGGAATTCAGAGACTCCGTCCATTAGCTCGATATCCATCATTTTATTGGCAAGTTTATAAAAATGTTTAGCTAAAAAAGTACGGTGACGTTTTTCTCCTGTACGTGTACGACGAGCACTTACAACATCGTATCCTTGCTCATAAGCTTCAATCATTTTTGGAAGCATTGCTGGTGGATGCTGCAAATCTCCATCCATTAGAATAACTGCTTCTCCTGTTGCATATTCAAGTCCTGCAATAGTTCCAGCTTCTTTCCCGAAATTTCGACTGAAGCTGATGTATTTAACACGTGAATCGCCAGCTGCGATGGCTAACATACGTTCAAAAGTACGATCCTTACTACCGTCATTAATAAAAATAATTTCAAATTCCGCTTTTGTAATTTGATTGATTTCTTTAACCAATTCATCATACATCTTCTGAATCATATTCTCTTCGTTATAAAACGGAATTACTACAGATAATTTCATATCTATCCTACCTTATTCTTTTTATTATAATCACTTCTACTATAATAACATTTTTTTGAGTGAAGTGGTTACTCTTAACAAAAATTTTTGTTTATTGTATGAAATAAATAAATAAAAAAAGAAAAATATAAATCAGGTCTTTCATCCCGATTCATAATTCATCTTATCACTCTATTTTTTTATCGTGGAGGTAGCCCTAGAGCTATACGCCCATAACGACTAATGCGTGTAATCTTCCATGCAGGAGACCAGGTAACCTCAACCTTGACATCTTCAATGCCATCAATTTGTTTTAAACCTGACACAATCTCGATTGGCAGACTTTCTGCACAGTCACAGGCAGTATCAGTGAAGGTCATAACAACTGTACAAAGGCCAGCCTCATCTAAATGAATCTCATAAATCAATCCAAGATTGTATACATCTAACTCTACATCTGTATCATAAACTTTTTCGAGTACTTCAATGATTTGATCTTCCAATGCTAGAGCACGGTCATTAATCTTGATGTCTTCTCTCATTGCATTCCCTCCATTTTTTGATTGTTCCTATTTTCTCATAATTCTGACAATTTGGCAAGTTTTTCCCAATTCTCGTAAAAGCAAAAAAGTAGAGATACAATCTCTACTTTTTAGTGATTATTTTGATTTGACAGGTTTGTCTGCGAGAGCTTTAACGGCAGCATTAATGGTTTCTGCGTAAAGTTTTGCTCCTTCATCCTGCTTGGTCGTATCACTACCGAAGTGAACCTGGTCTGTTCCCTTCCAAATATCTGGATGATCTTTAGCCACTTGGTTCCAATCTGCTAGTGCTATATAAGGATATTTTTGTGCTAGTTCACGCGCATAGCTTGCATACTGCTCAACATAAGGTTGCGTTTCCTGCGTTGTGTCTCCCTCGTATGGAGTAACTAAAACAAGTTGATGTCCTTTTGGAAGATTTGTTATCAGCAGATCCAAATCAGCTTTATAATTTTCAGGATTATTAACGCCAGTCGCAATGACTACAATTTTAGGCAAGGCCTTATTCTGACTGTAATTCAGCATCAATTCATTTGCCTGTTTGGTATTTCGACTGACCTGACCATCAATCTGCGCATCTGGCAAGACTTCTTTTAGTCCCTCTGAAGCACGCAAGGTTACCGAATCACCAATGATGGATACACCCTCTGCTATATTATAGCGACTGGCTTCTGCTTGATCTGCCATGGTTTTTGTTCGGTTCATATTGGTTTGCGCCTGATTGAGACCATTAACCATCAAATCCGTTTCAAATGCGCCTACTTGAGGAGCTATCAATATCACGACAACGGTAATCAGACCAAGTACTCCAGCACTACCAGCAAAGACCGGTTTAATGTGCGGAATTTCTTTTGCCTTTTGCAAGAGTTCCGTAGTTTTTCCTGCTACCAAAGGTTCGATGACATAGAAAGAAAGGGTTGCGAAGATATAAGAGAAGATGGTGGTTAAAATCACTGCCGGAATATTTCCCATTAACTGTGAGAAAATAATATAAAACGGCCAGTGGAAAAGATAGACAGCATAGCTGGTATCCGCTAAAAAGCTGATAATCTTTGGCTCTTTGATCGTCGGCGTTTTCTCATGCAAGACGCGTGCCGCAACAATCATCAGAAGCGCTGCTAAACTTGCAAACAAGAAGCCGAGTAAATAAGCAAAGAGAAATGTAAATTTCACAAAGAAGGTCAGTAAGAGCAAGACTCCTAGTCCAGCTCCAAAGACTAACAAAGTCTGCTTCAAATCCAAGCTTCTATTCAAACGTTTAAGAAGTGGCGTTGCATGACGAACCCCTATTACGGTAGCAAGCACACTACCTAAGAAGAATGGATACACATGAGTTAAGCTTGAAAAGTATACTGTTGAGTAAGAACTTACAATAAAACTACCGATAAACATCGAAAGGAAACTGACGATAAAGGCAGCTGATGAAAGTAGGAAGATTGTTCCTCGTAGTTGTCCACTTGTTTTTGCTCGTTTGGACAAGAACCAGACTGCTAAGCCCCACAAGATATAGTAATGAACTTCAACAGCTAAGCTCCAGTTGTGAACAAAGAGGTGAGGGATAAACTGAGATTCATAACTTCCTCCTGTCAGCATTTCATAGAAGTTAGTCATAAATCCTAGAACACCGGCAATCTGCCCACCAATTCCTGCCACATAATCTTGGCGAACCAAGAAGGTGAATGGCATGATGACAAGAATCATTAAAACGACCGGTGGAAAAATTCGATAGAAACGTCTTCTAAAAAATCCTAAGATATCAATCTTCCCTTTTTGTCCAAATTCTTCTAATAAAAGTGATGTGATCAGAAAACCTGAGAAGGTAAAGAAGACGTCAACCCCGAAGAAACCTCCTGGGAAAGCCGTTTGAAAGAAATGATACAAAAGTACCAAAAGCAAACCTGTAATCCTAATCAAGGAAAACCATTTAATACGCATACGAGTCTATTCTCCATTCATTAGATTGGCAAAAAAGCCATCTAACTTTCATTCATAGTACCCTTATTTTATCAAAAAAAACAGAAAAATCCTAAGATAAAACTTAGGATTTTTAGCGGATCTCAAGCTAAATTTAGAAATTTCGCCCTGACTTGTTATAACCATATTTTTCAACAAAATGTTCACGAAATTCCAGGAGATTATCATCCATAATAGCCTGGCGAACCTGCTTCATGAGATTGAGCAAGAAGTAGAGATTATGGTAACTTGTCAAGCGGATACCAAAGGTTTCATCTGCCTTAAGCAAATGGCGTAGATAAGCACGGGTATAATTCTTACATGTGTAGCAATCACACTCTGGATCAAGAGGTGTAAAGTCCTCTGCAAACTGAGCATTCTTGACTACCAAGCGACCTTGACTGGTCATACAAGTCCCGTTACGAGCGATACGCGTCGGCAAGACACAGTCAAACATATCTACCCCACGGATCACCCCATCAATCAAGCTATCTGGCGCTCCTACTCCCATCAAGTAACGAGGTTTGTTCTCAGGAAGCAGTTGGGTCGTAAAGTCCAAAACTGCATTCATCTCTTCGTGTGTTTCTCCAACTGCTAGTCCTCCGATAGAATATCCTGGGAAGTCCATACTTACAAGGTCATGCGCCGACTGACGACGAAGGTCTTCAAATCCTGCCCCCTGTACAATCCCAAATAAACCTTGGTCATGCGGACGACGGTGAGCCTTTAAACCACGCTCTGCCCAACGGCTAGTACGTTCAATCGATTTTTTAACATAATCATAAGGCTGATAAAATTGAGGACATTCGTCAAAGGACATCATAATGTCTGAGCCTAGATTATTCTGGATAGAAATAGCCTTTTCAGGTGATAGGAACATTTTAGAACCATTGAGGTGGTTCTTGAAGGTTACCCCTTCTTCTGTAATATTACGGCTATCCGCTAGAGAATACACTTGGAATCCACCGCTATCCGTTAAGATTGGTTGGTCCCAATTCATGAACTTGTGAAGACCTCCAGCACGGGCAATGAGTTCGTCCCCAGGGCGAAGCCACAAGTGATAAGTGTTGGATAGGATAATCCCTGAACCCATCTCTTTCAATTCTTCTGGCGACTGAGTCTTGACCGTTGCCTGAGTCCCTACTGGCATAAACATAGGCGTTGGGAAGGTACCATGGGGTGTGATAATCTCACCCAAACGAGCTCCTGTGTGTTTTTCTTTTTTAATCAATCGATATTTAATTGGCGAATCTGACATTTTTACCTCCGAAGCTGGGAAAGACAGTCCCAGTTCTTACTTTGTGCCCAGTGGCATACTGTATGATTCTATCAAAAAAAACAGGAACTGTCACGAACTATGGTATAATGAAAGAATGAAGTACCCAAAAATTAATTTAAAAGAAGTTCGCGAGCAGGCTAGACAATTTCAAGCCGAGCACCCTCGCTTGTTGCTTGTCTTTTTATTACCAAGTATTCTCTTGATTCTATCGAGCTTTATCAGACCTTTATCCCTACTTGATGAAGGCATTCTTGAACAGTCCTTCTTGAGTTTTCTAGGGATTACAATCCAGTCTGCTCTCTTTCCGATAGCCGTTGGATTTACAAGTTCCATCATCCTAGCTGGTGCTCTCTTTACCACGATTAATCTTTACAGAATTTCTGAGATAGAGCTGTCCTTTAAAGATAGTCTGTCCTTGCTTGACAACCGCTTCTTTACCCAAACTTTTCTAACGCTCTTACTCAAGCGTTTCTACCTCTTTTTATGGAGCATCCCTAATCTTTTTGGAGTCTACTTGCTCTTTTATAGCAGTGCCATGGCTCGTAAATTTGTGGAACTTCATCCCGAATTTCCATCTGTCGACGTGACAAATCCAGATATCGAACACTTCCTACTTACTTTTGCTCTCTATTTCTTTGGTAGCGTCCTAGTAATGATTTTGGGAACCATTATCTATCTTCCACAATATTATGCCTATTCCCAAGTTGAACTACTTTTATGTGACACCCTTGCAATCGGAATTGCCAAACCGAGCCGCGTGCTGCATACCAGCCGCTTTCTCATGAAAGGCTATAAGTTCCAACGCTTTGTCCTTGATTTACAACTACTTCCTTGGTATATCCTTATCTGGATTAGCTTTGGAATCGCAAGTATCTCTATCTTCCCTTATATCTATAGTAGCCAAATCTTCTTCTATCAAAGACTGCTTGAAATCAAGCGGAGAAAAGTTTAACAGCAGTTATTAAAAACCAGCACCTTCATAGAAAGTGCTGGTTGTTTTTATTTTAACCAGAACTACTCTCCAAAAATATAAAACAGTCTCCTCGTCATGTTTCTATAAGGCTTTTTATCTATATTTATGCCTGAATTTTTTCACTACCTAAGAATTCGAAATAGAAAAAAGAAGCGGAAACTGAATCAGTTCCCAACTTCTCATTCATTATTAATTCATTGATACGTGAACGTGGTCATAGTGGTTTTCTGTGACGCTACCACGATCTGGCATTGGATTCCAAGTGTAGGCTGGTCCGTATTTGCTATCGTATGGTGCGTAGAAACGTTGTTTCCAGATGATGTAGTTGATACCACGGCTAGCCATATTTTGGATAGCATAATCTGCAATTTGATCACCGAGAGCTGAGCTAACTGGGACCATGAAGTCAATAGCAAGACCTTTTCCGTGGTCACCTGGATCTCCTGGACGGTAACCACTAAATGATGTGATACCAAACAAGTTAGCTACTTCTTCTTTAAATGCAGCTGTTTGTGGTTGAAGACCTGCATTTTCAGATTTTGTTGCTGCAATAGTTGCATAATCAGGAGCCGCTGGCGCTGTATAAGTTGCCGATGCACCTTGGCTTGGTTCAGCTTGGTAAGTTGCTGGAGCTGATTGAGATTCTGTTACAGCCTCAGTTGTTGCTTCTGTTGTAGTTGTCTCCTCAACAGTAGTCGGTGTTTCTTCAACTGTTGTAGTTGGTTCAGCGGCCGTAGTTGTTTCCTCAACTGTAGTTGTTGGTTCAGCGACCGTAGTTGTTTCCTCAACTGTTGTAGCTGGTTCTGCAACCGTAGTTGTTTCCTCAACTGTAGTTGTTGGTTCTGCAACCGTAGTTGTTTCTTCAACGACAGGTGCCGCAGCTTCAGTAGTAGCTTCTACTACTGCTTCTTCTGACGATACTGTAGTTTCTGCTACAACTCCAGTTGTTGCTTCTGTTGTAGTTGTCTCCTCAACAGTAGTCGTTGTTTCTTCAACTGGTTGTGTCAAATCTTCGACTTGAACAGTTTGTTCATCTACTGTTACTTGATTCGTTGTTAAATCTGCTGTTGCACTTGCTACATCAGAACCAACTTCTTGAGGTGTATAAACCTCAACCTCTGTTACTTCTTCATTTTCGTTAACAGTTGTAGTCAGTACAGTTTCTGGGAAAATCAAATCAATATTAGTGATTTTGTTCAAGTTTGCAAGGACATTTAAGTCTACTCCCAAAGCCTCTGCAATCGTGCTTAGGGTATCTCCGTACTTAATTGTGTAACTTGTTTTATTTTCGCTTTTAGCAACATCGTTTTGAATTTGCTCAACTGAACGTGGTGACCATACAATTTCTTCTGCTTGAGTCGCCAAGGTAGGGGCAAGTGATAGAGCTACTGTTGATGCTAAAATAATTCGTTTCTTCATACTATTCAAACTCCTTTTCAAATGTAGTACCTTTCTATCATAACATAAAGAAAAAAGAAAAAAAGCCCTTTGGGGGCTATTTAATAAAACTGTCTAAACTCTGTAACAAACCACATTAATTGAAATAGTTTGTATGATTTTTGTCACAAAGCTGACATATTCTCTTTCATAAAATTTTCAAAAAAAGAGAGAAGGAATATCTGCTAAACAAGAAATCTGATGATTGCAATCCACCGGAGTTCCAAGGAAATTGATACTCTGGATGCCACTGTTTTGAGCAAAATCAATATCTAAGGTCCGGTCCCCTATATAAAAGGTGCGGTCTGGTTTTAAATGGTATTTGCTGATAAGGTAGGTCGCTGCTTCTGGACTTGGTTTACGAGCAAAACCGCTCTGGCTTGTCAAAATTTCTGTGAAATAAACATCCAATCCCAAATCTCGTAAAATAGTCAAGGCATTATCGCCTTTGTGGGTGTAGACAAATTGTTGAATTCCTTGCTGATTTGCCCAGGCTAAAACCTCGCGCGCCCCCGGCATCAAGATGACCTGGGCATTCTTTTCAGCCAAGCTCTGAGCACGGACTTGATTGAGCTTATCAACATCCAAGCCTCTTTCTTCTGCCACTTGCACCAGTAAATCCTGAACAGAATTTTTCAAGATAAAAGCTCGAACTTTTTCCTTGTCAAAAGGAATGGAAAACTGTACATAGGTCTCCTCAATTCCTGACAAAATAGCTTCATAGGAGTCCAATAAGGTCCCGTCCAAATCCCAAATAAAAGCCGTTTCTTGCATTTCTTATCCTTTCAATGTCATATAAGATTTGTAACGATAGCGTAGGAAAATCCAACGGAAACCATTATCCAAAAGCGTTCCAGCCCAAATACCAGGCAAACCCCATCCAAGAACAATTCCCATCAGGTAACCAGTCCCAATACGGATGCACCACATTCCAATACTTGTCGCATAAAAGGGAAGTCGGGCATTTCCCAAACCTTGCCAGACAGCTGTATAAATGACCGTCCCCGTTGTCATAGGAGTCCCTAAAAGTGAAAAAAGAGTCACTAAAACACTGGCTTTGATAGCCACAGGATCGCTAGTGTAGAGATAGCTTAGTGGTGTCCCGAGAGCATAGATACTAAGTGTTAAGGGCAACATGAGAAAGAAAGACAGCCAAAAAGTTTGCTTACTTAGTCTGTCCACCCTTGCCCAATCATCCTCTCCAACTGCTCGAGCTACCTGCATGACTGTTGCTGTCGCAACACCAAAAGCAGGCATATAGTTGAACTGAGTCAAAACTTCACCGATAGCATTTCCCGCTACTGCCTCCGTCCCAAAGGAAACAACCAAGGCAATAATGACTACATCACCAGCCCTCATCATGAGACGTTCTCCCGCTGCAGGTAAAGCCAAGGTCAGCAGGTCTTTATCCAGTCCAAACGTCGGTCTCATATATGGAAGTTTTAATTGTGACCACAAAATTACAACCCCGATCAAACGAGACAAAATAGTCCCCCAAGCTACACCAGCTATCCCCATATCAAGGATAAAAATGGCGACACTTGAAAAAACAATATTTAAAGCATTGGATAAAAAACTAACATAAAGCGGAAGTCGAGGATTGTGGGTAGCGCGAATCAAGGCTCCTAGACTAGTCATCAAGCCCAGGAGAACGATTGTCCCACCAACTAAAGATAGGTATAAGCCACCACTTTCAGCCACAGCCTGTTCAGTACCCAAAAGACCAATCATCTCTTGACCTGCAAAGATGGACAAACCACCTAAAATTAAACTCAATAGCAAGGTTATCTTAAGAGCTTCTGTCACATGGTAGGCTAGTCTAGATTGATCTTTCTGTCCCACACTTTTTGATATAACACTAGAAATTGCTGCTCCCAAGGCAATAAAAATAGCCTGATAAATGGTGATAATGTTTCCAGCTACAGACACACCCGAAATGGCGATCAACCCCAGATTAGCTACCAAGTAGCTATCTACCATTCCCATGAGCATCTGCAAGAAATTTTCACCCATGGCAGGTAAAGCTATGTTGAGAATATCCTTATTTTTCTTAAACAATCCTTCCTCCTGATGAAAAGAAACTCAGTTAGTTTCCCAACCGAGTTTACTTCCTTTCTTTTAAAGTCCTAAATAAGATTCTACTGCCGCCTGCATATCTACCGCTGCAACAGTTGTCTTGTGACGAACTGGAGCTGTTTCGAGGCCATCAACTGCTGGTGGCACTGCCACTCCTGAAATTTCGTGCAACTGAGCCAAAGCTTCAAAGTCGGTCAAGCCTGATTTCCCTGTTACAGCTTCTACTGCAACTACTGGGAATTTATATGGGCTAGCTGTTGAAGCAATCACGGTCTTAGCCTCATCGCCTGTAGCCGCTTGGTATTTTTTATATACGGCCGAAGCAACTGCTGTATGAGGGTCCTCAATATAAGCATCTGACTCATAAACACGCTTAATTTCTGCTACGGTTTCTGCTTCCGTCGCATACTCAGCTGCAAAGAGATCCAGAATCTCTGCATCAAAATCTGTCAATTCATACTGACCTTGGTTATTCAAAGCATTCATGAGTTCAGCTGTCTTAACCGCATCATTTCCCAAAAGATGGAAAATCAAGCGCTCCAAGTTTGAAGACACTAATATATCCATAGATGGGCTAGTGGTCACTTTAAACTCACGCTTCTTGTCATAAACACGAGTTTTAAAGAAATCTGTCAAGACATTGTTGTCATTTGAAGCACAGATTAGCTTACCGACTGGTAGGCCAATTTGCTTGGCATAAAAGGCAGCCAAGATATTCCCAAAGTTTCCTGTCGGTACGGTGAAGTTAACCTTGTCACCAGCCTTAATCTCGCCAGTTTTAACAAGCTGAGCGTAGGCATAAACATAATAGACAATCTGTGGGACCAAACGACCAATATTCATAGAGTTAGCTGATGAAAACTGGAGCTTGTTGGCTGCCAATTTCTCACGAAGAGCCACATCATTGAACATATGTTTCACGTTTGTTTGAGCATCGTCAAAGTTTCCATCAATAGCGATAACATGGGTATTTTCGCCCGTTTGAGTGGTCATTTGCAACTCTTGTACCTTGCTGACACCGTCTTTTGGATAAAAAACGATAATTTCAGTACCTGGGACATCCGCGAATCCTGCCATAGCAGCTTTCCCAGTATCTCCAGATGTTGCTGTCAAGATGACAATCTTGTTTTCCAAACCGTGTTTCTTAGCAGCTGTTGTCATAAAGTAGGGCAAGATAGACAAGGCCATATCCTTAAAGGCAATGGTTGAACCGTGGAAAAGTTCCAAGTTGTATTGGCCATCTAGTTTGACAAGAGGGGCAATAGCTGGTGTATCAAATTTGCTGTCATAGGCATTGGTGATACAGTAGTCCAACTCTTCTGCTGTAAAGTCATCCAAGAAAGCTGACAAGACAAGCTTGGCCACCTCTTGATAAGAAGCGTCTTTCAATGTGTCAAAATCCAAGTCCACCTTTGGATAGCTCACTGGAGTAAACAAGCCTCCATCTGTTGCCAAGCCTTGCAAAATCGCTTGGCTGGCTGTTACTGTATTGTTCGCATCACGCGTTGATTGATAAACTAATGTCATAAATCTCTATCCTTTATCTATAGTCTCATTCATTATAACATGATTTTTCAGAAAATTCTTCCGTTATAAGAAAATTATACGTCCAATTCTTCTTTCAAAGGTTCTAAATAAGTCGTTTCACTCTGACCTCTCATCTTAAGTCCTTGCTCTGCTATCGCTAGCAAGTCTTTGGAGAACTGGACAATCCCAGCTGTTTCTTCATCTGTGAGGTGTTTCTTAGAAAATTGTCTTCTCAAAGACTTGTAGTCACGACCAAAACTTTCAAAGAAAGGAGCTGTTTCTAGGTAAGCTTCAAGCTTGTCAAGATTCACCAACAAACCTAGATGAAAGGCTGCTGAAGCAAAGGTGCGGTCTAGTGGCTGGGTACAAACACTCCGAAATTCGACCGTTCCTCGAGTTGTTAAATCTTGGAATTGGTAGCTACGGTGCGTTTGGAAATCCTTCTCTTGAGGGGCAAGCAGAGTTTCTTTCCCATTTAGAGTATAGGCAGGAATCTCGTCAGTAGCTAGGTAATCTCTAGCACGAATCGGAGAAAAATAATAGGTTTCTCCATCTCGTTCTGCTGTGAAAATCGCAGAATGGTCTAAATAATCAAAGAAATCATCCTCATTTTGAAATAGTTTTGAATTGACACCAACATTCTCTGGATAAATCCCATGCATGGAGTCTTCCCAAAAAATATCTCGTGAAATCTGGGTGTCCCAGTCCGCTCCAGAAAACTCAGAATTGGCAAACAGGTAAGCTTTGGCTGCCTCTATCTGTGTGAAAGCATTGATGACACGTAGGTAGTTATCGGTCGAAATATCCAACTGGACTTGACTCCCGCAAATGAAGGCTCCGTATTGCGGAAAGTCATGTAAATGCGCACTTTTTTGGTGACTCCCCATAGTCAGATAATCCATCAGCATCTGGTAGCGAGGATAAGCGACAGGTCTATTATCATTGCTATCCCAGTTCGGGTGAATCCCCCAACCCTGGATAGCATGATTCTTTTCGCCTAGCTTTTCTTGGATTACCTTCATATAGGCCTGAAAACGTTCTTCAACCTCTTGGATATTCTGAGCCCTACCAAAGGCAAATTCCAAGGTCGTGTAGGAAACCTCAAACAGAATTCGATCTTGACTCTTCGGTTCTACAAGTTGAATCGGATTGCCCTCCTGGTCTACCTTTTCAACTTCCAGACTGAGAGCATCCACCAAAAAGCACAACAAATCCTTGCTGACTTCAATATCTGTAGGTTGGCCTTTCGTATGAACGATAGGAAACTCCAACTCAATACCGATGTAGAGATCTGGATTTTCTTTGATATTTTTTAAATAGCGGTCTTTTAATAACTGAATTGAAGGGGACATACATACCTCTCACTCTAACTTCTCATACTAGAAAATAAATTACTCTCTATTATACCAAAAATCGGAGATAATCTTGTCGAAAACAAACTTTTTTACAAAATAAGGGTAGATTTGGAATTTATATTAAATTTTACATGTTTGCTCTTAAAACCTCCTCAAAAAATATTGATATATCAATATCTTTAAAAATTGTTACTCCTATGATTTTTGTATAATTTAATTTAATTTGTTGATTTTTTTATGAAAACGGTTTATACTTAGTTAGTCTTAAAGTTTTCTTAAACTACAAGCCAAACATTTTATAAGGAGGAATGACAATAATGAGTATCGGAATCATTATTGCGAGCCACGGCGAATTTGCTGCGGGTATTCATCAGTCTGGATCTATGATCTTTGGTGAACAAGAAAAGGTTCAAGTTGTAACCTTTATGCCAAACGAAGGTCCAGATGATTTATACGCAAAATTCAACAATGCTGTGGCTGCATTTGACGCAGAAGATGAGGTTCTAGTCTTGGCTGACCTTTGGAGTGGTTCTCCATTTAACCAAGCTAGCCGCGTAATGGGAGAAAATCCTGAGCGTAAATTTGCCATCATCACAGGACTTAACTTGCCGATGTTAATCCAAGCCTACACTGAGCGCCTGATGGACGCCCATGCCGGAGTGGACAAAGTCGCTGCGAACATCATTAAAGAAGCCAAAGATGGCATCAAGGCTCTTCCAGAAGAGCTAAACCCAGTTGAGGAAGTAGCAAGCGCTGCAGCTGCTCCAGTTGCCCAAGCTGCTATTCCAGAAGGAACTGTTATCGGAGACGGTAAATTGAAAATCAATCTTGCCCGTCTTGACACACGTCTTCTTCACGGACAAGTCGCAACTGCTTGGACACCAGATTCAAAAGCAGACCGTATCATCGTTGCTTCAGATAACGTTGCTAAAGATGACCTTCGTAAAGAATTGATCAAACAAGCTGCTCCAAACGGAGTGAAGGCTAACGTTGTTCCAATCCAAAAATTGATTGAGGTTGCAAAAGACCCTCGTTTTGGTGAGACACACGCCCTTATCTTGTTTGAAACACCACAAGATGCCCTTCGTGCTATCGAAGGCGGTGTACCAATCAAGACTCTTAACGTAGGATCTATGGCTCACTCAACTGGTAAAACAATGGTCAACAACGTATTGTCAATGGACAAAGACGACGTTGCTACATTTGAAAAAATGCGTGACCTTGGTGTTGAATTTGACGTACGTAAAGTACCAAACGACACTAAAAAAGATTTGTTTGACTTGATTAGCAAAGCTAACGTTCAATAATTTACATTAAATAGAAAAGGAATAAAACCATGTCAGATATTTCAATCATTTCTGCTATCTTGGTTGTAGTTGTTGCCTTCTTCGCAGGTCTTGAAGGTATCCTCGACCAATTCCAATTCCATCAGCCAATCGTTGCATGTACCCTTATCGGTCTTGTAACTGGTAACCTCGAAGCAGGGGTTATGCTTGGTGGATCACTTCAAATGATTGCCCTTGGTTGGGCTAACATCGGAGCTGCCGTAGCTCCTGACGCTGCTCTTGCCTCTGTTGCTGCAGCAATCATCCTTATCAAAGGTGGTAACTTTACTACTGAAGGTATCGCAGTTGCAACTGCAAGTGCAATCCCTCTTGCCGTAGCTGGACTTTTCTTGACTATGATCGTTCGTACAATCTCAGTTGGTTTGGTTCACACTGCAGACGCTGCTGCTAAAGAAGGAAATATTGCAGCTGTTGAACGCGCTCACTATTTTGCCCTTGTTCTTCAAGGTCTACGTATTGCAATCCCTGCTGCCTTCCTTATCGCTATCCCTGCTTCTGCTGTTCAAGATGCTCTTAAATTGATGCCAGACTGGTTGAACGGTGGTATGGCTGTCGGTGGTGCCATGGTCGTTGCCGTTGGTTACGCTTTGGTTATCAATATGATGGCGACTCGTGAAGTATGGCCATTCTTCGCTATCGGTTTTGCTCTTGCAGCAATTTCTCAATTGACTTTGATTGCCCTTGGTGTCATCGGTGTTGCCCTTGCCTTCATCTACC
>ERZ773062.477-NODE-477-length-21011-cov-3.801775_pt1 | contig 21011 bp, 27 predicted proteins | sample MGYA00580626_ERZ773062 | MGnify/ENA primary metagenome ERZ773062 (study PRJEB29015, sample SAMEA2738003) | human oral metagenome | biome: human oral; feature: human-associated habitat; material: dental | place: China | collected 2058 ...
CGCAGAAGCAATTCCTTAACAAGATTACTCCCGCTGCAGTAAATGGTTGGGATCAATATAAAATTTTACCTTCTGTGACATTGGGACAAGCTATTATTGAGTCGGCATGGGGTAGCTCTCCTGGCGCTATCTATAAGAATAATTACTTTGGTGTTATGGACAGCAACGGTAGTCTTAGACGCTATGCGAGTGTTGAGGAGGGCTTTAAGCACCGTTTTGAATTCCTTCAGCATTATCGTGGTGTAGCTGGTAACCGAGATTATCGAAGTACCTTACGTAATATTCATGCCGGCGGCTATGCGGAGGCACCTGACTATGCCCAAAGCTTAATTCACCTTATTGAGCAATATGGTCTACAAGTCTATGACACTTTTGTACTGAATAAGTAATAAAGTTATTAATTTATTATACTTCTAAACCCCCAGATAACTTTTCTGAGGGTTTTTCTCATAAAACATCAAATTCGATGATTTTTAATCGATTTTGATGACTTTGCCCCATTTTGCTGGTCCAAGGCTTATACTATAGTCAGGAAAAAGAAAAAAGGAGAGACCTACCATGAAAGCAATTATCAAAAAGAGTATTACATTATTAGCAGCCGTGAGCCTGGCTTTGCCATTGGCACCAGTGCCGGTTGCCCAAGCACAAGAGACCTTATCCGTTGTCAACCTCATGCCTAAGGCGGACGAGACAGCTTCCGAGAAGGGGCTAGTCAAGATTCATTTAGTCGACAAGGACGGCAAGGTTCACAAGACCCTCTACTATACCAGCGTCAATACAGGAGACGTGACCTTTAACCAAATCTATGACTTGCTTAAGGGCACTTATAAGATTGAGCGCGTCCCTCAGAATATCAAGACTGATACGGCTAAGAAGCACTATGTCACAGACAAGGGCGAGTTTGACGGCCATACTTTTGAAGCCAACTTTGTCTTGGAAGCTGCCGACAGCCTGCCAGTAGAGGAAGCCCAAGAACCTAAGACTTACGCGGTGACAGAATTGCCTAAGAAAAACCCTGTTTTAGACGCCCAACTGGTGACGGTTAAGGTCCAAGATGACAAGCAAGCAGTCTCCGAAACTAGTCACTACCTGGTTAACAGCGAGACCAGCCAGTCTGCCTTCGATATGGCGGCCCAAGCTTTCGTCAAAGCCCATCCCGACTACAAAGTCGACGCCAGCCAAGCTCAACAAGTTGGCCAAATCAACCCAGACGCCAAGGAAGAGGTGCAAACTAACCTGGGCACCTTCAAGGTCTACCGCTCTAACTATGTGCTGACCGCCGTGGCGGCCGGGCAAGCAGGGCAGTCTAGTCAAGCTAGCCAGTCAAGTCAGGCTGCCAATAGCCAAAGCCAAGAAAGCAAGGCACCAGCTGCGAGTCAATCTTCAGCTGCCAACCAAGCATCCGGCGCTAACCAAACTTCCAGCAACAACCAAGGCGCTGCCGCAAGCCAGTCTTCAGCTGCGAGCCAGGCTTCGGGCGCTAACCAATCTTCAGCTACTAGCCAAGCACCAGCTGCCAACCAATCTTCCGACGCGAGCCAAAGCTCCGCAGCCAGCCAATCGACTAAGGAGTCTAAAGAGCCAGGCGTTCGCTATGACCGTAATGGCCGCCGCCTCCCAAGCACTGGTGAAGCCTCCTCAATCCTTTCCCTCTTCATCATCGGCCTCCTAATCGTATCCGGCATCTGGATCGCCTACACCGAACACCGCAAACACTCCCGTTAACAGCAAACAGCCCTGCCATTTTAGTGGCAGGGCTTATTGTTTTTAGAAAAAGAGGGCGGGGCGCCGGCCACCTAAAAAGATAGATTCCGCTAGAGCTAGTGGTCCACTCTCGAAAGTGGACCACTAGCGCGCCTCGAAAGCGGCCTCTAGCCCTCAAAAAGGCAGAAAGAGCTGGAGCCAGTGGTCCACTCCGTCGAGTGGACCACTGGCGCGCCTCGAAAGTGGCCTCTAGCCCCCAAAAAGGCAGAAAAAGCTGGAGCCAGTGGTCCACTCGACCGAGTGGACCACTGGCTCGCCACCAGCCCCTTTACCAGTTAGTAAAGTCTAGCACTTTTGCAAAGATATCGCGGATTTCTTGGGGGGATTCTTTGGCGCCGCTGCTGACCCAGAGGTTGATGATGCCTTCGACTAGGCTGAGGACGCATTCTAGGGCGTACTTTTGGCTAATAGGGAAGTTGCGGCCTAGAAAGTTCTGCAAATCGGCTGGGTCTTCGCGCTGGAAGAGTTGCAGCATGAATTCGCGGATGGTGGCCTTGAAGTTGAGGTAGTTGCTCTGGGAGAGGGCGTAGATGAAGTCGTAATTTTCCTTAATATACGCTAGGACTAGCACCAGGTGGACATCGTGCTCCTGGTTTTCAATGAAGAAGGTGCGCAGTTGAGTCAGCGTCTCTTCCTTGAGTTGCTCCATAAGGTCGAACTTGTCCTGGTAGTGCAGGTAGAAGGTGCCGCGGTTAATGCCGGCCCGCTGGCAGAGTTGGCGGACGGTCAGCTGCTCGAAGCCTACTTCCTGCAGGAGCTGGGTTAGGGCCGTTTTGATGACCGTTTTGGTTTGGGTTTGGCGTTTTTGAGTCATAGGCCCTCCTTAAATAGACACTCTGTTGATTTTTGCTCATTGTCTTAGCTTTCCGTCTATTTTATAATAAAAGCAGAGATAAATCAACACCTGTCAATTTAACCACCTCAGGCAGGAGAAAGGACGTGATCGCATGGCCTATATTGAAGTAAAAGATTGTTCTAAGTTTTTTCCATCGGGTCAGGGGCAAATTACAGCTAACAAAGACCTGAATTTTGACATCCAGCAGGGCGAGCTGGTCATTATACTGGGCGCTTCCGGCGCCGGCAAGTCGACGCTACTCAACATTCTGGGGGGCATGGACACGGCCAGCCAGGGGGAGATTTGGATTGACGGCCAGAACATCGCCGCCTACACCAGCCACCAGCGGACCGACTACCGCCGCTATGACGTGGGCTTCGTCTTCCAGTTCTATAATCTGGTACCCAACCTGACCGCCCTGGAAAATGTGGAGCTGGCTGCGGAAATCGTGCCCCATGCCATGGACCCAGCTCAGGCCCTGGCCGCCGTCGGCCTCAGCCACCGACTGGATAATTTTCCAGCCCAACTATCAGGGGGCGAGCAACAAAGGGTCTCCATCGCCCGCGCCCTAGCCAAGAAGCCCAAGCTCCTGCTCTGTGACGAGCCGACCGGCGCCCTGGACTACCAGACTGGCAAGCAGGTCCTGCAGATTCTTCAGGACATGTCCCGCCAGGAGGGGGCCACGGTCATTATCGTCACCCACAATGGGGCCCTGGCGCCCATCGCCGACCGGGTCATTCGTATGCACGACGCCCAAATTCAGTCGATCACAGTCAACGACCAGCCGCAGAATATTGGGGATTTGGAGTACTAGAAGGTGGGGAAAGAAAAGATCGGGTTTCTGGCTCTAAGGAGCTGGTGATTTGAGTCTGCTGGTTCAGTGCTTTGAGCCTGTCAAGCCAGCGCCTTGAGCCAGCCAGCCACCCCACAAAAATAATTGACTAACATCTCTATCCAAAAGGAGGTCAGCTCATGACCAAGTCAACACTTTTCAAAGAATTCTGGCGCAGCCTTGGTCAGACCAAGGGGCGCTTCCTATCCATCGTCTGCCTCATGATGCTGGGGTCTTTTGCCCTGGTGGGTTTGCAGGCGGCGCCGCCGGACATAAGGCAGACTGCCAGCGCCTACCTAGAAGGCTTGCGGGTTCAGGACTTGACCGTCCTATCCGACTACGGCCTGTCCCAAGCAGACATGGAGGAGCTGGCCCAGCTGTCGGGTGCCCAGGTCGAAGGGGGCTATCTGACCGACGTGGTGCTGGACCAGACGCCAGAAGCCTGGCGCATCTTCAGCCTGACCCAGGACTTGGCCCACTATCATTTAGTAGCCGGCCGCCTGCCTCAAGCCTCGGGGGAAATTGCTCTTTTAAGTAGCCTGCAAGGTCGCTTTCAGCTAGGCGACACCGTCAAACTCAAGGAGTCCGGCAATGCCAAGGCCATGCTCAAGCAGACGACCTTTACCATTACGGGCTTCGTCAATTCGGGCGAGCTGGGCAACCAGGTCCTCTTCGGGCCTTCCACGGCCGGCAGCGGGACCCTGGCTGGCTACGGGGTGGTGACGGCCCAGGACTTTGACAGTCCGGTCTACACTCTGGCCCGCCTGCGCTATGAGGATTTGGCCGGGCTCAACGCCTACCAGGCCCGCTACTGGGAATTGGTAGACCAGCACCAAGCTGACTTGGAGGCCATCTTAGCCGATAACGGCGCCGCCCGTTTGGCCCAAGTCCAATCCCAGGTCCACAGCCAAATCAATCAGGGTCAGGCCGATATGGATTCGGCCTCAGAGGCCCTGGCATCAGGCTCCAGCCAGCTAGCTTCAGCTGAAAGCCAGTGGGTGGACCAGTCGTCTGCCTTGGACCAAGCGGCCAGCCAATGGGCTAGCCAGGATGAGACTTTGACCCAGGGCCAAGGCCAACTAGCCAGCGCCCAAGCCGCCTTAGCCCAGGCCAAGGCCCAACTGGATAGCGGGGCCGCCGCCTTGACCAGCGGCCAGGCCAATTTGACGGCCAAGTCCAAGGAGCTGGCCCAAGCCAAGACCCAGTTGGACGCCGCCAAGAGCCAGTTAGATAGCCAGGCTGAGACCCTAGCCAGCCAGAGCCAGGCCTTGGCTGACGGCCAAGCCAAACTAGCCGCCGGTCAGCAGGCCCTGGCCGCCCAAGAAGAGGCTCTGCGCCAAGCTGGCCAGGATCCGGACACCCTGCCAGACATTGCGACCGCCCGTCAGGCCCTGGCACAAGAAGCCCAGACCCTGGCCAGCGCCCAAAGTCAACTTGAAGCCGGCCAAGCCCAGTGGCAGGCCGCTCAGACCAGCTACCAAGAAGGGCTGGCCCGCTACCAAGCTGGCGTCGCGGCCCTGGTCTCAGGTCAGGCTCAATATGACAGTCAGGCGGCCAACTATCAAGCCGGCTTGAGCCAATACCAAGCCGGTCAGGCCCAATTGGCCAGCCAGTCGGCGGCGGCCCAAGCAGGATCTCAGGCCCTGGAGTCGGCCAGCCAGGAAATCAGCAGCGGCCAGGAAGCTCTGGCGTCTGCCCGCCAGGAGCTGGATGACCAGCAGGCCGAATTTGCCAGTAAGGAAGCGGAGGCCCAAGCCGCCATCAAGGAGGGCCAGGCCGACCTTGACCGGGCCCAAGATGCCCTAGCTGGCCTGGTGACGCCAAAGTACCGGGTTTACAGCCGCCAGAATTATCCGGGCGACATCGAGTTCTATACCAGCAAGCTGCGGACCGAGGGCATGGCCAATGTGGGCAATGTCTTCCCCGTGGTGCTTTACCTAGTAGCCGCCCTGGTGACTTTAACCACCATGACCCGCTTTATTAGCGAGGAGCGGCTTAAGGCCGGTCTCCTGCAAGCCCTGGGTTATGGCCCTGGCGACATCCTAGCCAAATTCCTGCTCTATGGCCTCCTGTCTAGTGGCCTTGGCGCTGTCTTGGGCATTGTGGCCGGGACCTATGGCCTGCCTTATGTCTTGGGCCATACGCTCTTTGCCACTTCGACCTATCCGCCTATCCAGCTGCATTTCTACTGGCCGCTAGCGGCTCTGGCCCTGGGCCTGTCCTTGCTGTCCAGCCTGCTGCCTATCTGGTGGGTGGCCCGGCGCGAACTTGCTGAAACGCCAGCCCAGCTCCTGCTGCCTAAGCCACCAGCGCGTGGCAGTCGCATCTTGCTAGAGCGGGTGACCTGGTTCTGGCGCCGCCTAACTTTCACCCAGAAGGTAACGGCCCGCAATATTTTCCGCTACAAGCAGCGCATGCTCATGACCATCCTGGGGGTGGCCGGCTCGGTGGCCTTGCTCTTCGCGGGCCTGGGCATCTCCTCATCATTAGCCGGCATCACCGAGCGGCAATTTGACCAGCTGGTGGGTTATGACCTGATTGTGGCCCGTCAGCCGCACGTCAATGCCTCCCAGGAAAGCGACTTGGCCTCTGCCTTGGCTCAGGATGACCTGGCTCAGACCCTGGACATTCAGCTGCAAACGGGCCGCCAGCACTTGCCTGGCTTCAAGGACCAGCAGGAAGTGACCATTATGGTGGCGCCCGATGGTGGCTTTGGCCAGCTGATGACCTTCTATGATGCCTATAGTCGTAATCGCTTGGACCTGCCCGACCAGGGCGCCCTGATTAGCCAGAAAATGGCGGAGAAGGCCGGCCTTAAGGTGGGCGACCGCCTGACCCTGGAAGACCCCGACGGTCAGCCGGTCAGTCTGGAGGTGGCGGGCATTGTGGAGCTTTATGCCGGCCACAATGTCTACCTGAGCCGGACTGCCTATGAAACCGTCTATGGCAAGGCCTGGGCAGCCAATGCCCATTTGGTCCAGCTAAGGCCTGAGGCCAAAGGCGACCTGGATAAGGTCAGTGCCCGCTTTATGGATTTGAGCGGCGTGCGCTCGGTCATCCAAAACAGTGGCATCCGCCACCAAATCCAGGTGACAGTCGATTCCCTGGCTTTGGTTATGCAGATTCTGACCCTGGTTTCCGTCCTGCTGGCCGCCGTCATCCTCTATAATTTGACGACCATTAATGTGGCCGAGCGGATTCGGGAGCTGTCTACCATTAAGGTTCTGGGCTTCCACAATCGCGAAGTCACCCGCTACATCTACCGCGAAACCGTGGCCCTGTCCCTAGTCGGCATCCTCTTTGGTTTGGCCGGCGGCTGGGTTCTGCACCGCTACTTGCTGGCTCGCATTAGCGCAGACTTCGTCCAATTCAACCAAAATGTCGCCTGGACCGTCTACCTGACCCCAGTCGTGGCCATCCTCTTAATCTTGGCTGCCCTGGGATGGCTAGTAGACCGCCAACTCCGCCAGGTCGACATGCTAGAAGCCCTGAAATCAGTAGATTAGCATAGAAGCAAAAGCCTTCCCTGATGGGAAGGCTTTTTTGCGTGGGCTTAGGCCAAAATTAGGAGAAAAGTCAGGAGCCAGTGGTCCACTTTGGAGAGTGGACCACTGGCTGGGCTGGAAACTAAGGAAAATGGCAGAAAACCGGGGTTTTGTTAGGAGCTAGTGGTCCACTCTGGAGAGTGGACCACTGGCTAAGCCGGGAACTGAGGAAAAGGCCCGAAATGGGGGGCTTTGTTAGGAGCTAGTGGTCCACTTTGAAGAGTGGACCACTGGCTAGGGCGGGAACTAAGGGAAATGGCAGAAAACCGGGGTTTTGCCATGAGCTAGTGGTCCACTTTTTCGAGTGGACCACTGGCTGGGGTGGAAACTGAGGAAAAGGGCCGGAAATCGGGGGGGGTGTCAGGAGCTAGTGGTCCACTTTGGAGAGTGGACCACTGGCTAGGCCGGGAACTGGGGTAAAGGGCAGGAATCGGGGTTTTGCTAGGAGCTAGTGGTCCACTTTGGAGAGTGGACCACTGGCTGGGCCGGGAATTGGGGAAAAGGGCAGAAATCGGGGATTTGTCATGAGCTAGTGCCCTACTAGCCCGGTCAGAAACTAGGGAGAAGGGCAGAAAACTGGGTAATTTGCCAGGAACCAGGCCGGGCTCAAGGGAATTCTTTTAGAAAAAGGCAAGTTGTGCCTAAGTGAGCACGTAAAAAGGGGGCGCCCAGACCCTATTTATATATGTAGCTACAAATCAAAGCAAAGGAGCGAGATACAATGGCACGATCATTCGTAAAGGGCACCCTCCAAATGACCTCTATCGACGAAAACAAGAAGAAAGAAAACGTCAGCTTGGGTCATGTGGTGGCTAATGCCTCTACTGAAGATGTGACAGCGGTGCGTGACGCAGTGGGGACACTGGTTAAGCATCCAATCACTGAAACCAAAGTCACTGAAGTCTATGCCTACAACTAGGCCTAGCATTCCAATCACTAAATTAGAAGAAAGGAGCCACCCACAATGGCAGAAGTCAAAACAACCAAGAAGCTAGACCTCAACTTCAAGGCAGCCGACGGCAAGTCCAAGAAGATCAGTCTAGCCCACGCCAAGGACAACTTAGATGCCAACACGGTCAAGTCCGCTATGGAGACCATCGTGGCCAAGAACATCTTCGAGAAGGACAGCGTCGACCAATATGCTAGCGCCAAGAACGCTAACATGGTAACCCGATCCGTAGAAGAAATCTACAAGGCAGAGAACTAAGCACCGTAGGTGCAGGGGACCCGCGGAGCGGGTCCCTTATTCATATAGAGAAGAAAGGAGATGAGTCGGATGAGCTTATTAGAAATTGGAGGCTTGGCATCGGCAACGGTAGCAGTGATCACCCTGATTAGCAAGCTAGTCAACCTCATTACTGCCATCCAGAGCCTCATCCTCCGCATAGATGAGATGCAGCTAGAGATTGAAGCTAACAAGCTAGTCGTCAAGACCATTGACGACCGTCTAGCTTCAATGGATCTGCGCATCACCAAGATTGAGACCCTATTAGAAGAAAGGAAGTAAGCAAATGAACTTAGATAACCGATATTATGATGCGCTCAAGTGGCTAGTACTGATTTTCTTACCGGCCTTAGCCGTCCTGGCTTCAGGCTTAGGCGACCTTTATGGCTGGGCGCCTACCAGTCAGCTAGTGGCCACCATTAACCTGGTCGCCGTCTTCCTAGGTGCACTCATTCAAAAGTCCAGCCTAGATTATTGGAAGAAGGGCGGTGACGACCATGGGACAGGCCGATAAACTGATCAGAGTTGCCCAGAGTTACCTAGGCACTAGTCAATGGTCGGACGACCACCTGGCCATGGTAGACGCCTATAATTCAGTCAGTCCTATTCCAGTCGGCTACCAAGTCCAATACGGAGACGACTGGTGCGACATTTTTGTCACCGTCTGCGGGGATGAAGCAGGCCTTAGCCACCTAATCGGCCGAGAGTGTGGTGTCCCACGCCACCTAGCTTGGTTCCAGGAACAAGGCATCTGGCTAGGTCAAGAATGGCCACAAGCAGGAGACATTGTCATCTTCAACTTCGACGGTGGGCCAGTCGACCATATCGGCTTTGTGGAGCGAGTCCAAGCTGATGGGTCCATTAGCACTCTAGAAGGTAATTACAATGGACGAGTCGCTCGCGCCTACTATGACTGGAATCATGAGGCTATTGCGGGTTACGCAAGACCTAGATATGACCTGGACAGTCAGGAGTCAGCCCCCGCATCATCGGAAGCCACCACACCTAATGACGACCTCATCACTGCGGTAGCCTGGGATGTGATACGGGGTGAGTATGGCAATGGGGAAGATCGGGTGCGAGAGTTGACTGAAGCAGGGTATGATTATCAGACCGTGCAGGATAGAGTTAATCAGTTACTTAGCTAATAGACAAGGAATAGGCATCCTTACTTAGCTAATAGACAAGGAATAGCCCCCCTTACTTAGTTAGTAGACAACAATTAACCCTCTTTACTCAGCTAACACAAAACAAATAGCCACCACACGGTGGCTATTTTCTAGCGCAAAAATTTAGCTCTAGCTTCTGACAACTGTCACTCCCCCTTGCCATCTAGCACAATGCCATATAGAATAGAGACAAGTAGCATTTTAATGAAAACAGAGGAGGCCAAAACATGGTTGAAGAGACGATTGCGCGCTATATGAGAGATGGCAAGTTCTATGTCCTGCCGCGCAAACAGAAAAATAGACTAGAAGTCTTTCAATATATCTATCAACACTTGCAGCAATATGCCCAGGAATTCACTGAGCCTGAACTCAATGAGCGGATCAAGGAAGTCTATGAGGATTTCGCGACCATGCGGAGATATCTGGTGGATTACAAGTTTCTGATCCGGGATAACTATGGTAAGTCCTACCAGCTCAATCCCCAAGTAGGGCAAGCGCCTCAGACGGAGGCAGCCCATGAATTGGAAAATTAAGAATTTTTATTTGATTATGACGGTGGAGACCATCGCGGAGCAGATGTTTGTGTCCTTGACCTACCTGCTCTTAGTCTACCTGGGCTACTCAATGACCGAGATTGGTCTGCTCTTGGCTAGCTTTACAGCGACCACCATGGTCGCCGAGATTCCCAGTGGGATCTTGGTCGATTCTATCGGGGAGAAGCGGGTCATGTCCCTGTCCTTTCTCCTGCGGGCCATTGGCCTATTCTTCATGGCAGGGACCCGCAACATTGTCGTCTTGATCCTGACGGCTGTCTTAACCGGCTTGGCCGTCTCCCTCAGCTCTGGGACCCTGCAGTCTTGGATTGTCAATGAAATCAAGGAAGCCAATGCGCCTTACGATATCGCGCAAGTATTTTCTAACCTGAAAATTATTGGTCCTTTCTTCGGCCTCTTGTCCGGCTTTGTCGGCGCGCAGATTCTGGGCAAAGACAACCCGGCCATTCCTTTCTATGTGGCATCGGCCATCTTGATTGGCTTATTGGTCTATGTGCAGCTGGTGCCCAATGTCTTCAAGCCACGCCCGCGTCAGAACCACTGGGGCCAGATTAAGCAGGTCTACCGAGAAACCGTGGTCAACTTATTAGAAGCACTCAAAGACAGCCGCATCCTGCTCTACTTTATCATGTTTACCATTCCGGCCGTCTTGGACCTGGGCCCGTCTAACCAGTGGCAGGTCATCCTGGGGGATGCCGTGCAAGACTATATTGTGGGCTATTATATTATCGGGATTGGCCTCTCCACCATCCTGTCCAACCTCTTCCTCAGCAAGGTTCTCTTGAAGAAGAAGCGGGATATGGTGGCCTTAATTGACCGGGTCCTCCTGCTAGATGTGGTGACCCTCCTGGTCATTAGCTTCTATCTGCCGGTCTTTCCTTACTTATTCCTCTTCCATGTCTTCTTAGTAGGCATTAATGGGACACTGATTATCACTTATATCCACGAAAAACTGATCAAGCAGGATCACCTGCGGACCTCGATCGTGTCTTCCTTCTACTCCCTACAGGCCCTCGCGTCCAGTCTGCTCCTAACCGTCAACGGCTACCTGTCAGATCTGATTGGCATTAGTAAGACCTGGATAGCCTTCACGCTGATCTCAATGCTAGTCTTTCTGGCCTTGCGCGGGTTGACGGCAGGGAAAGAAGAGAACCAGGCATAGGGAGTGGGGCAAGCTTGTTCAAAGGGCGCCAAGTTTAGGGCTTGGTTGCTGTCAAGTAAGTTAGCTTTAAGGAATCACGAGAACATCCAAAACAAAAAGCCACCATAGGGTGGCTTTTTTCATGCGCTTATAAGGCCTGGCGCTTGAGTTCTTGCTTGGCTTCATTCACGATGGCCAGGCGTTTGATAGGGCTAGTATAGTGGCGCTTAGTTAGGCAGTTATAATGGTCGTCCCGCACTTGGTCTTCAATGGCATGATAGATGCGGGCGGCCGCCAGCAAGCCCAAGCGACAGCTAGGATGAAAGGCCGCTAGGTGGTGGTCCAAGGTCTGATAGTAGCGACTACTGACCTGGGCCATGGCTTCCCAGACCTGGCCGAAGCTGGCCGGGATGTCCCGCCAGGAAGTGGCTTGCTTGGCTAAGGTCAGAATCTGATCGGTCGTCCAACCAAATTGGCCTAAGATGTCCTTAGGTAGGTAGACCCGTTGGCGAAGACGTGCGTCTTCGCCAACATCCCGCAGGATATTGGTCAGCTGCATGCCCACGCCTAGTTGGTAACAGACTTCCAGGTAAGGGGTCTGGTCGGCAGCCGCTAGGGCCTCCTCATGTCCTAGCATGGGCCAAAGCATGGCCCCCACCGAGCCTGCCACCCGTCGACAATAGCCCTCCAAGTCCTCCAAGCTGTCAAAGTCTCTAAAGGTCAAGTCCGATTTTTGCCCTTGTATTTGTTCCAGTAGGGCCTGGCCAGACACGCCAAAAGTCAGCACCGTATGCTGGAAGGCTGGCCACCAAGCTAGCTGGCTTAAGCGCTCAGGCGCGGCTGCCTGTCCCCGTTGGTCAATGGCAGCAGCCAGAAGGTCTAGTTCTGCTAGGATGGCTGAAGTCGGTCCACTGGCCTCATCCACCAAGTCATCAACATAACGGCAAAAGGCATAGACTGCCGCCACCCCTTGAAAGCGATGGGGCGGAATAGCCGAGAAAGCCTGGTAGAAGCTCTTAGAATGAGCCTTCATGACCTGCTCAGCCGCCTGGTAGGAGGCGCTAAGAATAGAATCTGAAGTCATTTGAAATCCTCCTCCTTATCGCGGCGGACTTCGTCGGCACAGATTTTACCTCCTTCCAAGGCAATGGGCACGCCTGCCCCTGGATGGGTTGAGGAACCCGTGAAGTAGAGGTTGTCGCAGTCTAAGGATTTGGATTGTGGTCGCCAGTGGTTGCTTTGCTTGAGGGTAGGTTGTAAACCAAAAGTGGCCCCGCGATAGGCGTTAAAGGCCTGCTGGAAGTCGCGCGGAGTGTAGACCTGCTCGAATTCGATTTGCTGGTCCAGATTGGCTAGGCCAGCCAGTGGCGCCAGGCTTTCCAGGGCTCGTTGACGATAGTGGTCAATGACCTGAGGGGTCCAGTCATAGCGACTGGTGCCTAATTCCGATACTGGCATTAAGACATAGAAGCTAGAATGTCCCTCAGGGGCCAAACTAGGGTCGGCCATGGACGGAATATGTAGGTAGAGTGACGGGTCCTCAATCAAGGAACCATCGAAAATTTGGTCTAAGTTAGTCGATAGGTCCGGGCAGATGACGAAGTTATGGGTTTTAAGCTCCGGATAGGTGCCCTTAACCCCCCAGTAGAAGACCAGGCAAGAGCAGGAATAATCCATGGACTCGATTTTGGCTGGGCTATACTTGCCCTTGGCCTTTTGATCTTGAATCAGCTTCTGCATGGTGTAAGGGAAATCGGCATTGGAAATGACAATATCGGCCGCCACATAAGCGTCGGCTAAGGCAATCCCCTTGGCCTGGCCCTGCTCAATCAGGATTTCCTGGACATCTTGGCCGTAGTGAATCTGGCCACCCAATTCAAGGAAGAGGCGCTCCAAGGCACGGGCATAGGCAAACATACCACCTTCAATAAACCAGACGCCATAGAGGAGTTCAATCATGGGAATCATATTGTAGAGGGAAGGGCCCTTCTTAGGTGAGACCCCAATGTAGAGGGTCTGGAAGCCCATCATCTGCTGCAGGTCCTTATTAGGAATGAAGGAAGCCATCATGGCCTCGGCACTATCGAAGGTCTTGAGCTTGAGCACTTCCCGCATCATCTTAGGATTGTAGATATCCTTGGCATGGCGAAATGGCCGCGTGATAAAGGATTGGACCGCCACCTGATAGCGGCCATACATCTCGCTCAGATATTGTAGGAAGCCCAGGGCAGTCTCTTGCCCCAAGCCCTCATTCATCTTCATCAACTCAACTAAGTCACTGGTGATGGTATAGCGGCGATAGGGGCTATCCTTAAAATAGGCGTCATACATAGGCTCTAGCCGCTTAAGCCGGAAATAATCATCGGGATTCTTGCCGGCCAACTCAAAAGGTTGGCGATAGAGGTCGGGCATCATGACGATGGTAGGGCCCACATCGAAGGTGTAGCCCTGAGCTTGGATTTGGCTCATCTTGCCCCCAGGCGTCAGGTTCTTCTCATAGATTTCAACCTGGTAGCCCGCTAGAAGCAGACGGATAGCGGCTGATAGGCCACCCATGCCGGCACCAATAATAATCACTTTTTCTTTCATTTTATCTCCTTTGGGCTTACGCCTATCACCCCGCACCCCTGTGTCGGTTATATTTATTATAGACAAGACCCCACTAAATAGCTAGCTGTTTAGACAAATATCATGGAAAAGAAATAGCCCCTGGGCCAAGCGGGAGCCAAGGGGGACCTGTTAGCTAGCTGGGGCAGGGCAAGAACACAAAAAAAGGAGGCATTATGCCTCCTTTTGTGCGCTATATCGAATTAGTTTTCGAGTTCTTCGCCAGCGTTTTGCAATGCTTCGCCAGCCGCATCTTTGGCTTCTTCAGCTTTGTCAGCAGCCGCTTCAGCAACGTCAGCCGCTGCGTCTTTAGCGTCTTCAGCTTTGTCAGCTGCAGCATCTGCTACATCTTCAGCTTTGTCTTTAGCTGCGCCACCAAGTTCTTTAGCTTTTTCAACAACATCGCCAGCTACATCTTTAGCTGTTTCAAATGCGTTACCAGCTACTTCTTTAGTTTTTTCAACAACATCACCAGCTACATCCATGGCTTTTTCGCCAAATTCGCCAGCTTTTTTAGACAAATCTTTCAATAAATCAGACATCTTAATGTCCTCCTTTCATTTGATAATTAAATTATATCATAAAAAAATGTCTTAGGAAAGCGGTTTAGGAAGAAATCGGTCTGAAGACTGATTTTTTCTAATTTCTATCCACATAATTTCAAGTAAAAACAAGGGGAGTATCAAAAAATGGAACAATAAACATTATTATAATAAGCATCCAAAAAAACAATCAAATAGGCGTTTGACAACTTCAAGAGCATTAATTATATTAAATTAGTTTTATATTTTGAAATCTAATCTGTTGATTTTATCACTTGTTCGGGAAAATTATTACGGTTGCATTATAAACATTTCTGTGATAATCTTGAATTGTAGGGCGAATGAATAGCCTTACATTTCAAATCTATAAGAAAGGAGCTAATACCATGATCTGGTCTATTATCGTTGGTGGGCTCATCGGCTTAGTTGCAGGTAGCCTTACTAAAAAAGGTGGTTCAATGGGGATCGTTGCCAATGTGCTTGCTGGTTTAGTAGGTTCTTCTGTTGGTCAACATCTTCTTGGGACTTGGGGTCCAAGCCTCGCGGGAATGGCCTTAATTCCATCTGTCTTAGGTGCTGTAATCGTAGTTTCAGTAGTATCAATGTTACTCGGTAAAAACAAAGCTTAATAGTCAACTGAACACTCAAACAAAGTACACAACAACTAAAAGAGTATAGGGAGACAATCATGTCAAGATTAAAGAAATCTCTGCTCTTCTTACTCTGTATTCCGCCATTAGTTCTATTTACTATCGTGTTGTATCGTAATCAGACCTTAGTTAATTTTGGTTGGCTGAAATCGTACCTAAACAATCTGTCTTCATTCTGGTACTATTACAACCAAACCATTTTTTGGCTATCATTAGTCCTCACGATCTCAACCCTTATCTTGATGATTGCTATCTTATTCTATCCGCGTGATTACTCGGAAGTCATGCTTTCGGAAGCGAATGGACGATTAGCTATCAAGAAATCAGCAATTGAAAACCATGTAAAGTTGGCTATTGCAGCTTCGTCTTACATGGCTTCACCTAAAGTTAATGTCAAGCTCACTAAGAAAAAATGTGAAGTTACCGTAAAGGGTGACATTATCAACGGAGTAGATGTTGTCAATAGAACAAACGCATTGCAAAAAGAGATTATCAATGGGTTGAATGCTTATCTAGGCTTGAACCACGATATTTACTTGAATGTTAAGGTATTGAATACTGAAGCAGAGCAACATAAAGAAAAGCAGGCTGAAGTAGTTGAATCACAGCCAGTACAAAGTCGTGTGAAGTAGGGGGGATTATAATGATCAATAAAATCAAAAACCTTCCTTATCCAGTGCTCGGAGGAGCGGCTGGTCTCTCATTGGCGGCAAGTATCTTATTTATAGGGTTCTTCAGAACACTCTTTATCCTGATACTTGTAGGTATTGGTACTACAGTCGGCACGTATTTTCAAAACTCACGAAAATAATAGTAAAGAAGGTATAGGGTATGTCAAACAAACATCATACACCAAGCAATACTAATACAAACACACAAAATGTAGCTACAGATATCAAGGGCGAATTGTCTTATGATAACAAAGTAGTCCAAAAGATTATCGGTTTAGCATTAGAACACGTTGATGGGCTTTTAGCAATTGACGGTGGTTTCTTCTCTAACTTGGCTGACAAGATTGTTAACACTGATAACGTAACATCCGGTGTTAATGTAGAAGTTGGTAAGGAACAAGTAGCAGTAGACTTAAATGTCGTTGTAGAATACAAGAAAAATGTTCCTGACTTATATAAAGAAATCAAGCGCGTTGTGTCTAAAGAAATCTCTGACATGACAAGCCTTGAAGTTGTAGAAGTCAATGTGAAAGTAGTAGACATCAAGACTAAGGAACAGCATGAAGCTGACTCAGTTAGTCTACAAGACCACGTGACTAATTTTGCGGAATCAACAGGAGAATTTGCTTCTGACACCTTTGAAAAAGCCAAAGAAGGTATTGGTAGCGGTGTAGCAGTTGTTACTGAAAAAGTAGGCGAAGGCTACGAAGCAACTAAAGAAGTCTTGGGCAATGGCTTTGAAGCAGCTAAGGATGTTGTAGGCAACGGTGTTGAAGCTGCCAAAGATGCAATTGGAGCTGGAGAAGATAAAGCTAAAGAGGCTGCAAAAGACGGTGCTGAAGCTGTAAAAGAAACAGTTAGTAGTAACGAGGCACCAAAACCTAGCCGAGTTAACTAATCCTAGGCTATATCGATCATTAGATTAGACGACCACTCTGGAATAGGGCGGTCGTCTTTTTTTGCATGGTTGTGTATGCCTTTACATTGTTGTCATAATAGTGTAAATTATAAATAGGATACATAGGGATTTGCTGGTTCATAGATGTGTAGAACCAGCTTTTTTACACAATTAGTTCCATGAGAGATGTGATGCAATGTTAAATTATAGCTACTTAAAAGGCTTAGAACCAGATTTTATACGCTATGATGGGGACGATGATGCGTGTTACTTGTTAGAAAAAGAGGGTCAACGACCATTGGTAGTGATAGGTCCTCATCCAGTGAGGTCAGATCTAAGGATGCCTGATAGAAGCACCTATCGGTTATTGAAGGCCTTGGGCGATGCCAATCATCATCTATTATCTGATTTGAAGTACGATAGTTGGGCCATTCTAAACGTGCATCCACTGCGAGCAGAAGAGTTTGAGCCAATAGACTTCAGTCTCAAAAATCATGCCTTACTACAAGAGAATATTTGCTACATTGCGAATTATCTAGTATCAAGGGACATTAGCGCAGTCCTAATCTCGTGGGGCGAAAATGAAGCCGATACAGAGATGCTAAATGAGGCCCGCAAGCAAATACAAGCCCTACTTAATGAATTAGGAATAGAGCAGTATGCTTGCTCGCGAAATACATCAGGAGAGCCTATCATCCTCTTCTATGCGGAGAATCAAGCTATTCAGAATGCTATTATTGATATGGCAGCCGATGTTTGATTTAGTAAAGTCTGAATTACATAGATAAAAATTTCTATCATATCTGAGTTATTCCAGTCGACCACCGACGGACGAATTGCATGGGGGATTGGGCGGCGTCATAAGCCTTCTCCAGCATCCGTCCAAAGGTGCGGGGCCAGCGCCGCTGCGCTGATGGGCATATGAGCTGAACGAAAAGGAAATAAGTAAAAAAAGGAGGCATTATGCCTCCTTTTATGCGCTATATCGAAAATTAGTTTTCGAGTTCTTGGCCAGCGTTTTGTAATGCCTCGCCAGCTGCGTCTTTAGCATCTTCAGCCTTGTCAGCCGCTGCGTCTTTAGCGTCTTCAACTTTGTCAGCTGCCGCTTCAGCAACATCAGCTGCTGCGTCTTTAGCATCTTCAGCCTTGTCTTTAGCTGCGCCACCAAGCTCTTTAGCTTTTTCAACAACATCACCCGCTACATCTTTGGCGGTTTCGAATACGTCACCTGCTACTTCTTTGGTCTTTTCAAAGACATCACCGGCTACGTCCATAGCTTTTTCGCCGAACTCGCCAGCTTTTTGAGACAAATCTTTCAATAAATCAGACATTTTAATGTCCTCCTTTTCATTTGATGACCTAAGTATAGCACAGGAAATTTTGATTGGAAAGTGCTTTAGCTAAAAATCGGTCTTAAGACTGATTTTTTCTAATTTGACTTCACATAAAAATCAAACGGGCATTAGAACGATATAAGTTAAATGTGTCATATAAACTGATATAAAGGCAATCGTTTTATGAGCTATAGCTTGATTCTTGGCCTGGTAACTTGTGAAATTAATTAAATTAGTTTTAAATCTTGAAATCTCATATAGTCAAAATGGTAAAAAATCGACAGGGATATTGAACTTGCATTGTAAAGTTCTCTGTGTTAAGGTTGAAGATGTAAGGCGGAAGTTTGTCCTTACATTTCAATATCTGAACGAAAGGAGCAATATCATGATCTGGTCTATTATCGTAGGTGGCTTGATCGGTTTAGTAGCCGGCAACCTCACTAAAAAACGCGGTTCAATGGGGATCGTGGCTAACGTACTTGCTGGTTTAGTAGGTTCTTCTGTTGGTCAATTTTTCCTCGGGTCTTGGGGTCCTAGCCTTGCAGGTATGGCTTTAATCCCATCTGTATTAGGTGCCGTAGTTGTCGTAGCAGTCGTGTCTGCATTACTTGGCAAAAAGGCTTAAGCAACCGATAGGAAACACAAGCAGGTACACAAACATTAAATAGAGTATAGGGAGACTATCATGTCACGAATTAAAAAATCTCTGCTCATCTTACTGTGTATTCCACCGCTTGTTCTATTTTCGATTAACTTGTATCGTAATCAGTCCTATGTCAATCTTGATTGGATAGGAGAGTACCTCAACAAACTGTCTTCATTCGGGTACTACTATAACCAGGCAATCTTCTGGTTATCCCTCGTCCTGACCATTGCGACACTCATTGCGATACTTGTCATCTTGTTCTATCCGCGAGACTACACCCAAGTCGTCTTGTCGGAGGCTAATGGACGGTTGACAGTTAAAAAATCAGCGATCCTAAGCCATGTGAAGTCGGCCATTTCAGCCGCCTCTTACATGGCCTCTCCTAAAGTTAAGGTCAAACTCACCAAGAAAAAGTGTGAAGTCACCGTTAAGGGTGACATTAACCAAGGGGTAGACGTTGCCAATAGAACAAACGCTTTACAAAAGGAAATTATTAATGGCCTCAATTCCTACTTGGGCTTGAACCATAATATTTATCTCAATGTGAAGGTCTTGAATACTGCAGCAGAGCAAACTAGCCAAAAAGCTGAAGCATTTGAAGCTCAGCCACAAGAAAACTTAGAGAACTAGGGGTAAGTCTTATGATCAAGAAAATCAAAAACCTACCCTATTCTATTCTCGGAGGGGCCATTGGCCTTGGCTTGGCAACTGTCATTTTGAATATCGGTTTTTTCAGAACCATCTTTGTTGTCGCGCTTGTAGGAGCTGGCGCAGCAGCTGGTTGGTATCTTCAAAATTATCGCAAATAAAAGTAGAGAGGGGATAGGGTATGTCAAATAATCAACCTAGATCAGATAAGACACTCAATCCAAGTCCTGCTGGCAAGTCTTACAATCGTAAAGCGATCAAAAAGCAGATTGGACAGGCGCTAGCCAATGTTGACGGCCTCTTGGCAGTTGACGGTGGCTTCTTCTCTAACTTAGCGGGCAAGATTGTCAACACCGACAAGTTTACCAGTGGCGTCAAGCTAGTACTCGGTAAGGAAGAGGCGCGTGTAGACTTAAATGTCATTGCAGAATATAAGAAAAACGTTTCTGATTTATATCATGACATCAAGCATTTAGTGATCGATGTCATTCGGAACATGACAGGCCTTAGCGTGATTGAAGTCAATCTCAAGGTCCTTGAAGTCAAGACTCAAGCCAAGCAAGAAGCTGATACTGTCAGTCTGCAAGATCATGTAAGCCATATGGCTGAAAGCACAGGCGAATTTGCCTCCCATACCTTGGAAAAAGCCAAAGATGGGATTGGCAGTAGTATCGCTGCGATGACAGGCAAAGTAGGCCAAGGCATTGAAGCGGCCAAGGACGCCATTAGTGGCGGTGCTGAGCAGGCCAAAGATGCAGCCGAGGATAGAGCTGATCAAGCCAAGGATGTAGCCGAAGAAACTGCGAACCAAGCTGAAGAAGCAGTAGCAGACGGTCTTGAAGCTGTCGCAGAAAGGGCTGATGATGCTAAGGAAGTGGCTGAAGAGGCTGCAGACCAAGCTGAAGAGGCAGTAGCAGACGGTGTTGAAGCTGTCGCAGAAAGGGCTGATGAAGCTAAGGAAGTGGCCAAAGAAACTGCGGACCAAGCTGAAGAAGCAGTAGCAGACGGTGTCGAAGCTGTCGCAGAAACGGCCGATGACGCCAAGGAAGTGGCTGAAGAAGCTGCGGCCAAGGCCAAAGAAGCTGTAAAAGATGGCGCCCAAGCTATCCAAGAAGCAGTCAGTAGTAGCTCAGAAGCAGCAAACTCAAACTAGGCTTAATCAGCCTCACTATAATCAATCACTTGATTAGTCGACCACTCTGGTAAGGGTGGTCGATTTTTATGAATTAAAGCAATCTAGTCTAGACAGGCTAGATTTTTTGCTAGCTATTTAGAAAAAAATCAAAATGCTACTTGCTATTTTCCGAAAGACATGTTACAATCCATTTAGAAAGAAATCTAATTACTTTGCTTTTGGTCTTTCAATGATTGACCAGATAATTTTTGAGAAGTATTTAGATAAAATTCTAAACGCTATCTAGCGACTAGATGCTTGCCTTCATAAGGCAGCAAGAAGGAGGAGGAGAAAATGAATAAAGCAAAAAGTTCCATTCTACTGACAGCCTCAGGTTTAGTGGCTGGTTTGTCCATTTGGCTGGCTGTTTTTTCATGGGTACTCTATAAAAATAGAGACGAGCTAGCAAAAATATCCAATCAAAAACATGCTTAAAAATCTAGCTTTTCTAGGCTGGATTTTTTAAACCAGAGTATTTAGAAAAAAATCTAAATACTCTGGTTAGTTAAGTGAAGCTTGTTGCTTGTTTTTGCGGCCAATGTTTAGAAAATTTTCTAAATAGATAAAGGAGGGAAGTCATGGACTATATCTTGTCGATTAAAGACCGCATTGTTATCGTTATTACTTACAATCAAGGTCGGGCTCTTTTAGACCGCTTTGATGGCTGTCTGGAATTATAAATTGGAGGAAAAAAATGAAATTAAAATGGAAAGAACTCATCGCAAGCCTAATCGTTATTTGGCTACCGCTTATCTACGCTTTGTCAATCTATGCAG
>ERZ773062.488-NODE-488-length-20820-cov-4.295497_pt1 | contig 20820 bp, 8 predicted proteins | sample MGYA00580626_ERZ773062 | MGnify/ENA primary metagenome ERZ773062 (study PRJEB29015, sample SAMEA2738003) | human oral metagenome | biome: human oral; feature: human-associated habitat; material: dental | place: China | collected 2058 ...
ACTGAATAAATTATATCATAAATATATCCTTTTTTCAATTTTTTTTACAAAAAAAGCAATTCATCTCCCGCTTGTAGAAGCCGGAGACTTCTTGCTATCTTTTGTTAAGGCTTTCCATTTTTTTGTCTTTTTCCATCAGCTCCTGCAGTCCATCCTGCCGCATCTAGCAATTTTTTAGCTTCGTCTAATGAATAATTGTAAACTGGCACATCAATATTCGCATAAGGCACTGTTTTCGCAAGAATTGTATCTGCAGGTGTTTCAGTTCCTTCAAAGATTCCTTCAGAAATTTCTTTTTTATTCAATACATGCTGTAAAGCCTTACGTACATTTTTATCAGTCAATGCACCTTTTGTTGTATTCACAAGCATCATTCTTGTTGCTACAGGTTCAGACATCATAGCCGAGAACCCTTTTTTATCTTTAAATTTCTTAAATGTTTCACTATCAATCATATCACGTCCAAACACAATATCAATATTCCCTTTTTCAAGTGCCAAAGCTCTTGTTTGCTCTTCAGGGATGACTTTCACACGGATTCTCTTAATTTTTGGCTTTGTTCCCCAATACTTATCATTCACTTCAAAAACAGCTTCTTCATCAGTTTTATTTGATTTTAGCACATAAGGTCCTGTTCCAACATATTTATCTACTCCATTTTTTGTACTTTTCCCATTTTTCATAGCTTTGGGTGAAATAAATCTGAATGGACGTATTGATCCAAGTTCAATTAGCATTGGATAATATGGTTCCTTCAATTTTATTTTAAATGTATAGTCATCAGGCGTTTCAAATCCATCAAAAAGTCGTACACTTTCAAGCCATCCATGTCTATTCTTATTTTCCATAATTGCATCAAAGTTAGCTTTTACAGCCTTTGCATCAAATTTTTCCCCATCAGAGAATACTACATTTTTTCTCAGATGAAACGTATATTCACGTCCATCCTTTGAAATTTCCCATTTTTCAGCAAGCTGCGGTGCAATGCTTCCATCCTTGTTAATTATTACAAGCCCTTCATATAAAATATTCTGCGCATACAGCTCCCCAGCATAATTATGCGGATTCAAGTCACGAATATCCCTGAAATTAGTTGCAACAATCTCGTCCTTGCTGGCATTTTTTCTGACATTTCCTCCACAAGACAGCACAAACAATAAAATTCCTGTCAACAATAATAAAAATTTAAAATTTTTCTTTTTTTTCATTTTAGAATATATCCTCCTATAATCAAATATTTTTATATCAAAAATATTATATAATTATTTATTTTGATAATCAAATTATTTTTATAAAAATTTTTAAATTAAATAAAAAATTATAGAAAAATCAAATATTTAGTGATAAAATATATCTATTAGTATAATTTTAGGAGGAAAAAATGGTAGAACAATTATTTAAAGAACTATCTTTATTAGAAGAAGTTGAGGCAATTGCATTGGGAGGTTCACGAGCGGGAGTAAATTATGATGAAAAGTCAGACTATGATGTATACCTTTATGTAACTTCACCCATTAATGAAGAAAAAAGAAAAAATATCCTGAAAAATTTCTGCAGCCATATGGAGATTGGAAATAGTTTTTGGGAATATGAAGACAACTGTATTTTAAACAATGGAATCGAAATTGACATTTTATATCGGGATATGGAAGACTTTATGAAAGGTATTCAAAGGGTAGTTGTTGAATGTCAACCGAGCAATTCCTACACAACTTGCATGTGGCATAATTTAATTACATGCAAAATTTTATATGACAAAAATGGAAAACTTGAAAAATATAAAAATAAATATTCGATACCTTATCCAAAACAGCTAAAGGAAAATATCATAAAAAGACAACTGGAATTAATTGATTCTTCAATGCCAGCATACCCAAAACAAATAAAAAAAGCAATTTTAAGAAAAGATTTTGTAAGCATAAATCATAGAATAACAGAATTTTTAGCCTCTTATTTCGACTTATTATTCGCAATAAATGAAATAACACATCCAGGTGAAAAACGATTAGTTCAGCTTTGTAAAAAACAATGTAAAATTTTACCTAAAAACTTTGAAGAAAACTTAAATTTATTATTTTCATATATGTATTTGGAAGAAAAAAATATTTTTTTTATGGAAACTATTGAACAAATTGTTGATAATATAAAAAAAATCATATAAAATAATTGACTAACAGAAAAATATATGCTTAAATTCATATATATTTTTACAACTCGGAGGAAAACTATGAAAAAACCTATTATTGGAATCTCAAGTAATATACTTGGACTGGAAAAAGGGCTATTTGCTGGATATAAACGATCTTATGTGGATGTTTCCTATATTAATGCCGTCATAAATGCTGGTGGAGTCCCACATATTCTACCTTTGAATGAGCACGAAGACATCATTGAGGAATTTGTAAAAAGTGTGGATGGAATAATTTTAACTGGGGGAAATGATGTTTTTCCGCTTCTTTACGGGGAAGAGCCAAAAGAGAAACTAGGAGAAATTTTTCCAGAACGTGATAAATTTGACTCACTTCTTATCCGTTATGCAATTACCTATGAAAAGCCAATCTTCGGAATTTGCCGTGGAATGCAGATAATTAATGTCGAATGTGGCGGATCGCTTTATCAAGATCTTTCCTATGATGAAAATGTTAAAATAAAACATTTCCAAAAGGCTAGGGCTCATACTCCAACTCATTCCATTTCTGTAGCAACCAACTGCTTTTTAAGCGACATTTATTCTGAAGGGATTGGATTCATAAACAGTTACCATCACCAAACGATAAACCAGCTAGCACCAGGATTTTCTACAATTGCAAAAAGTACAGATGGAGTAATTGAAGCAATTGAAAATATTTCAAATAAAACTTTTATCATTGGAGTCCAATGGCATCCAGAAATGATGGCAATTAACGATGAACTTGCACAAAAATTATTTAAAAAATTCGTAAATGAAGTAAGTTTAAGAAAAAAAGATTAATTTACGATTTTTTTATAAAATTAAGAAAAGACTGCTTTACAAAATTATTTTTATAAAACAGTCCTTTTTTTATTATTATATTAAATTTAAACTCTATTATTGAGGCTAATAATATTAGTTTTTATTTTTTCTCAAATATTCATGAATAGCCTTCGCAGCATTTCTACCTTCACTAATTGCCCAGACAACAAGTGATTGCCCTCGTCTCACATCTCCTGCGGCAAAATATTTTGGAGCAGAAGTTTTAAAGTCGATGACGTTTGCACTAACATTTCCACGCCCATCCAATTCAACTTTTGAGTTTTCTAAAAGTCCTTCAAAGTATGGATGTAAAAATCCGATTGCTAAAAAGACAAAGTCAACTTTCATTATTTCTTCAGAGCCCTCAACTTCCCTAAATCCAAGTCTTCTATCTTCATTTACAAAACTTTCAACTTTTGCAATTTTTACTCCACAAAAATTTCCGTTTTCATCTTTTATAAATTCTTTTGTTGTAACATTCCATTCTCTTGGGTCATTTCCATAAACTTCTGTTGCTTCCTTATGAGAAGTCGAAGTTTTTAAATACATTGGAAATTGTGGCCAAGGATTTTTTGATGTACGAGTTTCAGATGGCTTATTTAAAATTTCAATTTGTTTTACACTGGCAGCACCTTGCCGTACAGAAGTTCCAACACAGTCAGAACCAGTATCTCCACCACCGATTACAAGCACATTTTTACCTTTTACATCAATTTCTTCGTTGTACAAAGGAATATTATTTACTTTTCTATTTTGCTGAGTCAAAAAGTCCATTGCAAGATAAACACCTTTTGCTTCTCTTCCTTTAATATTCAAATCTCTAGCTTGTTTTGATCCGCAAGACATAAGAATTATATCAAACTCCTTTTCCAGTTCTTCGTTGGAAATATCTTTTCCAGCTTCAGTGTTGTAAATAAATTTAACACCTTCTTCTTCCATAAGTTTTACTCTTCTGTCAATTATTTTCTTATCAAGCTTAAAATCAGGAATTCCAAGTGCAAGCAATCCTCCAGCTCTTTCACTTTTTTCGTAAACTGTCACATTATACCCAAATCTGTTTAAAGTTTGAGCAGCAGCAAGTCCAGATGGTCCACTTCCAATTACTGCGATTTTTTTGTCAAATCTTTTTTTAGGAGTTTTTGGTTTTACCCATCCGTTTTTCCAACCTTTTTCAATAATGGCAAGTTCAATATTTTTAGTAGTTACAGGCTTGTCATTTTTTCCTAAAGTACAGCTTCCTTCACAAAGTGCTGGACAAATTCGCCCGGTAAATTCAGGAAATGGATTTGTTGACAAAAGTAAGTCCAAAGCCTTTTTCCATTCGCCGTTATAGACTAAATCCTGCCATTCAGGACAGTGGTTATCTACAGGACAGGCCCAGTGGCAAAAAGGAACTCCGCAGTCCATACATCTAGCCGCTTGTGTTTTTATATATTCATCATCTAAAGGTACATCAATTTCATTAAAATCTTTAATTCTGTCAGAAATTTCCCTAATTTTTTTCTCTTCTCTATGTATTTCTAAAAATCCACCTAGTTTTCCCATTTCTAAGCCTCACCTCTCTCAAATATTTCTTTAAATTCAGGTGCAATAACAACTTTAAAGTTTTGTTTTTCAGCTTCCCAATTGTTTAAAATTTCCTTTGCAGCGACACTTCCTGTATAATTAAAGTGTTTTTCCACATAAGTTTTTATTTCATTTTCATAAACTTCGTTAAGTTCGTCAAAATCGACCATTTCTTTATTCAAATTTTTCTCAAAAGTATTGTTTTTATCATAAACATAAGCAATTCCACCGCTCATACCAGCAGCAAAGTTTTTCCCAGTTTCTCCTAAAACAATAGCACGACCTCCAGTCATATATTCACAGCCGTGATCTCCAACACCTTCTACAACAGCAACCGCACCAGAGTTTCTAACACAGAATCTTTCTCCAACGACTCCGTTTAAATAAGCTTCTCCTCTGATTGCACCGTATAAAATGGCATTTCCTCCAATTATATTTTCATCTGCTTCGTATTTAGAAACTTCGGGTTTTTTAATAATAATTTTTGCTCCAAACAGCCCTTTTCCGATGTAATCGTTTGATTGTCCAGTCAAGTTATAAGTTATACCTTTTGCTCCAAACACACCAAAACTTTGTCCACCGATTCCTTCCAAGTTTAGTGTAATTGTATCATCTTCAAGTTTATATCCACCAAATGTTCTAGCCACTTCTCCACTTAACATCGCTCCAAAACTTCTGTCAAAGTTTTCAATTTTTTCATTAATTACAGTTTTTGCAACATTATTTTTATCGCTTTCAAAAGTTGCACTTGCAAGTTTGATTAATTTTCTATCAATTATATTTTCCATTTTAAAGTCTTGATTTTGAGTTTTTACATTTGGACTGTCGCTATTCTTGTTAGTGTAAAGAATTTTTCCTAAGTCTACATTTTTAACTTTTTCTAATTTTGAAGTTTTAGAAACCTCCAAGAATTCATCAGCTTTTCCAATTAATTCATCAAGTTTTGTAACTCCAAGTTCAGCCATAATTTCTCTTGCTTCCTGTGAAATAAATCTAAAGTATCTGATGATATTTTCATATTGTCCGGTAAATTTCTTACGAAGTTCTTCAGACTGAGTTGCAACTCCAACTGGACACATATTTGTATGACATTTTCTCATCATAATACATCCTAAAATTACAAGCGGCATTGTTGCAAATCCAAACTCTTCAGCTCCTAAAATCGCTCCAATTACTAAATCTCTACCTGTTTTTAATTTCCCATCAACTTGAAGAGTAACTCTGCTTCTCAATTTGTGTTCCTTTAAAATTTGGTGAGCTTCAGAAAGTCCTAATTCCCAAGGTAACCCAGCATGTTTAATTGAAGATAGAGGAGACGCTCCAGTTCCTCCGTCATGTCCAGAAATTAATATCATTTCAGATTTTGCCTTAGCAACTCCAGAGGCAACGACTCCAACTCCAGCTTCAGACACCAATTTAACACTAATTCTAGCTTTTTCATTTACATTTTTCAAATCAAAAATTAGTTGTGCCAAATCTTCGATTGAGTAAATATCGTGGTGTGGTGGCGGTGAAATTAAGCTAATTCCAGGCGTTGTATGACGTGTAGCTCCAATTTCCTTATTAACTTTAAATCCAGGTAATTGTCCACCTTCTCCAGGTTTTGCCCCTTGAGCCATCTTAATTTGCAGCTCATCGGCATTTACTAAGTAATCAGTTGTAACTCCAAATCTTCCAGATGCAATTTGCTTTGTAGCACTTCTTCTGTTATCTAAAAATCTTTCAGGATTTTCTCCACCTTCTCCGCAGTTAGAACGACCGCCAATTGTATTTAAAGCTCTTGCAATCGCTTCATGAGCTTCCTTTGAAATTGACCCGAATGACATTGCTCCAGTAACAAATCGTTTCATAATTGCTTCAACTGGCTCAGCTTTGTCAATTGAAACAGGTTTTCTGTCAGAATGGAATTTTAACATCCCTCTTATTGTAAGCAAATGCTGACTTTGGTCGTTTACAATTTTTGCAAATTCCTTATAAGTGTTGTAATCATCTCTATTTGCGGCATCTTGAACTTTTGCAATCGCATCAGGAGTAAGAATTCTATTTGTTCCTTCCTTCATCCAAGAATATTCTCCGTCCACATAAAGTGTTTCAGCACCAAGATTTATCGAGTCAATTGCATCATCAAAATTATTTAGCACTTCATCTTCCAATGTTTTAATTGTAAGCCCTTCGATTCTTGAAACAGTTCCTGTGAAATATTTTTTAACTAATTCAGTTGATAATCCAACAGCTTCAAAAATTTGTGCTCCTCTGTAACTGTCAACAGTTGAAATTCCCATTTTTGACATAGTTTTTAAGATTGATTTTTTCTGAGCTTTCAAATAGTTGTATTGTAAATCTTTTATTTCAGATTCATCGGCACTCAAGTAAAGTTTATTTTTTACCATATATTCAATTGAATCAAGTGCCAAGTAAGGATTAATCGCAGTTGCACCATATCCAATCAGCAATGCAAAATGCATAATTTCCCTAGCTTCCCCAGTTTCCACTAAAATATCAATTTCATTTCTTTTTTTATTTCTAATTAAATAATGATGAAGTCCAGCAACAGCAAGTAAAGCTGGAATTGCCACATTTTCAGTATCAGCATTTCTGTCAGATAAAATAATTGATTTTGCACCACTGTCAATCGCATCTTCAGCAAGCTTAAATATTTTATCCAGTCTTTCTTCTAAGTTTTCAGTTGGCTTGAAAGTTATATTTAAAATAGCAGGTTTTTTACCATCTCTTTCATAATTTTTCAAAAATTCCATAGTCTTGTTGTCCATAATTGGTGAATCCAAAACTAAAGTTTTTCCAGCTTCAGAATCTTTTTCTAAAATATTTGCTTTTCTGTAAAGCTGTGTTCTAAGCGACATAACAAAATTTTCTCTAATTGGGTCAATCGGAGGGTTTGTTACTTGTGCAAACAATTGTTTAAAGTAGCTGTAAAGCAATTTTGGCTTTTTGGCAAAAATAGAAAGTGCTGCGTCATTTCCCATTGAACCAAGCGGTTCTTGCCCGGTTATAGCCATTCTTGAAATCAAGATGTGCAAATCTTCCCTTGAATAACTAAATAATTTTAATTTGTTGTAAATGTCATCTAAATCGCTATTTCTGTTATAGTTAAAATTATCTTCCTTCATCAAGTCATTTACATTTTTCTTATCTTTAATCAATTTTTTGAAATCTGTTCCATTTAAAACTTTTTCATTAACTTCGTCATCGTTATACAATTTTTTTTCTTCCAGGTCAATTACAAAAACTTTTCCAGGTTTAACTCTTCCACTTTGAACAATATTTTCAGGTTTAATTGGTAAAGTTCCAACTTCAGAACCGACAAGCATCTGATTATCATCAGTCAAAATATATCTAAGCGGTCTAAGTCCATTTCTATCAAGTTTTGCAACCAAATATCTGGAATCAGTCATAATCATGGCCGCAGGTCCGTCCCAAGCTTCCATTAATCCTGAATAATAGTCATAAAATGCCTTCAAATCTTCAGATTTCGTATGATCCTTTTCCCAAGCCGCAGGAACTAAAATTGAAATTGCTTCCATCAAAGTTTTTCCAGAAAATACAAGAAGTTCAATAACAGCATCAAGATTAGCTGAATCCGACCACTCTTCATCATTTACAGGAAATAATTCTTTTATATCTTCATAGTTAGGCGAAGATAGTGCAATTTCTCTGGCTTTCATCCAGTTCACATTTCCTTTTACAGTATTAATTTCCCCATTGTGTGCCAAAAATCTGAATGGATGAGCAAGTTTCCACGCCGGGAAAGTATTTGTACTGAATCTTTGGTGAACTAGGCAATAAGAACTTACAAGCTTGTCTGATTGCAAGTCAATATAGAAGTTCTCAATTTGGTCAGGTTTTACTAGACCTTTATAAATTATTGATTTTGAAGATAATTTTGTTATGTAAAATTTATCTTCAGCGTCGCAGTTTGCTTTTTTTACAGCATTTTCAATTTTTCTTCTCAAAATATAAAGATTTTTTTCAAAATCTTCTTTTGATGAATTTACTCTTTTTATGAAAAGCTGCCAGACAGATGGCATTGTAGATTGCGCTTGAACTCCAACGGCATCTTTTTTTATAGGAACTTCTCTCCAAGTTAGGATTTCATCTTTTGAGTTTTTCACAGTTTCTTCGATAATTGCCTTTATTTTTTCAAATTTTTCTTTTACGATTGGGAAAAATATGTTTCCAACCCCATAATCTCCAAATTCAGGAAGATTAGGAATAATTTCAGCAAAAAATTCGTGCGGCACTTCAAACAAAAGCCCAGCTCCATCTCCGGTATCTGAGTCATATCCTTCTGCTCCACGATGTTCTAATCCAGCTAAAATTCTTATTCCGTCTTTTACGATTTGATTAGTTTTCTTGTTGTCAATATTTGCGATAAATCCCATACCGCAGTTGTCTTTTTCAAAATACGGCTCATAAAGTGAATTTCTTGAAAGCTCGTATTTTTTTAGTTTTACATTTTGAATGTTGTTATCCAAAGTCTGTACCTCCAATGTTTTAGATGTTCTCATAAAATATTTTCAAATAAAATATCTTACCCTAATATATGAACCAATTATACATTTCACATAATTATTTTGCAAACATAAAAAAAGATTTGTAAACCAAAGTATTTATTTATAAAAAATGTATATAAATATGGTAAATACTAAACTTAAAAAGACTTCTCTTTATAAAATACTATCAAAATTTTTATTTGACTTATAATTTTGCACATTGTATAATAAGCTTATGAATAGTTTTGAAAGAGTTTTAAAAAAGTGTATCTTACACATTTTAATTGTTTTTACACATTTTTAGTCTTACAAAAAATTAAAATCTTAGAAATTAGGAAAGAGGTAAATTTATGGAAAATGCTATGAAAAGTTTTGGAGAAAATGTCTTTAGAGATAGTAACCTAAAAAAAAGAGTTTCTAAAGAAGTTTTCAAAGAATTTAAGGCATCGCAGCTTGGTAAAACAGAATTATCGAAGGAAACTGCAGAAGTAATTGCAAATGCTATAAAAGACTGGGCAACTAAAAGAAGAGCAACTCACTACTGTCACTGGTTTCAGCCGCTAACAGACTTGACAGCTGAAAAACACGACTCATTTTTGGAACCAACAGAAAGTGAAGAATTAATTTACAAATTTTCAGGAAGCAATTTGATAAAAGGTGAGCCTGATGCTTCATCATTTCCAAATGGAGGACTTCGTAGCACATTTGAAGCAAGAGGGTATACAATTTGGGATACAAGTTCATATCCTTTCATAAGAGAAAATAAAAATGGAGTTACATTATACATTCCAACTGCATTTATTTCATTTACAGGTGAAGCTCTGGATAAGAAAGTTCCTTTGCTAAGAACAATGAAATATATAAGTGAACAATCACTAAGAGTTTTAAGAGCATTAGGAAATACAACTTCAAAACATGTATTTAACACACTTGGAGTTGAACAGGAATATTTCTTAGTTAAAAAAGAAATGTTTGAAGCAAGAGACGATTTACTTCTTACTGGAAGAACATTATTTGGAGCACCAGCACCTAAAGGTCAAGAATTAAGCGACCACTACTTTGGAAAAATTAAAGATAAAGTTATAAACTTTATGAGTGATGTCGATGTAGAACTTTGGAAATTAGGAATTCCATCAAAAACTAGACATAATGAGGTTGCACCAAACCAATTTGAAGTTGCACCATTATTTTCAGTTGCAAACTTGGCTTCAGACCAAAACCAGATTATAATGGAAACAATTGAAAAAACTGCATTAAAACACGATTTGGTGGCATTACTTCACGAAAAACCCTTTGACGGAGTAAACGGTTCAGGAAAGCATAACAACTGGTCGCTTGGTACTGATGATGGGGAAAACCTGTTTAGTCCTGGAAAAGATCCTAAAACAAATAAAAAATTTTTAATTTTTGTATCTGCTGTAATTGAAGCTGTGGATAGATATTATCCAATGTTAAGATACTCAACTGCAACTGCTACAAATGACCACAGATTAGGAGGACACGAAGCACCTCCAGCAATTATCTCAATCTTCCTAGGTGAAGAATTGACAACAATTTTAGACAACATCGCCAACAAAAAAGATGCACCTGTGTCAGAAGCTTCAGAAGTAAACTTATCAGTTGATGTGCTGCCAACATTCAGCATGGACGCAGGAGACAGAAACAGAACTTCACCTTTTGCCTTCACAGGAAATAAATTTGAATTTAGAATGCCAGGTTCAAGCTCAACTCCAGCAACAACAGCGGCAGTAATAAATGCAGCAGTTGGAAAAGTATTGTCAGAGTATGCTGATAAACTTGAAAAAGCGACAGAAAAAACTTTGCCTAGAATAACAAACGAAATTATTGCAAGCGCTTATAAAAAACATCACAGAATTATCTTTAATGGCAATGGATATAGCGAAGAATGGGTTAAAGAAGCAAAAAGAAGAGGGCTTACAAACGAAGTTTCGGCAAATACAGCACTTAGAAAAATGCTTGATCCTAAAATTTTAGAATTAGTAAATGAAATAGGAATGTTATCAGAACAAGAATCAGCGGCAAGATACAATGCCTATGCTGAAAGATATGTAAAACAGCTTAGCATTGAATCAAGAACATTAATTGATATCGTAAGCAAAAACATTTTACCATCAGCATTAAAATTTGCAAATTTATTGGCAGACCATATTGAAAAAAATTCAAAATATGGAAAAGCCTTTATAAAAGAGCAGGAAGAATTGTTAAAAGATGTTTTATCAAATGTAACAGCATTAAGAAAAGAAACAAAATCACTTGAAAAAGAAATTGCAAGAGTTTCAAACGAGGAAGATCTTTCTAAACAAACTGATCTAGCAAAAGAAAAATTAATATCAGGACTTGAAGCATTGAGAGTTCCTTGTGATAATTTGGAAAAAGTTATTGAGAAAGACTTATGGAAATTCCCAACATATACTGATTTATTATTTAAATTATAATAAAACAATGGCAGGAATAATCCCTTGCCTAAATAATTTAAAAAGTAAAGACAATTTAAAAATAAAGGACTATTTCAATATGGAATAGTCTTTTTTATTTCCTTATCCATCAAAAAAGAACAGCAAAACCTAAGTTCTACTGTCCTTAATTTTATTCAAGCTTTTAACCCAATATTTGAATGTGTAAAATCTTGTTTATCCTGAACTTTTTAAATTCATACAATCTTTCACATTAGTAAATAGCTCTGAATCCTATTCCACCTCTAACATTGTTACCTTTAGTGTCATATCCTCCATTTACTGTTACTCCAAATCTTGTGTTATCTACTCCGATATTCAAGTCAAATTTACCATTTCCTCGTCTATCTTCTTTTTCACCTCTTATTCCGAACCAGTCGGCATTTGTATATCTTACTCTTCCTTCATTATTTACGTTTCCTACTTTTCCTAGTTCGTTTTCATAAGCGGCTGTAAGCCCAACTGACAAGTTTGTTCTAACTGCCAATGGTTGCACATATTTAAATTCAAGTCCAACTTCTGGTTTAACTGAGAAGTAATCGTTTCCTTTTACTTCCAATCTCATTTCTCCAGAATCTTCCTTAATTTTATTAAATCTTCCGTATTCCATCTTTAATGCTCCATAAGGTCTCAAGTGTGTTCTTTCACTCATTCTTACATCATATCCTAAATCTGTCTTAAGTGCCGCACCATATGAATGATAATTTGATTTTGCTTGGAATATGTCGTCTACAACTAGATATTTACGTTTCATATTATTGATACCCGCAAATACATCTCCGCCAATTGTCCATTGTAATGCTCCATTATAGTCTTTCTTAGGAGACATTGTCTTAAAGATTCCTACTTTAATTTGAGTTTGTTCTTCTCTTGAATGTCCATTATCTTTGAATTTAAATCTATTTGTTACAGCTCCTGCATACCATCCTTGAGAGTTACCCATCTTAATTTTTTCATCCTCATGAACATAAGCTACACCATAGGCATTGCTTGTATAGTCAATGATTCCTGCTGTGTCAGTGTTGTATTCATCTCTCATACCAAATGCTTTGATCTTATTATTTTGTTTAGATGGATTTCTCCAATCGTGTTTTAAGTATTTGAATTCCTTATCAAGCAAGTTTCCAGTTGCATTTATTCTCATTTGGGTATTTCCATATTGATGTCCCATCATTTCATCAAATGCTTGTTGCAACAAGACTTCCTCGTTATTTCCAATTCCATTCAATTTGCTGAATATCTGTCTTTCCCTAGTTCCTAAAGCTTCTACTCCGTATCTTTGTTCCAATCCATCTGCAAAGTTATACGTATCTGAACTGTTTATAGGAGTGCTTTCTCTTCCAGCCCATTCTGTGTATGGCACTTTTGCCATATATAGACTTGTTATTGAACCGTCATTCGGATCCAGTGTTGGAGTTGCAATCCATCCTATTGAACCTGAATACACATTCCATTTGATGTTTGGATTTCTCAGCATTGCTGTCTTGTATGGATTTATTATGTTAGGATCGTTTACTAATATGTATTTGCTATTTGTTGATTCAGCCGCTTCATTACCAATAATCAAGTCTGCTTCACTTGTCAAGTTTTGCAATCCGTCTATTGATTTTGTGTAGTCAACTCCTGATGTATTTACATACAGTCCGATGCTTGAAGCTGACACTGATATTGGATTTCTTCCTGTTGTGTTTACTACTACTGGTATTTGTGGCACTCCATTTGCTGTAATTGTAGCTGTTTGTGCTCCCGCTGGTGCGTCAATTGCTACTCCGCCTACTCCTTTTCCTGTTTCAGGTACTGTAAATTTATATATCATATTTCCATCCACATCATTATTATTTGTTTTAGAAGCACCGTTTACTGTGATTGTTCCGTAGTTTGCTACTGTTCCACCTTTCAAGTAAACACCCACACCATTTTTAGCATTTATGTTAATTGTTGCACCTTTACTATTTATCAATTTAGAATCTTTTCCAAGATACACTCCTACTGTATTTGTGTAAGTTCCTGAACCAGTCGTAATTGATTTATTATTAATTGCTGTCGCTCCATTATCAGCGTAAATACCTGTTGTGTTACTTGCATTCAATACAATATTTCCATCATTTGTTGCTGTACTTCCTGCTCCACTTGCATACATACCTATACTGTGTTTTCCATTTACATTAATTGTTCCTTTATTTACAATGTTTCCTGTATCAGTTGTAGAATATCCTGCACCCATACCTATTGAGTAAAGGCTGTTTGCAACATCTGACTCTCCTACCGTAATTGTCGCGTTATTTGTCGCAGTTCCACCTTTAATACTATAAACTGCCACACTTCCTTTTCCACTTGACAAATTAATATCTGCATTATTTGTTACTGTTCCTGCTGAATAAATTCCATAGTTTTGTTCTCCAGTAGAAGTTATTTTTGTAGAGTTTGTCACAGTTCCTGCCGTATCATTTGAGTATAGGTACACGTTGTTATTTCCAAGCCCAACATTTGAGATGCTCGAAGTTATTGTATTTCCTTTTCCAACGTTTACAAATCCAAATGAATTATTTCCAATATTGAATGCTGTTCCGCTGTTTGTAACAGTTTGTCCGCTTCCCACTGTGTAAACTCCAACCGCCTCATCCGTTCCAGTTGTAATTGTTCCTCCTGTCAAATTTACGTTTCCGCTTTGAGAGTAAATTCCAACTGCAGCATCTCCTATCTTCAGGTCTCCTGAATTTTCTACATTGTGTCCATATACTCCAATCGTATTTTTTCCAGACTCTATTTTTCCTGTATTTTGCAATGTTACACTATTATGATCTGTGTAAAGCCCGACATTAGGACTTGTAATTGATGCCGAATCTCCTAATGTAATTGTTCCGCTGTTTTTAGCTGTATATCCTGGTGTTCCTGTTGCATAAATTGCTGTATTTCTATCACCTGTCATTGTGATCTTTCCTGTATTTTCAAGCACTGTTCCTGAAGCAAGCGCCGCATCTGGTTTGTAGGAAATCGCAACTGAATCATTTCCTGTTGTTTCTATAGTTCCTGTATTTTTTATTGTCTGTGTCTTAGCTCCTTCTGAATAAAGTCCAGTCGAATTTGAACCAATTGTAATCTTACCTGCATTTTCAATCAATGAATCATCAATACCATAAATAGCAGTTGATTTGTCACCAATTGTCATAACTCCTGTTGCTTTATTATACAATTCTCCAAACTTAGCATACATTCCTGTAGAACCTGTACCACTCAAGCTAATTGTCCCTTCATTTGATAAAACAACATCATTTCTATGATATAAAACCTTATCATTTTCTTGTGCCATTGCAACTTGATCAGCTTTTGTTCCTGTTATTGTTTTAGTATTTGCATTTGTTATTGATGAATTTGAAATTTCAAGCTGATTATATGCGTCGTTGGCATCATCCAAGTTCACATCCTGATTAATTGTAAGTTTACTTAAATACAGCATAAATGTCTTATAATCAGTTCCAGTTATATGTGCTCCTGTAGCAGTTGAAACTGTATTTCCAGTTGTATCAGACAAGTTCATCTTAACATTTTGTGCAATGAACAATCTTGAACCACTATTCATATTTAATGTTAAATGTCCTAAAGTTGAATTTGTTCCATCTCCGAAGTTGTGTTTTGCCCAGTTTTCAATCTGAGATTTTCCAAAGTCTCCACCATTTCCTACATAGAGGAAGGCGTTACCTCTCTCGTTAGGTGTAGTTCCTCCTTCAATAGTTGCCGTCATAGTTCCATTTATTAAAACTTTTCCTTGGTTTGCATTGTCTGATCCTGTATAGAACAGCAGTGATTTTTGCCCTGTAGTTGCAGTTCCTGTACCCTTCAATGTCAATGTAGAACCTTTTTCAGCATCATAGTTTACTGCTCCTTCGTAGGCTTTTACTGTATGATCTTTAACATCTAATTTAGCATTTTCACCGGTATATAGCCCAACTGATTCTTGTCCTTTTACATTAATATCAACATTAATATCGTGAATTCCATCACTTACAAGTTTTGAATTTTTACTTACAATAATACCATAAGAACCTTGTTTCTTCTTATTAGCACCTTCCATATATTCATAAACTCCAGCAGATGTTGATGTTCCATTATTTACAGTTACTGTACCATTTTCTTTTACTGTTGCTTCAGCCTTACCAGTTTTATTATCTCCAATAATTATTCCCGAAACTCCATTTCCTGTAACTGATACATTTCCACCATATTCTAAAGTGGCTGTTGCAGGAGTTGCTGTGCTTGTTGAACCATTAATTAATACTCCTGTTGAGCTATCTCCTGACACAGTTATATTACTATTTGCTCCTAAAGTACCTTTTGGATTATATGTAGTTCCTGATAATTCATACTTATTCAAAAATACTCCAATATTTTTTGTAACTCCACTTCCAGTTACTTCTATTTTCCCATCATTTTTAAGCACTCCACCTAAAGTAGACATTCCAATAGAATTTTTTACATCACTATCAGTTATTATCTTACCACCTGTTTTATTTGTAGCTGTAGACAATCTTGCCAATTGTCCAATTGCAAACTTCCCTTTTAAGCTAATTTCACCAGTAGTATCATTTATTACTTCAGCATTTGAACCAACTGTAGTGCTTCCTCCATGCCCAGTTCCATAATCAGCTCTCATTGCTACGTTCATAGGTTGATTTGTATCAACTTCATCTATATCTGAATCTATTTGAATTTTATTTTTATTTGTCATATCTGAGTCTATATTAACAAACATTCCTAACGAATTTTGTACTCCCGTAAGTTTAATAACTCCTGTTGTATCATTTACAGTTTTTCCTCTAGTCATACTTACATTATTAGCAACACTTCTATCTTCCATAAGTGCCATTGCAGCCGAATTATTAGCTTTATCATTTCCATTTACTTTTAATTCTATTATACCTTCATTAGCCATTACTGCATCATTGTCAGACTTAGCAGCTGTTTTCATACCATAACTAGATTCTCCATGTAGTGTAATAGTTCCACCTTGTTTATTAACTAAAGTAGATGAATTTGTATGATTAGGTAAATATGTATACATTCCAATAGAATATCCACCTCTAAAATCAATATTTCCATAATTAGCTAATGTTTGTTTTGTTGTCCCTGTATTTTCTTCTACTCTTGCAATTGCCACTTTATATCCTAAATAACCATTACTATTCTTTTTAATAGTAACTGTTTCAGTTGGTGCCTCTATACTAAAACTACCTGGAGTATTTATAACATATGGTTCCTGATTTTCAAATTCATCAGTTATTCTTCCTTTATTTTCTATAGTAGTTCCGTTTCCTTGCGATACTAAACCTAATGTATATATACCTCCTAAATTTACTGTTTTTCCTGCTGGAAATGTAATAGTATTAGCTGTTGAATAAGCAACTGTTCCTCCTCCAAGATTATCTATTTCCCAAAATCTTGAACCTCCTATAAAAAATCGTTGATCATTCTTATTAGTACCTTGTGAAGCAACTACGCCACTAGCAAACTCTGTTGTATCTCCATTTCCAAAATTATATGAATTAAAATAGTACACATTTCCCCCATCACTAGGAGCTGGTAATGTTAAAGTATTACTTTCTTTATACATTTTAAAAGCATATGCTTTTTCTGCTAAAGTATTATTCGACCAAGTATAATGAAGAAAAACATCAATATTTTGCCTACTTGCATTGGCTGTTGATGTTAAGAATCCTGATTTTGTAGTTTGTCTTGGAGTGCTTCCAGATGAGCTACATCCTTCATTACAATCTGCTCCTAACACTATTGCAAATGTTGGTGGATTTGGAGTAAATGGATCTTTTGGAATATTAATAACTGGTTTTGGCGGAGTAAAGCTAATTGCTTCTGGTAACGTAGGTGTAATTGCCGTCTTATCTGCTATTCTTATTGCTGATTTATTTATGCTTCTTGGACGTATCCCTGCATTCACTTCAAATGGTACAATTGGCTCCTTAACAGGTTTAAAACTTGCTATTCCGAATCCTTTTGATGAACCTGAAGCAAAATTTGGTCTTCTGTTTTTGCTTAATAAGCCATATTGGCTACTGTCTGGAGAGATTGTTCTTTCATAAACATTCGTACTTCTTTCAAAGATTCCAGAATATGGATATTTGGATTCTTTATCTCCACGTCCTTTATATGTTCCATGCCAGTCGTTATAGATATAATTCATACCAAATTGCCAGCTGCTCCATGGAGATTTTACGACATGATCTCCTTGTTCCATTAATTGAATTAATTCTAAGTTTGTATTTTTAACTAATTTATCATTTTCTTTTCTTGCTTTTTTAAATTCTGTACGTATCTGATTTATTGATGTATTTATTTGGCTAACCTGATTCTGAATAGTGGAATCTTTTTTAGCCGCAAACAGATTACTCTTTCTGAAAAATATTCCTGTCATTACAAAAGCAATTAAAGCAGCTTCTGTATACTTAAAATCTTTTGTTCTTTTTGCAAACGCTCTTAAATCTTTTGAAATCTGTCTAAGATTATTTGTCATTTTGACTCTCACTCCTTACTTTAAGATTAAATTTTGCAACTTCATATTCAACAAATTTGACATTCTATAATAATAGTTAATGATCTGATTTTAAAATTATATAAGCTTTTTGTTAAATATCTATATTATATATGCTTTTAAACTTTTGCCTCAACATTTTCAAAATTTTTTTACTGTTAAGCTAGTAAAAGATAAATAAATTTTATTTTTGAATTAGATTTCTTTATAATTTATAATATGATTTATCATAAAATTAAATTTATATAAATTATAAATTTATGCTCATTTTAATTGATTACAAACAAAAATTTTAAAAACCCGTTGCTCTTTATTTTACCAAATTTATTAAAAAAATACAATACTTTTCCCAAAAAACTTTTCCAACAAAGAATAAAAACCTAGTATTTCTAAATAATTAAATTCCATTGGAAAATAGTATAACACATACAAAAAAAACCGAGAAAAATCCCAGTTTTTTATTTTTTTTTAACAAAGTGTTTCTTCCACTTTCTTACTTAACTCTTCCACATACTTATCCACAATTTCCTGACTTTCAGCTTCAACCATTACTCTTATTAATGATTCTGTTCCAGAAGCTCTCACAAGGATTCTTCCTTTTCCAGCGATTTCCTTTTCTTTTGCCTTGATAAAGTCAATTAAGTCCTTATTTGATTCCCAAGTAGCTTTTTTTTCTTTTGCAACTGTAATATTCTTAGAATTTTGTGGCCATAATTTAATACCTTTTACAAGTTCATGTAAAGTTCTTCCACTTTCTAAAATAGCTGCAACTAGCTGAATTGACGATAATACCCCATCTCCAGTTGTATTGTAGTCAAGCATTAAGATATGCCCAGATTGCTCTCCACCAATGTTTAATCCATATTCCTTCATTTTTTCAAGAACATATCTGTCTCCAACATTTGCACGAATTAATCCGATTCCCTTTTCATCCAGATATTTTTCAAATCCCATATTACTTAGAACTGTAGTTACAACTTTATTATCATTCAAAAGTCCTCTGCTTTGCATATATTCTGCAATAATTGCAATAATCAGATCTCCGTTTATAATTGCTCCTGTATTGTCAACGGCGATTAATCTGTCGGCATCTCCATCGTAGGCAAGTCCCAAATCAGCCTTGTAAACTTTGACTACTTCTTGAAGTAGTTCTGGATGTGTAGATCCGCAGTTTACATTGATATTTTTTCCATTTGGAATATTATTAATTACAATAACATCTGCACCTAGATTTTGAAATACTTTTGAAGCCACTCTATATGCCGCACCATTTGCAGTGTCAATTACGATTCTTAATTTTGAAAAATTAGTATTCTTAACTGTAGAAGTCAAGTAATCCAAATAGATTTTCATATCATCTTCCACATATTTAAATGTACCAAGGTCATCTCCTGCAACTTGATGCTTTTGAAGAAGTTCATCCTTTTTCCCCATTAATTCTTCCAGTTTTTCCTCAACTGCGTCAGGCAATTTATAACCATTTTGACTAAATATTTTTATTCCATTATCCTTTACAGGATTATGTGAAGCTGAAATCATAATTCCCGCATCAGCCTTTAATTTTCTAGTCAAGTAGCAAACTCCAGGTGTAGGCAGTACCCCAACAAAGTCAATATTTACACCCATAGAATTTAATCCTGCTGTAAGTGCCGAACGAATCATATATCCTGAAATTCTTGTATCTGTCCCAAGAATAACCTTTGGTTTCCCAGCTTTTTTTCTATGTTTTTTTAAATAATATCCAAGAGCAAGTCCCAAACTTGTAACCAAATCAATTGTCAAGTCCTTATTAGCTTCCCCTCTCATTCCATCAGTTCCAAAATATTTTCTAGCCATTATTTTCCCTTTCTATTTCTTAGTTTCTCATTTTTATTTTCACATTCAAATAATACATTTATTAACTTTTATTTGATAAAACTTGATACTAAACAAATAAATTATAATTTTATTTTTTCTTGTTTTTCTTTTTTAAAAATCCAAAAATATTTTTTTTCTTTTCAGTTTTTTCTTTATTTGTATTTTTATTAATTTCTTCCTGTGAACTTATAACGCTATCTCCAATAGGTAAAACAATTGAAATTTCTGTTCCTTCATTCATTTTAGAATCAATTTCAATTTTTCCATTGTGAATTTCCACAATCCGTTTAACTATCGCAAGTCCAAGTCCAGTTCCACCTGTTGCCTTCGTTCTCGACAAATCCACCCTATAAAATCTGTCAAAAATTCTCTTTGCATCCTCATCTGAAATTCCAACACCTTCATCTCGAATTGAAATTCGCCCAAATCCATTTTTTATAAAGGATTTTATATAAATATTTGTATTTGGCTCTGAATATTTTGTAGCATTTTCAATTAATGCTCTAATTGCCTGCTGCAGTAATGTTTCGTCACCCTTAATTTTATAGTCTTCTCCCATTTCCAGATGGAATTTATGAGTTTTTGTAGAAACTACTGTATCAGAATGAATTTGACGAACCATTTCATTTGCATCAATTTCTGTAAATTTTGTATTAATTTTTGTAATTTCACCCTTAGCCAAAAATAGTAATTTTTGTATTAAATTACGCATATTGTCAGTTTCGCTAATTATCGAATCAATTGATTCTACAAATATATCAATATCTGTAGTTCCACGCTTACGTATAATTTCCGCATAACCTTTTATTATAGCAAGCGGTGTCCGCAATTCATGTGAAGCATCCGACACAAATTTTGTTTGATTTTCAAATGACGTTT
>ERZ773062.492-NODE-492-length-20743-cov-17.380269_pt1 | contig 20743 bp, 18 predicted proteins | sample MGYA00580626_ERZ773062 | MGnify/ENA primary metagenome ERZ773062 (study PRJEB29015, sample SAMEA2738003) | human oral metagenome | biome: human oral; feature: human-associated habitat; material: dental | place: China | collected 2058 ...
CAGCAGCAGTTGGTTCATTTATAATTCTTTTTACATCTAATCCTGCTATTGTTCCAGCATCTTTTGTAGCTTGTCTTTGAGAGTCAGTAAAGTAAGCTGGTACTGTGATAACTGCTTCTTTAACTTCTTCTCCTAAGTAAGCTTCAGCATCTTTTTTCAATTTTTGTAATATTTTAGCAGAAATTTCTTGTGGAGTATATTTCTTTCCAAAAATTTCTACTTTGTAATCAGAACCCATATGAGTTTTGATTGAACTTACTGTTGAAGTAGGATTTGTAACAGCTTGTCTTTTTGCTATTTCTCCTACAACTACTTCTCCATTATCTTTGATATTTACAACTGATGGAGTAGTTCTAGCTCCTTCAGAGTTTGGTATTATTGTTGCACTTCCACCTTCCATTATTGCAACACAAGAGTTTGTTGTTCCTAAATCAATTCCTATTATTTTAGCCATTTTTTTCCTCCTATAATCTATCTATATTTTATTTTTTATTTCTTACATACTGTAACCATTGCTGGTCTGATAACTTTACCTTTCATCGTATAACCTTTTTGTAATACTTTTACAATTTCATCTTCATTTTTATCTTCGCTAGCTTCAACACCAACTGCATGATGATATTCTGGATTGAAAGCTCCTTCAGTTGATATTTCTTCAACACCTTCACCAGTCATAATGTCTTTCAAGTTTCTTACTATCATTTCAACACCTTGCAGTAGTGAGTCAAAGTCTTTACTTTCATTAGAAGCTTCAATAGCTCTTTCAAAGTTGTCAAGACTTCCTAAAAGCTGAGTGATAATTTTTTCAGAAGCAAATTTCTTTAGCTCTTCAACTTCATTCATTTTTCTTTTAGTAAAGTTTTGAAATTCAGCTTGTTTTCTTAAATAGTCATTTTTTAAATTTTCTATTTCAGCTTTTAGTTGTTTCACTTCTTCTTCATGTTTATGTCCATGTTTTCCACAACAAGTGTGTCCACCATGTTTATGTTCATGCTCATGTTCATGAGCTTCTTCTTTAACTTCATCAGTTTTCACTTCTTCTTTATTTATATCCTCTTCTAAAACCTCATCTTTAATATCTTTATCTTGCATTGACTGCCTCCTAAACTTTTTTATTTTTTTCTCTTTCCATTGAATTAATGAGTTTATTAACTTCCCTACTAACATGATTTATAAGCCCCATTGTTTTAGAGTATGCCATTCTCTTTGGTCCCATAACTCCTATAATTCCTTGGGCACCACCTAGATTATATATAGAATAGACAAAACTAAAATCTTCCAATTCTTTAATACCTAATTCATCACCAAGAATTACATTAACATTCGTCTTTGAATTCTCTTTAGCCTTTTGTTCTATAAGTTTTTCAAATAGATCTCTGATATCTTTTCTTTCATTGAAAAACTCAATTACATCTGTAACTTCTTCAATATCTCTATCTTTTAAAACACCTGGTAGATTATTGATAAAGTATTTACTAAGTTCATCTTCATCATCATGTTCACAGATGATGTCTGAACTTTCAGTAAAGAACTTTTCAATATCATTTATAGCAATTTCGTTATTTTTGATCTTATCATTTAGTTCAACAACTTTTTTATCTACTTCATCTTTTGTAATAGGATAAGGTAAATGGATATTTTTAGTTTTTACTCTTCTATCCTCCATAACAATAACTGCCATAATTAGGTATTCATCTATATAAACGAGCTCCACTCTGTCAACTTTTGTATTATCAGGTTTAGGTTCAACAGCTATACCTGCATAATTTGTCAACTTTGAAAGTAGAGTAGAAGTTTGTTTTAATATATTTTCTAATTCATCAACTCTACGATTATACACATTACTAATATTTTCAATTTCTTCCTGTGTAATCTTTTCTACTTTAAGGAGCTCAGTTAGGTAATACTTATATCCCATGTCTGTTGGAATACGTCCTGAGGAAGTGTGTGTCTTTTCAATAAAACCCATATCCTCTAAATCAGCCATGACATTACGAATAGTAGCAGATGAGAGTTCTATTCCATATTTTTTTACCAATGTTCTGGAACCTATTGTGTCCCCAACTGTAAGATAATAATCTACAATAGCGTTGAGTACAAGTTTTTCTCTTTCAGAAATTCTCATAATCTCACCTCTTAATTCTTTTTGTTAGCACTCGCTTAAAAAGAGTGCTAATTTTTATAAAAACAATATACTATATAAAATTATTTTTGTCAACTATTTTTTTAATTTTTTTTCTTATTGATTTACAAAGAAAAAAGAGAAAGTGGCTATAGATTTTATTAGAAAATTATTTTGAATATTTGATATATTAAAAGAAAATGAAGTAAAAAATATATAAAAAATAGGGGGGTTGTACTTTAAAAGTTCAATCCCCTTAAAAAATTTTAAAATTTTTTGTTTCGTGTTATGATAATAGCATATTTTTTAAAAGGCGTCAATAATTATTTTAGTGAAATTATAGGCAGAGCTTATTACTTCATTTTTTAGAAAATAATTTTTATTTTTTAACGCTCTTCTATCCAAAGTTTTAAGTTTTTTTCTTGTTTTTTCTATTAGATTTTGACTATTAACAAAAATTTTATATGCATAAAGCAATGTTATGAAATCTTCAAAAAATTGTATTCTTAATTTCTTTTTTCTTGTATCTTCTTTAATTTTTGTAAAACTACTAACATATTTATTAACATTTGCATTAATATTTAATTTAGCCTTAGAATTAGTGCTTTTTAAATTATAAATCAAACAATTATTATGTGCTGCTGCATTTCTGATCTGCCTTACAGCGTAAAGTAATTTTCTGTCTTTCAATTTTTTATAGTTTTTAGAATAAAAATTATAAAATTTTACTAAGTCTCCAAAAGAAATAATTTCAAGCAAAACCCAAATAGGAAAATCAGGACTATACTTATTAATTAAATCTCCACAATAATTGCTTGTTGAATGTCTTTTTATATCATCAGATATTTTTTGATTGTCTATTAAAAAATTAGAAACAATATCATATGAATTATTTTTAAAATTATTTGCAATATCATTTAATAAAATAACTTTTAAAGAGTGTTCTATGTCAAGAGCCATTTCTAAAACAAGATGTCTTAGCTCCATATCAATAATAGATAATTCCCTTAAATATGCGAATTCTAAATCTATATATTCTCCATTGGGCTTTTTAAAATAGTTATTTCTATAGGCAGCTAATTTAAAATAATAATTATTATTTTCCAAAAATTTTTTTGCTTCAATTTCGCTGATTATATTAAATTTTATCTCTTTATTTTTCATGTGTTCTATCAATTCATTACTTGTTTTGATAAGTTTTTGCATATAGAAGTTTCACCTCTTTTAATTTTTATGAAAAAATATAGAGAAAATAAACATAGATGTCTAGAAAGTTTTAATTAAAATTATTATTTTTCTAATTTAGAATAGACTAGTGCTAAATTTTTATTTAGCCATTCATCATCTCTTCCAAGTTCTTTTAATCTTTGTAGATAGATTAAAGCTGACTTATAATCTTTCACATCAATATAAATGTAAGCTAGATTCGATAATAAATTTATATCATTCTTATATTCTTCCTTAGAAATAACTTCTTCTATCATTTTAATAGCTTCCTTATGTTCAGCTAAAGCAAGAAGGATAGAAGACATTCTTGTAGTAAGGACTAAGTCAACTTCCACAGGAGACAGTTCTTTTGCCTTTTTCATATAATCTAAAGCGAGTTGAGGCTTTTTAATTAAAAAGTATGTCCAAGCTATTTCAGAATATAGCCAAGTATCCTTTCTTCCAAGGTCAATAACCTTTTGATAATTTTTTAAGGCTTCTTCATACCTTTCTTGAGATCTTAAATTATATGCCAATTGAGAATAAACCCATTCTTCATTATCTCCTAAAGAAATAGCTTTACGAAGATGTATTTCAGCTTCCTTATGATTTCTAAGTTTGTCATAGTTCCAAGCAAGCTTTTGTTCTATAGCAATTAAATCTTCAGTTATATCTTCATCAGCACCTAAGTTTGAATAAGCATTAAAATAACTCAAACTTTTATTAAGGTAGTGAATAGCCTCTTCAGGCTCCTCTATATCTCCTAATTCATGATATAACAAGGCTAAAAGAAAAATACTAGGCTTATCCTCAGGATTAATCTCTAAAGCTTTTAAAAGGTATCTCTCAGCCTCAGAGATATTATCTAAATAGTAATGTGAATGTCCCATACAATAGTTCCATATAGAAGTATTGTTTTCACTCTCTTTAATACTTTCTAAAATTTCTATAGTTTTATCAAATTCATCTATATGACTGTATGCCTTAGCAAGACTTAGTTTAATTTTTGAGTTTTTATCTTCATCAGAAAGAGCTTCAATCACAGTTATTATTTTATGGTAGTCTCTTTCTTTTTCTAACTCATTTAGAAGTTTCATTAAATCATCTTTCATTTCAAGCCTCCAATAAAAATTTTCCTAGTTCTAATTTTAACTAATAAGCTAAAAAAATGCAATAGATAGACTAGCCTATAAAAGTAAAATAGTTTATAATATAATAAAAGAAAAGTAGAAAGGAGACTTCTATGAAAAAAGGAATAGGTTTAGGAATAGATGACTTTAGACAAATAATAAAAGAAGATTGTTATTATTTTGATAAGACAAACTGGATAGAAGAATTATTGAAAGATAGGACAAAAATAAAATTATTTACTAGACCAAGAAGATTCGGAAAGACTTTAAATATGAGTACATTAAAGTATTTTTTTGATGTAAAAAATGCTGAAGAAAATAGAAAACTATTTAAAGATTTATATATAGAGAAATCAGAATATTTTAAAGAGCAAGGACAGTATCCTGTAATATTTATCTCCTTAAAAGATTTAAAGAAAAATACTTGGGAAGAATGTTTTTTTGAAATAAAAGAATTACTTAGAAATTTATATAATGATTTTTACCATATAAGAGAAAGTTTGAATGAAAGTGACTTAAGAGAATTCGATAAAATTTGGCTAAAAGAAAAAGAAGCTAGTTATGATAATTCTCTTTTAAATCTTACAAAATACCTATATAACTACTATAAAAAGGAAGTTGTATTATTAATAGATGAATATGATAATCCTTTAATAGTTGCTAATCAAAAAAAATACTATAAGGATTCAATAAATTTCTTTAGAAATTTTTTTAGTACAGCTTTAAAAACAAATCTATATTTAAAAACAGCCGTATTAACAGGTATAGTTCAAGTGGCAAAAGAAGGTATATTCTCTGGATTAAATAATGTAATAACTTATAATATTTTAGAAAAAGGATTTGAAACATTCTTTGGCTTGAGTGAAGAAGAAGTGGAAGCAGCCTTAAAATATTTTGAAATGGACTATCAAATAGAAGAAGTAAAAAAGTGGTATGACGGCTATAAGTTTGGAGGAAAAGAAATATATAATCCATGGTCTATCTTAAATTACCTTAGAACAAAAGAATTGAGAGCTTATTGGGTAAATACATCAGACAATGCTCTAATCTATGAGAATTTAAGTGTTGCTAATATGGATGTATTTAACTCTTTAGAAAAGCTATTTGAAGGTAAAGAAATAAAAAAAGAAATAAGTCCATTTTTTACTTTTGAAGAATTAGAAAGATATAATGGAATATGGCAATTAATGGTCTATAATGGCTATCTAAAATTGAATCAAAAATTGGAAGATGATGAGTATTTATTGACTATACCAAACTATGAGATACAAACATTTTTCAAAAAAGGCTTTATAGATAAATATTTAATAGGGTCTAATTATTTCAATCCAATAATGAGAACTTTACTAGAAGGTAATATAGAAGAATTTGGAAGAATGTTAGAAGAAATATTTTTAATAAATACAAGCTTTCATGATTTAAAAGAAGAAAGTGTATATCACACTTTTTTATTGGGAATGTTAATCTGGTTGAGAGATAAGTATGAAGTTAAATCAAATGGAGAAAGAGGACAAGGTAGATACGATATTTTACTTTTACCACTTGATAAGAAAAAGCCAGCCTTTGTATTTGAATTTAAAGTATCAAAGACAATAAAAGGATTAGAAAGTAAAGCTGAAGAAGCCTTAAAACAAATAAAAGAAAAACAATATGATGTAGGTATTAAGGAGTCAGGAATAGATAAAATCTATAGAATAGGCTTAGCATTCAAAGGTAAAAAAGTAAAAATTAAATATGAACTAAATGATTAAACAAAATTAGAATAGAGGAAAGATAATGAGAGTATTAATAGTAGGAGATGTAGTAGGGAGACCTGGAAGAGACACTTTACAGGCATTTTTAGAGAGATATAAAGAAGATTATGATTTTGTAATAGTAAATGGAGAAAATTCAGCAGCAGGTTTTGGGATAACAGTGAAAATTGCAGATGAATTCTTATCTTGGGGAACAGATGTAATAAGTGGAGGAAATCATAGTTGGGATAAAAAGGAAATCTATGAGTACTTAGATAATTCAGATAGAATAGTAAGACCAGCTAACTATCCATCAGAAGTTCCAGGAAGAGGTTATACTATCTTAGAGGATAAAAATGGAAATAAGATAGCTTTGATATCTTTACAAGGAAGAGTATTTATGTCAGCTGTGGACTGTCCTTTTAGAACAGCAAAGAAATTGATAGAAGAAATTTCAAAAACAACAAAAAATATAATAATAGATGTTCATGCAGAAGCAACTTCTGAAAAAATAGCTTTAGGAAAATATTTAGATGGAGAGGTATCATTGGTTTACGGTACTCATACCCATGTACAAACAGCTGATGAAAGAATACTTGCTAATGGAAGTGGATATATCTCAGATGTAGGAATGACAGGATCTCAAAATGGAGTTATAGGAACAAATGCTGAAACTATAATAAAGAAATTTTTAACATCTTTACCTCAAAAGTTTGAAGTTGCAGAAGGAGAGGAACAACTTTCAGGAATAGAGGTTGAAATTGATGAAAAGACAGGAAAATGTAAAAAAATAAAAAGAATAAATTGGAGTGAAAATGAAGGTTTTAGAAGCTAAAGTTATATATGAAAGTGACAATATAGAAAAATATAAGAAAATAATTTCAGATATTTTTTATGATTTTGGTGTTACAGGTCTAAAGATAGAGGAACCTCTTTTAAATAAAGATCCTTTAAATTTTTATAAGGATGAAAAACAATTTTTGTTATCTGAAAATTCTGTATCAGCATATTTTCCTTTGAATATCTATTCAGAAAAAAGAAAAAAAGTTCTAGAAGAAACTTTTAAAGAAAAATTTTCAGAAGATGAAGAAATAGTCTATAACTTAGATTTTTATGAATATGATGAAGAGGATTATCAAAACAGTTGGAAGAAATATTTATTTGTTGAAAAAGTTAGTGAAAAATTTGTAGTAAAACCAACTTGGAGAGAATATGAAAAACAAGATGATGAATTGGTTATAGAGCTTGATCCAGGAAGGGCTTTTGGAACAGGTTCGCATCCTACAACTTCACTTCTATTAAAATTAATGGAAGAACAAGATTTTACTAATAAAACAATAATAGATATAGGGACAGGTTCAGGTATACTTATGATAGCAGGGAAACTATTAGGAGCAGGAGAAGTATATGGAACAGATATAGATGAATTTTCTATGGAAGTTGCTAAGGAAAATCTACTTTTAAATAATATATCTTTAGATGAAGTAAAACTTTTAAAAGGAAACTTACTTGAAGTTATAGAAAATAAGAAGTTTGATATAGTAGTATGTAATATTTTAGCTGATGTCTTGGTTAAATTATTAGATGAAATAAAATATATCTTGAAAAAGGATTCAATAGTTCTTTTCTCAGGAATAATAGAGGACAAGTTAGCAGAAGTTATCTCTAAGGCAGAGTCAGTAGGACTTAAAGTTGCCGAAGTAAAAGAAGATAAAGAATGGAGAAGTTGTCGTCTATTGGTAAAAAAATAAGAATATTATTATAGAAAATAGAATAATAAAAGCTAAATAATCTATTTTTTGAAATTTTAATCTATGGAAGTTAGTTCTTTCTAAACCACAATGAAAGGCTCTAGCCTCCATAGCCAATGTTAAATTATCCACTTTTTTTATAACAGACATCAAAAGTGGAAGTAAAATCAAGCTGTATTGAGACAATTTTTTAAAGGGATTCCTAGTTTCAAAATTACCTCCTCTTGCTTGTTGTGCCATTTTAATAGTATTGAATTCCTGTAAAATAGTGGGAATAAATCTTAAAGTGATACTAAGCATAATAGAGAAATCTTGAATAGGTAGCCCTATTTTTTTTAGAGGACTCAATAGAGTTTCTAAGGCTAAGGCAATATCCAAGGGCTTAGTTGTCAAAGTCAATAGAGATGAAAAAATTAAAAGTAAGATAATTCTTCCCATCATTTTTACAGCAGAAAAAACACCACTATCATAGACAGAATATTTCCACACTTTAAATAATAGTTCACCTTCTTGTTTAGAAAAAATATGAAAAAAACTAGAAAAAATTAAAATATAACTCAGATATTTTAAACTCTTTAAAAATGCTGTTAAAGGAATTTTTGAAAGAAAGATAAGAATAAGAGCTAAAACACTATAAATAAGATAAATAGATAGATTGTTAGCAAATAAAAAAGAGAGTATAAGAGAAAAAGAACCAATTAATTTAGTTCTTGGATCTAAGTGATGTAACACACTGTCTCTATTTATATACTCTCCTAATATTATATTCATGATTTTATCCTTTATTTTGCTAATCTTTCTTCAATAGCTTTTAAAATATCTTCTTCCCTTATTTCGTTTTCAAACTTTAAGGGATTTTTTAAGTTTTTATTTAATCTATTTAAAAAATCTATGGATTTTGGAAGAACTAATCCTAAACTTTCTAAGGAATCACCATATTTTTCAAATAGTTCAGAAGGTTTTGTATGATATAGAACTTTTCCTTCACTCATAACAATAACTTCCTCAGCATAATTTAAAACATCATTCATATCATGACTAGAAAAAATAAAACCACTATTATTTTCTTTTTGCCAATTTAAAAGAATTTTAAAAAGTTCATTCTTTGATTCAGGATCTAAACCTACTGTAGCTTCATCTAAAAGTAATAGTTGATTTTCCATAATGAAAACTCCAGCCAAAGCCACCTTTCTTTTTTCACCACCACTTAAGTTTAAAGTTGAACGATGAAGATAGTCTTTATCCAAACTCACAAGTTGTAAAGCCTTTTCAACTCTTTCGATAAGATCTTTTTCATTTAGTTTTAATTTTTTTAAACCAAAGGCAACATCTTTAAAAATTGTAGTTTCAAAAATTTGATGTTCAGGATATTGAAAAATATAGCCAATATCTTCAATTTTTCCATCTATACTTATTTCACCTGTTTGATTTTTTAAAAGTCCTTTTATCAATTTCAAAAGTGTAGATTTTCCTGAACCTGTATGTCCAACAATAGCTATTCTTTTATTTGAATTTATTTCTAAGTTAATATTCTTTATAGCATTTTTTTCATCATTGAAACCAGAATAACTATAGCTAAGATTTTTAATAGATATTTTCATAGACTATTTTCACCAAATCTTCCATATTTATATTTTTATCTTCTACTTTTATATTATGTCTTTCTAAAATATTTTTTATTTTTAGAAGAAAAGCCATATCATTGTCAAAAATTTTATATGGACTTCCTAAATATTTTATTTCACCTTCTGATAGGAGCATAAGTTTAGATGCTTCTAAAACATCATCTCTATCATGAGTAATATGAATAATAGTTTTTTCTTGAGAATTTAATTCTTTCATAATCCTTAAAACTTCTTTTTTTCCAACAGGGTCAAGCATAGAAGTTGCCTCATCAAAAATTAAAATCTCAGTTCCCATAGCTAAGATACTTGCAATAGTAAGTCTTTGTTTTTCGCCACCAGATAATTGGTAGCTAAGTCTATCTTTATATTCAAGTAATTTGAGATCTTTTAAGGCTTTCTCAGCTATCTCTTTTATATTTTCTCTAGGAGTAGCAAGATTTTCTAAGGCAAAAATAACCTCATCAAAAACAGTAGTTGAGATAATTTGTTCCTCAGGGTTTTGAAATATTATCCCAACTATTTTTCTTATATTAAGTAAATCTTTTTGATTTTTAGTATCGTAGCCAGAGATTTTAATAGTTCCTTCCTGTGGAAAAATAAGGGCAGAAAGTAACTTGGCAAGTGTAGATTTTCCTGAGCCATTTTTTCCAATAATACAAAGATATTCTCCTTTTTCTATGGAAAAAGAAATATTTTTTAAGATCTTATTATTTTGATAAGAAAAGCTAAGATTTTCTACTTCTATCATAGTATCTACCTATCTTACAACTTCATTAATAGGACTTATTTCTTTTAATTTATAGCAAAGTACAGAAACAACAATAGCCTTTAATATATCTCCTGGAACAAAAGCCATAGTTGCTAAGAAGGCTTTATCTATTGGCATTTTTGTTATATATGATAGATAGACTGCACCAACAAGATATACTAAAACTATTCCACCAATTATATTAGCTACAATATATTTTTCTATGTTGATATTTTTCCAAAATTTTTCTGCTAAAAATCCTACTAAGAATGCTGCAAAAGGCCATACTATAAAAAATCCACCTGTAGGTCCTGTAAGAACCGCAAGTCCACCTCTACCACCAGATAGAATAGGTAATCCTAAAAGAACAATAACAACCACTAATAACATACTAACAAAACCTAATCTTTTACCTAAAAAACTTCCTGCAAGCATTACTCCCATAGTCTGTAAAGTTATAGGGACAGGAATAAAAGGTAAAGGTATTGGAGGCATCAAACCTAAAACAGCAACAATAGCTGCAAACATAGCAGCATAAATCATATTTTTAATTTTCATTTTTAAAAACTCCTTTTCTTTAAAAGTTGATTTATTATATCAGAAATTACTAATAAGTGTCAATTTTACATGAGAGTATAAAAATAAGTGAGTTACATTATAATTTATGATTAAAAAATTTTCTGTAAGTAAATAACTAATAGTTTTTAATAAGATTACTGCGATGTCCATTATTGTTGAAAGAGCCTTTGTGGAGCTCTTGAAACACTAATGGCTGGCAAGTAATCGTTATATATAACTAGAAATTATTAAAGTATCTTAAAGAAAATTTTCTGAAATCTATATTCATAACTCACTTATTTTTTATTTTTACCAAATTTTAATAATTACATGTTATAATACAGAAAATCATTACTAAATTAATAAAGAAAGAGATAGGTGGTATTATGTTTGAGAAAATAAAGAAGTTTTTTCTGTATTTCTCTGTGATATTTTTAATAGCTGGAGTTACATCATTCACAGCATATAACTGGGCAACTATGTCTAGTATTGAAAAGTTGGCAATTCCTTCTGCACTGATTATAGCAGGATTAGGAGCTTATCTATTTTTGAAAAAAGATATCTATAAAAATTTAGCATTGTTCTTTTCTTCGTTTATGATAGGAACTTTGTTTGCAGTCTATGGACAGGTCTATCAAACGGGAGCAGATACATGGATATTATTTAGAAATTGGGCTATATTTTTAATTATTCCAATCATAGCAACAGGATATTATTCTATAGTAGTGCTTTTTGCTATAGTTGTGGCATTAGGAACAAATTTCTATTTAGAATTATATCTATCAGGATCTATTATTCCATTTTTATCTTCTTTAATTTTTGGAATAGTATTATTGCTATATCCGTTTATACAAAAAAGATTTAATTTTAAATTTAACAATATTTTCTACAATATAATGACAGGAATGTTTTACATTTCTTTTATAGCAAGTGGTTTTGCAGCAATAAATGATCATCATAATGGTCTTATAGCAATAGTACTATATTTACTATTTGTTGCTGCTGTATATTTTGTTGGTTATAAGCAATTAAAAAAAATAACTATAAAGATACTTTCTATAACATCACTTGGAGTTTTTGGAGTAGCTATTATTATCAAAATGGTATCTAGTATAATTTATACAGATACGACTATGTATATTTTCTTTTCTCTAATGGTTATTATAGGAACTATAGCAGCAGTAATTAAATCTTCTAATGAAATAGAAAGTGAAAATATCAAAAAATTTACAAATGTGGTTGTAGGTTTCTTAAAAGTTTTGGCATTTTTCCTACTTATGATTTTTGTATTTTCTCTTCTAGGTCTTATGGGATTAGGAGAAGAAGCATTTATTGTAGTTGCTATTCTTTTAATTATTTTTTCATATTTTGCTGCAAAAATGCTTGGCTTAAAGAATGATAAAATAGAAATAGTAGCTTTTATTGCAGGACTTATATGTCTTGGTATATATTTAAGTGTTTCATTAGAAATGAGTTCTCTATCTGTAATATCTATTATTACAATTATTTTTAATCTGTTCTGGTTTTTTATGCCAACAAGAGCATTGGACTTACTTTTATTCCCTGTAAATTATTGCTTACTAGGATTTTTCCTTATGAAAAAAGCTCCTTCTATCAATTATCACTATAGCATTATCGCTATAGCACTTATTGTAGAAGCTTACTTCTATTTTCTGTATAATAAAAAAGAACTTTTAAATGAAAAATTAAAAAGAGTTTTAATAGGGAATGAAGCTACCTTAATTTTATTACCTCTTGGCTGGCTATCTACAAGAATAGGAATTTTTGTAGATGATTATGAACTTATGTTTAAGTATGTTAAATATTATAGAATAGTTAATATAGCACTTACTGTATTAATTGGAGCATTTGTAATATTTAAGACAATTAAAAATCAAAAATTACAAATAGTTTTGTGTATTATTTGGTTAGGTTTAAATTATTTTGCATATTCAGAAATTCTAAGTTTAATTTTTGTTATGTTAATCATGTTAATTTATGCTTCTAAAAATAGTAAATGGGGAATATTAGTTCCTACTTTAGCAGCATGCTATGTGATATATACTTATTATTTCACAACATATAGGTCTTTACTTGATAAATCAATAGCACTTAGTATCACAGGAGGACTGTTACTGGTAGCTTATTTAGTATTAAAGTATGGATTTAAAGGAGTTGAGAATAATGAGTAATAAAATGAAAAAGATACTTATAGTTGTAAATATTGTACTTCTTTTTGTAATAACAGGTTTTTCTGCTCAAAAAGAAGAAAGTTATAAAAAGCTAGATAGTTATTTCTATTTGGAACTTAGACCAGTAGATCCTCGTTCACTTCTACAAGGTGACTATATGACTTTAAATTATGATATCTTAGATCAAACTACAGAATTTATATATCAAAATAAATCATATGATTACTATGAAGAAGAGAGAAAAGAAGAAACTAAAGAACAAAAAGAAAAAAGAGAACTAGCAGAGGCTAAGAAAGCATATATAGCTGTCCGTTTAGATGGAAATAAAGTGGCTAAGTTTGTTAAACTGACAAAAGAAAAAACTGATGAAAAAGATTTACTTTTCATAGCCTACAAAAGTGATGGTTATAATGTGGATATAAATGCAAATAGTTATTTATTCCAAGAAGGAACAGGGGATAAGTATGAAAATGCACGTTATGCAAAAGTTGTGTTGGTTGATAATAAATTAAGGCTTATAGATTTAAGAGATAAAGATTTCAAAGAAATAAACTGAACCTCTCACGACTGACACCCTACGAGTGCTAGAGCCACGAGTGTTCTAACACATTTAATAAATAATAGGCTGTTGTAATTTAATAATGATTTGCAACAGCCTTTTTATTTTCTAATAATCTATATTATTTTTTTCTACTAGCCTTAATTTTATCGATTGATTTTATTAAATCATTATAGATAGGATTAATCTTTACATTTTTAGATGTAGGTCTATACCAGATAAATTCTGAATAGTAGTCTTTTAAATCTTTTCTAGCAAAATCGTATCCTGCAATAGCATAAGGATAGTTACGTAGAATATCAAGTTGTAAGTCACTTAGATTTTTTAAATCATTGTCATCAGAACTTAATAAAGTATTGAATGAGTCATTAAACTTATAGTCTCCTTCTTTAAATCTATAACCTTGTACTTTTCCAGCTGGGAATTCAAAGTCGAAACCTGGAATATTATCTATACGAACCATATAGAAATCTTCATCAGGAGAGAAGTTTTTAGTTTTGTATTTAACAGAACCATTATCAAGATTTAAATAAACAGCACCATACTTGTCAATTCCATAGCTTTCATCACTATTTGGATTAGTTGGAGCTATAGAAACCATCTTTCCTTTACCAGCAATTTGCCAGTCAATCTTTTTACCATCTTTCCAGAAAGTATAAGGTAATTTTACAAAGTGTTTTCCTGGAATAACTTCAATTTCAAAATCTTCAACAGTCTTATTTTTCCATTTAGCAATAGTAGTTACAACATAAGCAAAATCTCTTTCAAAAATTCCATAAGAACCAGTGTAATAATAACTGTGTTCTACAACATTTTCCCCTTGTTTAAAATCTGCATTGAAGTAATAAACATAGTTATAGAAGTTTTTTTCTTCTTCTATATATTCTTTTATAACATTATTATCTAAAACTCCTCTTGAAAGTAATTTAGATAATAGTTCAACATTAGATTTAACTTCTTTTCCATTGACAACAGTTTTAAAGTTTTTAATTTTTAAAGGTTCTGCTTTTCTTTTAGCCTTAGAATAATTTTCTTCATATTCCTCATTGTTTCCACTTTCAGGTGTAACAAAACCTATTATTTTATTTTCAGCATTTGGACTATTAAATGTGAATTTAACATTTACAAGCATTCCATCTTCAGTTAGTTTTAAAGTAATTTTTTCTTTCTTTATAGCAACTGCTGAGCCTTTTAAAGGAATTATATGTTCTCCTTCAGATCCAAACTCCCAGTCATTAGCAAATGAAAAAATACTTAAAAGGCTAAATAAGCAAAGTAATAAAATTTTTTTCATATCTATTCCTCCTAAAATTGTTATAGGCTTATTCTATCATTTTTTTCAAAATTATGCTATACTAAAGCAATAAAGATTATTAAAAATCAAAGGAAATAGAAAGGAGAAAAATGGAAAAGATTGACAATAATTCATATAAAATTCCAAGCAACAAAAAACCATTCTCACCAGTTATGAAAAAATTAATTTTTCTAGTAGTTTTTGTAATTATATTACAAATACCTTTACTTTTTGTAGGAAAATTAGTAGAAAGAAGAGGTAGACTATTTAAAGAAACTGTTACAGAAATAGGAAATGAATGGGGGAAAAGTCAAAAGATTATAGCACCAGTAATTTCTTTATCATATACTGATTCATCTCTTAGTAAAGATGATAGTATAAGAAATGAAAAAAATGTTGTAGTTCAGCCAGTACAAAGACGTTTAGCTATATTACCAGAAGAACTTAATGCAACTATAGAAATGAAAGATGAATTAAGACATAGAGGTATATACAATGCTACCGTCTATACAGCTAATATAAAATTAACAGGATATTTTTCAACTAAAGATTTTCCTGATAAAAATGATATGGTAGCGTATTTATCTATAGGATTATCTGATACTAAAGCTTTAGTTAAGGTTAATAAATTTAAATTAGGAAATGTAGAGAAAGATTTAGAAGCTATGTCAGGGACTATGGCAAATCCATTATTTACTAGTGGAATATCTGGTCAAATTGGTCCAGAATATGATGGAATGATGAAAGAAGATAAGATTCCTTTTGAAATAGATATAGATATTAGAGGAAGTAGAAAGATTTCTATATTACCACTTGGAAAGAAAAATAATTTTGACATAAAATCAAATTGGAAGTCTCCAAGTTTCTCAGGAGTTTTACCTACTGAAAGAAATATAGATGATAATGGATTTACTGCAAAATGGGAAATTTCAAACTTGATTAGAGATTATCCTCAAGTCTTAGATATAAATCAAGATGTATATGATGATTTTAAGGACTATTATTCTGAAGCAGATCTTGAAGTATATAGAGATTCTGAAGAGTATGAATATTATAATAGTGATGATAGTAAAATAGTAAAAGTACTGTTATACAATTCTGTAACTGATTATACTCAAATATATAGAGCTTGTAACTATGGATTCTTATTTATTTTAATGAGTTTAGTTATAGTATATATATTTGAAATTGTCAGCAAAAAAGTTGCTCACTATGTGCAATATATAGTGGTAGGATTCTCACTAGTTATGTTTTATCTATTACTATTATCATTATCTGAGCACTTAGGTTTTGAGATGGCGTATTTGGTAGCTTCATTAGCAATAGTAATACCAAATTCATTGTATATTGCAAGTATGACAGATAATAAAAAGTTTGGTATAGGAATGTTTATTTTCTTAAGTGGAATCTACGCAATACTATTCTCTATCTTAAGAATGGAACAATATGCTTTATTAACTGGAACATTATTAATCTTAGCAGTACTTTATGTTGTGATGTATCTAACAAAGAAAGCAGATATATTCTTTAAATTAGAAGAAGAAAATAATCAATAATTAAATAGACTGTTGCAAATCATTTTTAATCTAAAAGTTAAAAAATAAGTGAGTTACCTTATAATTTATTATTAGAAATTTTCTTTGAGTAAATAACTAATAGTTTTAATAAGATTACTGCGACGTCCTATAATGTTGAGAGAGCCTTTGTGGAGCTCTAGAAACATTATAGGCTGGCAAGTAATCACTATATATAACTAAAGTTTACTTAAATCTCTCAAAGAAAATTTTCTAAAATCTACTCAGTAATGAACTATTTTTTACTTTTATTAGTTTGCAACAGTCTCTTTTATTATATTAATTTGGGTGATAAATATGTATGTAGCAGTTACAGGAAAGGGAAAAGCTAAAGTTATTCAATTTTGTGAACAGCATAGAATACCAAAGACAAATAAGAAAAAGACAGTTGTGATAAAAACTATAGGTAATTATGAGACACTACTTAAAGAAAATCCAAATATCATTGAAGAATTAAAAGAAGAGGCAAAAAGATTAACTATAGAAAAAAAAGAAAAACTTCCAAAGACTAATCTTTTCCGTTTTGGACATAGCTTAGTTAATGCCTTGTGGAAAGAACTTTCTTTAGATGATATCTTGGGAGAAAACTTATCAAAGAGTATATTTTCTTTAGTTGTCTATAGATTAGGAAGTTCTTATTCAACTTTCTTAGAAAATAGAAAAACTCCTTTTATTTCTTTGAATTCTTTATCTCATTCAGAGTTCTATGATGTTTTATTGCAATTAGATAAAAAAACAAAAGAATTAATAAAATGTTTCAACAAGTTTTTTGAGAAGAAAATAAAAAGAGATAAAAATATAGTTTATTATCATAGAGGGGACTATAACTACAACTCCTATTGGAAGGTTCTCTATGGAATAGAATCTAATAATTTTCAAAAAGGAAAAAAGGATCTACCTTTCAATATGAACTTATTTTTTGACTCTTATGGAATTCCTATTTCTTATCAATTATCTTTAAAAGAAGATAAAAATAAACTAGAAGAATTTAAAAAGAATTTTCAAAATTCAAAACTTGTTTTAGTTTTGACAAAAGAAAATGAAATACAAGAAAAAAATTCTATTTCTTCTGTTTCTTTTGAAAATTTATCTGAGGATATTCAAAATGAAATTTTAAAAGATAATAAATGGAAGATTTTAGAAAGAGATATTAAGACAAATGAGATCTTAGAAAAAGAAAAAATCTTAGATATTGAAGATTCTAAACTCTATGTCTATTGGAATAAAAAAAGAGCCTACAAAGATTATTTAGAAAATAATTTAAAAAACGGATATATATGTTTAAAGACAGATGAAAAATTAGAAGATTATGAAATATCTAATATTTTTCAACATAGTTGGAATATAGAAGATAAGTTTAAGATAACAGATGTAGAATTTTCTAAAAGACATATTCAAGGACATTTTACACTTTGTTTTATTTGTCTTTGTATTATTAGATATTTTCAGTATTTATTAGGTGATAATGGAAAAGTTTTCATTCCTATGATATATGCAAATAAGGCTATTTCTAATCCTATGATTTTTATGAAAAAAGTTGGGAATGACAGTTCACTTTATCCTATACATTTGACTAACTCATATATAAAACTTTCAAAAATATTAGGTTTGGATGAATTGAAGGAAGAAATAAATTTTGAGAAATTTCAAGATAAAATCAAGATGAAGATAGAAAATTAAATAATTAGCTTGACTTTAATCTGTAAATTAATTAGAATTAATGGAAATAAAAAAAGGAAGGTAAGAAATATGAGTAAAAATCTAGGAACTATATGTGTACATGGAAAGAAAGAAAGAAGAAATGTTGACAATACAGGAGCAGTAAGTTTCCCTATATATCAATCTGCAACTTTTGTTCACCCAGCATTTGGAGAATCAACAGGTTTTGACTATTCGAGATTACAAAATCCAACAAGAGAAGAACTGGAAAGAGTAGTTAATGACTTAGAGGAAGGTGTAGATGCTTTAGCATTTAGTACAGGAATGGCAGCAGTTACAGCTTTATTAGATATCTTAGAACCAGGAGACCATATAGTTGCAACAGATGACCTATATGGTGGAACGATAAGATTGATGGAAAGTATCTGTAAAAAGAATGGAATAAAGACAACTTTTGTTGAAACAGATAAAGTTGAAAATGTTGAAAAAGCTATAGAAAAAAATACAAAAATGATATATATAGAAACTCCAACAAATCCAATGATGAAAATAGCAGATATAGAAGAAATCTCTAAAATAGCTAAAAAGAATAATTGTATTTTAGTTGTAGATAACACATTTTTAACTCCATATTTTCAAAAACCTCTTAAGCTAGGTGCTGATGTTGTACTTCACAGTGCTACAAAATATTTAGCAGGACATAATGATACTTTGGCAGGTTTTTTAGTAACAAATTCTCAAGAAATTAGTGAAAAACTTAGATTCATAACAAAGACTATAGGAGCTTGTTTATCTCCTTTTGATTCATGGCTTGTTTTAAGAGGAATAAAAACTCTTCATATTAGAATGGAACAACATCAAAAAAATGCTAAAAAGATTGTTGAATGGTTAAAAACTCAAAAAGCAGTTGTTTCAGTTTACTATCCAGGACTTGAGGAAAATGAATCTATAGAAGTTTCTAAAAAACAAGGAACAGGTTTTGGAGGAATGGTATCTTTCCATGTTGATAGTCCTGAAAGAGCTAAGAAAATTTTAAAAGATATTAAGTTAATACAATTTGCAGAAAGCCTAGGAGGAGTTGAATCTCTAATTACTTATCCTATGTTCCAAACACATGCTGATGTACCTTTAGAAGAAAGATTAGCAAGAGGTATAAATGAATGTCTTTTAAGAATGTCAGTTGGTATAGAAGATGTAAATGATTTAATAGAAGATTTAGACCAAGCAATAAATAAATAAAAAAGCTATTGCAAATATAAATTTTAAAGTTTAAAGTAAAAAATAATTAAATTGCTAATGCTACTGCGACGTCCTATAATGGTGAAAGAGCCTTTGTGGAGCTCTAGAACCATTATAGGCTGGCAAGTAGCGAATACAAATTATTTTTTACTTTTTTTATTTGCAATAGCTTTACTTTGTTATTATAAAATTTGATCTAAAATAAATATATCTTTAATCTTTTCATCTTGTGCAAACAGTAGTACTTTAGCCATTATTTCAGCAGTCTTAGGATCTTCATCTATAAATGGTAAGAAGATTCTTCCTCTATGTTGAGAATGTATAGGTAATACTTCTATAGTTGCACCAGCTTTTTGATGAATTACTCCACTTCCTAAATGGATTGAGTATTCCGCTCTTGTTCCTTTAATTAGAGCATGAGTTTCAGTAAATGTAACATTTTTCAACTTAAATAGCTTAGCATTGAACTCAACAATTGCTCTACGCATTTCAATAGTTGATTGACTTGCTTCAGGATCAACATCTCCTACATGTGCCACACTTACAACTAAATCAATATCTCTCATAACTTCTGAGAAAATTAAATCAGGAACATCTTCTATTGTCATCAGTTCAAAAGTTTTTCTATCATAGAAAACTATATCCTCAATAGTAGGTGCTTCAACTTCAGCAGGTGAGTACCAATCTGTCATAGCATACATCTTAGCTATAATATTTTCTTTATAGTAAACTTTTTGTAAACCTTCATAATCATCTACAACCCATCTTCTAGTTTTAAGTAAGGCAATAGACTTAGTAGGTTGAATTTGATGTCCAGCATATCTTCTTGACTTATCCATTTTTAGTTCATCTTTAGTTTTGATATATAACTCACGGAAAACTTGTTTAAATGCTTGTTTTACTTCTCTTTCTAAAATATCTTGTTGATATAAAGGCCATTGTTTACTATTGAATAAATCAAAGGGATGAGCTATTGATAACAAAGTATCTTTATCAATATCATCAATTAAAGCTACTTTTTTACCTTTCTTATCAAAACCAATAAGTTTATTATCTTCATAATATCCTAAGCTGTCATCTACTTTAAATACTAAATCTCTGATTAGTGGAGCAACAACAGGATTGGCTGATAGAGTTTGAATTTCATAAACATAGAATTTAACTCCATCTTCCATAGATTGCTCTAACATCTTTCTTGAACGGCTATATTGCTCTTTTAAAGTTTTATGAACTTCTTTAATTTCTTCAATATATTTTTCATTTTTAATTTTAGTAGGTAAAGATTTTAAAGCTTTTCCATCTTTTTCATATTTTATTGAGCTTTGACCTAATTCATCAATTTCTATATATACT
>ERZ773062.494-NODE-494-length-20682-cov-4.417269_pt1 | contig 20682 bp, 18 predicted proteins | sample MGYA00580626_ERZ773062 | MGnify/ENA primary metagenome ERZ773062 (study PRJEB29015, sample SAMEA2738003) | human oral metagenome | biome: human oral; feature: human-associated habitat; material: dental | place: China | collected 2058 ...
CTTCCATTTTATAGTCCAGCAATTCTTCATTTTCAATAACAATCGTTACATCTTCCGCCCTCAATTCATCGATAAGCTCAATCAATTCATAATTATTTCCAGAAAGCAAATTTCCAAAAATCTTTATTTCTTCCATTTTTTCCACAGAAATCTGGCTATCAATATCAAAAACTCTTATACTTTCCAGTTCATCACCAAAAAACTCGAGTCTAACAGGATGTTCCAAGTCTGGTGGGAAAATATCAAGAATATCTCCACGTCTGCTGTACTGCCCTTTTTTTTCAATCAAATATGAATTTTCATACCCATTTTCCACAAGAAATTCTACAATTTTCGTAAAACTATATTCTTTCCCAGTTTCAAAGGAAAAAAACTTAACCTTTTCAAAAAATATATCCAAAGTAATCTGTAAATTTACAAATAAAATAAATTTTTCCTGATTTTTTAAAATATCCAGCAGTCTTATATTTATTCCTGTAATATCTTCCTTATTTTGTGAGATATTTTCAAAAATATCAATTATTTTTTTATTTTCTAACTTATTTTTAGTTTCTTTACTATTTTTTTTACTACTTTTAGATTTTTTTGTTAAAATATTCTTTTGTTTTTCTAATATTTCATAATAATTTTCAAGCATTGCATGATAATTTTCCAAATTTCTGTTGGATGTGGAAATATAAATTATCTTTTTCTTTTCCGAACATAATAAAAACCACGGAATTGCACCGCGGTAAAAATTATTTTCAGATTGTAAAATATCTATTTTTTTATCTTTTAATTTTTCTATTTTATCTAAAAAACTTAAGTTAAAGTTCATAAAAAGCCTTCCCTATTTTTATCTGTTGTTGTACAATCGCCATATTCCATAAACTACATAAATATAAACAATATATGGCACAAATCCAAACTTATGTAAGTATGAAACAGCGAAAGCAAGTAAAACTATAATAATCGCAAAACCAAGCCCCTGTATAATTTCTGCAAACGAAACTGCTTCATCACCAAAAACATTTGGTTTGAATATAGTGTTTATTGGTCTTGTGAAAGGATTTAAAATTAATACGGAATAAATAATTGCTTCAGTTTGAATTCCTAAAAACCAGAATATGATTGTAGAAAGCCCAGCTAAAAATCCGAAAAATACTTTTCCAAGTCCATGTCTAGGAGTAGTGAAAGTATCTGTCAGAACGAAAATACCCATAAAGATAATTTCTCCCAAAGTAGTTACAACATTAACATTATTGCTTGAAGTAATATAATATCCAAAGAAAATAGTAACAAAAAACGATACTGGTATATGCCAAGTCATTTTTGTTCGATAGATTAAATAAATCGCTCCAATAACCATTGCAGCTATTGAAAGTTCTCCTATTATTCCTCTATTTATCAACACTAATGAAGCTAATCCTGAAACGTTATCGCTGGCGATTCTCATACCTTCTGCATCAGTCCAGGCTGGAGAATTTGGTGCAAGAACAGCTGGAAAGAATGTAAATACAAATAATTTTCCTAAAATCACCGGATTAAAGATCTTTTTATCAGTTCCTCTATATATAATTTTTCCAAATATTGTTGCCATTGCTCCTGCAAATGCTGCCACATAAAGTGGTGTAAATGGTGCAAGCACAAACCCTGTCAAGGCTCCTATTGTAATTCCAGAAAGTTCTTTCAAAGAATCTTTATTTTTTTGTATGAAAAATGAAAATATTACTTCTGCTAGTTCAGCTGTAATCACAGATGACAAAATCACTAAAATAGGGGTTATTTCATAGACAAAAAATGCTACAAGTAACATTGGAATTAGAGATATTAAAATATCTATATTTATTTTTGTCATATTTTCTTGTAACTCTTTTTTCTTACTTCTAAACATATTAAATTTTCACTACCTTTCTTATCTGTATTATATGTTTTACCTAGTTTTGTAAATGTATACTTAACTTTTTAGATTAATTATTAATTCAAATTATATTGAGATACTTATTCCGATGAACTTGAATCTCCTCCACCTGACGAAGATGATCCTGAACTGCTGCTTCCACTACTACTTCCAGTAGAACTTCCACTTCCTGATGATTTTGGAGCAGAATCTTGAGATTTAGATGTTTTTTCTTGTCCAGCAGATGAAGAAGAAGTATCTTTTAGACGGCTGTGTTTTGGTGCTTTAGCTATATTTTTGTTATTTCTTCTGTTTTTTCTATTTTCTTTTTTACCATTTTCTTTACCACCATCATTAAGTGCAAATGCTGGATTTGTTGTATCCGAAGAAGCTACTTGTGTAGGTTGTGTTGGTGTATTAGGTGTAGGTTGTACAACAGTTGGCTGAGTTTGAGTCGGATTTGCTGCAACTGGTGGTTGTTGTGAAGTTGGTTGCTGTACTGTTTGTTTTTGTTCACTCTTTTTAGTTTCAATTTTTACAGTTTTTTCTTCTTTTATGTCTTTTATTCTATCGCCAACTTTTTTTGTTTCGTCTTCAAGCTGTTTTACCAAATTTTTAGAATTTTTTGAATCTTGACTTCCAAATGCTACTAATACTATTGACATTAAAAATAAAATAATTCCTTTTATCTGTTTCATTTTTCTTCTCCTTTTTTTAATTTTTTAGCAAAATATAATTTTAAATCTACTAGTAACCCAATTTTATTAATTTTTTTTAGATATATCAAAATTTTTATTATATAATGCTTTGTAAATTCCATTTTTGCTTAATAATTCATTATGGTTTCCTATTTCTTTTATTTCACCTTTTTGTATTACTACTATTTTATTACTATTTTCGATTGTTGTCAACCTATGAGCTATAACAAATGTAGTTTTTCCTTTCATAAGTTTTTCAAGTGCATCTTGAACCAGTTTTTCAGATTCATTATCAAGTGCTGATGTAGCTTCATCTAAAATTAAGATTTGAGGATTTTCCAAAATTGCACGTGCAATCGCAATTCTTTGTTTTTGTCCACCAGATAATTTGACACCACGTTCCCCAATTTCAGTATCATATCCCTCAGAGAGATTTTCAATAAATTCATGTGCGTTAGCTTGTTTAGCAGCTTCCACAACTTCCTCAAAAGTAGCATCTTGACGGCTATATTTTATGTTACTAAGTATAGTTCCTGAAAAAAGGAAAGTTTCCTGTGGTACAATTCCTATTGCCTTTCGTAAACTTTTAACATCATAGTCTCTAATATCAGTCCCATCAATTTTCAAAGAACCACGAGATACATCAAAAAATCTTGGAATCAAATTGACAAGTGTAGATTTTCCACCACCAGAATTTCCAACAAATGCAACAGTTTCTCCCTTTTTGACATTTAAATTAATATCTTTTAATATTCTTTCAGGATTGTCTTTATATTTAAAATCAACATTTTCAAAATTTATGTCATTTGAAAAGTTTTCAAATTTTACACAATTTGGATGATTTATGATAGACGGAACTTCTTCCAGAATTTCAGAAACCCTTGTAATTGAAGACAAGTTTACACTTATTGCGTTAAATCGAGTTATAGCACGTCTTGCAGGTGTGTACATTGATGAAATTGCACCTACTATTGTGATAAAATCTCCTGCAGTAAAGTTATGAGCCCTTAAAACACGATAACCTCCAAATAATAACAGTAATGCTACAATTATATAATTCAAGGCTTCCATTATTGAATTGGCTTTTGCATTATATCGGGCGGTTCTGATAGCAATTCTCTTTAGATTTATATTTTTTTTGTTAAAATCCTTTATTTCAGACTTTTCTGTTGCAAATGCCCTTATAATCCGTATTCCAGCCAATGTTTCCTGTAATTTTGAATTTAAGCTGTCGATTGCTTCCTGTCTGTCCTTACCGGAACGTTTCAGTTTTTTTGCATATCTTCTGACGGTTACTATTAAAATGGGAGTTACAATCATTACCCCAAGTGTCAAGTCAAAATCTACGTAAAATGCTATACCCATACAGACTATTACTTTTATAACTTCGGGTATCATATTGAAAACTTCCAGTATAATGGAATTTATATTACTGGGATCTGTCATTACCCGTGTCATCATATCCCCTATTTTTTTCCCTGCAAAATATTCCATATCCAAAGTTTGTATTTTATTGTAAATATCAGTAACAATATCTTTATAAATAGATGACGATATTACCGTTGAGAAAATAGTATTCCAGTACATCAGTATCGCACCAATTATAGCGAGCATTATCATTGCTCCAGCCGCATAAAGAATATCCTTTTCATTTTTTCCTGCAATCCCCTTGTCAAACAGCCTTTGTATAAGCATTATTGGAGCGGATGAAACAAGAGATGACATTGTTGCCAACAGAATATTCAGTATAATTAATATATAGTATTTTTTTATATATTTTTTCAGTTTTTGAATTCCTCCAAAATCTAATTTTATATTTTTCATATGTTTAATTTGCCTTTCGTTCTTTACTTGTATGTAAAATTATTTTAAAAGTGAACTTACATTTTACGTCAAGTTATGATTTATTATTCTTTAAGTTAGTTCAATCTTTTTAGACTTGAATAAATTTTAAATCATTTTTTATTTATTTTCAGATTAATGTTTTTTTACAAAAATATTTCGTAATTTTCTGTAATATGCACCGCTACCATCAGTCAATTCCCTTTTAAACTCATCAAAACTCTCAAAGTCATCACCGCTCACACGGTAAATCCAGTTTTTATTAAGTTTTAAGGAGTTTACGCCTTTTCTTGTAGTAATAAATACATCAACTCCCAAATTTCTTATATCTTCACGGTTTCCTTTGTATCGGTGTCCCCAAGGATAAGCCAGACAATCTGGAGTTTTTCCAAGTTTTTCTTGAATAATTCTTTTATTTTCGAGAATTTCAAATTCTACATTTTTTCTAAACTCTTCTTCACTAATTTTGTCAAAAAATTCATTTTGCTTTTCTTTAAATAATCTATTCAAAAATTCCTTTTTTTCCTTCTCAGATTTATTATTTTCCTGAAGTTGTGCAATATTTCGATATTTTTGTACAAAATCCTTCTTTGGTCTGTATCCAGGAATTGAAATTTTACTTCTTAATTTAAATACAGGAAGTCCATTTAACTTTTCCATATCTTTTTTTTCATCATAATTCCCTTCAAAAAATAAACTATGACTTTCTCTTTTAAAATATGGCGAACTTTCATTATCATAAAAAGCAAGCACTTCAATATCCTTTACTGTTAACTGATGAGAATGTGTGTGAAGCTGAAAATCAATCAGTCCGCTTTGATACATTTCCTTAATCTCGTCCCAATTGAGATAAGCCTCATCTTCTCCAATAAATTTTGTATTTAAAAATATTGTCGCTTTCATATTGTATTTTTTTAAAATTGGAAAAGCCAAAGTGTAATTATTTTTATATCCATCATCAAAAGTTATTAATATTGAATTTTGTGGCAATGTATAATTTAAATTCTTTAATTCTTCCATTTTAAAAGTTTTTTTATCTTTTATCCATTTTATATGTTCTTGAAATTCATCTACAAAAATTCCACCTTTCCCTTTTTCACTGTCAACACTGTGATACATAAGGCACAAAACGAAATTTTTTCTAGTTTTGTTGTAAATAATAAATACTAAAAATATTAGACCTATTATTAAAAATAAATATATATATAACATTTTTTCCTTCCTTTTCTATTAGGAATTATGATTATTTTACTAAAAATTATCTTGATTTAACAAAAATTATAAAAAAACCATTTGATTTAACCATTATAAAAATTAAATTATAAATAAAACTAAAATATTAGAAGTTTAAATAAAATAATCTTAACTTTATATTTAATTTATTACAATTTTTTTCACCTATATTTTATACGAAATATAAAAAAATAACAACTAAAAATTGAAAAAATATTTATTGAAAAATGATTAAATTTTTCCTTTGAATTTCAAAATTTTAGCTCGTATTTTTTTTATTAGCCTATCAATTTTAAAGCTAAGTACAGTATTTTTTCTATTTTTACTAAAATGGACATGCCTTTTATTTCCAATATGAGTTACATATGGCTCTTTAAAAAATATTGCCTTAAATCCATGCTCCTTATAAAAATTTGATAAAACTTCTTCGTATCTCTGGTTTTCTAATTTTTCATGTAGTCCAAATAAATCCATATCTTTTTTTCTTCTCAAAGCTGGATTATAAGTAAAAATTTCTCCTTTTACATTGTAATATGTTTCACCAGTTTTTGAAATATAATCTTCATCATAGAAAAAATCCTTTGCGAAATCTGCTTTATCCCGTAATCCTATAACTAAAATTTTTTCATCTTCTTCCAAAAGATCGATTGATTTTTCAATAAATCCCTTTTTTAAGAATCTCCAGTCATCTTCACAGTGAAAGATGTATTCAGTATCAATTTCACGGTAAGCTTTGTCAATGGACTTTAACTGTCCTAGTCGTGCTTCATTTACTATTAACTTAAAATTTTGATTTTTATTATTGTATTTGGAAATTAGCTTTTCTAGCTTTTTACCTTCTGTGCTGTCCTCAGTTATTATAATTTTTTTGATTGGATAAGTATTGTATTCAAAAAAACTATCAAGTGTTTCCTCCAGCAAGTCGAATCTTCCGCAGCTAGTTATTACCAGCGTTACTTCCTTCATATCTATCAAGCCCTTTCTTAGCTTTCGTTTTTTTACTTTTTATTGCATTTGCCAAGTATTCGTCATTTTTTTTGAGTCTACTTCTATCATTTTCATTATGATATAAATGGCAAGTCAAAGCCTCAAATTTTAGCTTTTTCTTTCTACATCCTACATTAAATAGCCTTACAGCAAGTTCACTATCCTCTCTTCCCCATCCTTCGATTTCTTCTTCAAAGCCATTTACTCGAATTAAGTCTTCTTTAAAGAAAGACATATTGCAAGAACGGATTCCTCGTAAGTTTTTATCTACCTTTGTAAAAATTTTAGAAAGAAATTTGCTTCTCACCATATTCATATTGTTTTTTAGACCTTTAGTAAAAAGGTTTATTTTTTTGCCTTCCATCATTTGTTTTGCAACAGTTGGCGAAGTTATAACTCTTGAACCTTGAATAAAGCATTCTTTTTGCATATTTTTTATATGATCTTCAACAAAATGTCTATTCAATACCAAGTCTCCATCTATTATTATTATATAATTTCCTGTTGCCTTGTTTATTGCTCTATTTCTTGACATTCCAGCTCGGAATCCCTTATCTTCTTGCCAAGAATGAATAATATTATTTTTCGGATAGCTTTGCTGAAATCTTTTTACCAAATCGATAGTTTCCTGTTTTGAACCATCATCGGCAATGATTATTTCTTTCGGAGAAACAGTTTGGTTTAATGCACTGTTTAGGCACATTTCTAGAGCCTTTGGCCAGTTGTATGTAGTAATAACAAGGGATGTGTCATCTCCTAAATGATTATAATATTCTTCGCGTAATTTAGTATATTTTGTCATTGTATAAATTGAACTGTATTTAGCGAGTAAATACCCTTCATAACCATCTAGAAAGCCCAGTTGTAAAATATACATCTTTATAAATCTAAAGAGCATTTTAGAATATATTTTTATAAAACTTGGATTTTTTCCTTTTTTTATATATTCTTTGGCACTTTGTGAAGTATATCGATTCAATTTTTCCAAAAATTCTTCGATGCTGTCGTATGTATAATGTATAATTATTTCGTTAATTTTTCCTATTTTACTGTTAGTTTGGTACTGTTCATGAACTTCTCTATCACTTATTTTAACTTTACCATTTTTCCACAACCTGATTACATAGTCATCCCAACCCCCAAATCTTATTTCTTTCTTGAATGCAATGTTTCGTAATTTTATTTTGTAAACATTGTTTGATGGATTGTCACTATTTATAATAGATTTTATCTTTTCTTTTAATTGTTGTGAAATTACTTCATCAGCATCTATTAACAAAATCCATTCGCCTTTGCATTTTTCAAGTACAGAATTTTTTTGAGATCCATAACCTTTCCATTTTTCAGAAAATACTTTTGCACCTTTTGAAAGAGCAATTTCTACGGTTTTATCAGTACTTTCACTATCAACAACTATTATTTCATCAGCTATTTCCCTTACAGAATCTAGAGTTTTTCCAATTCTATTTTCTTCATTAAAAGTTATTATTCCTACCGATAATTTCATCAGCATTTCTCCTATTTCGTATTTTTTATTCTTTAAATAACAGGCAAGCTAATCTGATTATATAAATCATCAAACAGTTTTTCAAAATTCACATCATTAATTCGATTTTCAGGATAATCAATTAATATATTATTTTCTTCTTTTATACGCCATTTATTTTTATTGATTTTAGGTCCGTAAAAAGCCATTATTTTTTTATCTAGCCCTTCAGCAATATGTAAAACTGAAGTATCTAGTGAAACTACCCAATCACATTTTTTAATTATTGATATTGAATCAAGAATTGTTTTTGATTTTTCAAAAAATAATACATTTTTATTATCAGTTCTTGCAAGTATATTATAAATTGTTTCTCTGTCGTTTGGAGAGTCGAGTATTATAATTTTATACCCTTTGTACATTTTAGTTAATCTTTTTATTATAATGAGAGCATTTTCAACGTTTATTTTTCTACCTCTTGAAGCCCCAAAAAAGTTTAAAGCAATTAATTTTTCCTTTGAATCATTTTCTTTTAAAAAGGTTTCGACATTTTTTTCAGATTCTTCAGAAATCGGTATATCATAGTTTGTATTTTTTATCTCAATATTTATACTTTTTACCATTTGTTTATAGATTTCTATCATTTTTAAAGTATTGTTTTGCTTTATGTTTTTGTTGTATATTTTATAGCCATTCTTATTGTATCCGACATTAACAGTTGCGTTTACCCTATTCAAAAGATAAACTTGCTTATATTTAAGTCCCTCTGTTGAATCAAATAGAACATCATATTTGTTTTTTCTTAATATTTTTACAACATCTCTCCATTCATGCATTTTTTTTCTATCAAGAATGTAATATTTGTCTATATTTTTACTTAATTTCAACAAATTTTCCAAAGATTTATCAGCAACAACATCAATTTTTATATTAGGATACTGCTTTTTAATTTCTCTAAAAATAAATGAACTTATTATATAATCACCAATTTTTCCATCTGTTCTTAAAAATAAAATTCGATTTATTTTTTCAGGCACTAAATTGATATCTTTTTTGTTTTTATCAAATATATGACTTAACATTTCATTTTTTTTATCAATCAGTTTATCTCTATAAGGCCTATAAAATTTCCAGTTTATTTTTTTCATTATATTATTATTCCTTGTATTGATACGTTTATTTACGTTAGTTTGAGGATAACGTATAATCCTTTGTTATAGTTAGTTTTTTAATATTTCTTCTATTTTATTATTTAACCATTTTATTGGTTCAGATAGTGAAAAATTATATGTCTGATTGTGGTTTCCAATGGTTTTTGAGATTACTTGTAGGCTATCAGCCGTTGTTTTAGGAGACCATCTGCATAAATTGTATTTATTGTTTGCGTAAAAGCTCAAAAGAGGTTTATTTAGTGAAGAAGCTATGTGGACTGCCCCTCCATCCACTCCTATTACTAAGTCAGCTGTCGCCATAAACAAAACATATTCTTTAATGTTAAATTTGTTGGATAAGGAAATGTCCAAATCTTTATTTATATAACTTATTAGTTTTTTATAATATTCTTTGCTTCCATCAGTTTTACCCATAATAATTTTCACATTTTTTATTTTATCATTTTCAATATTATTTAATAGCTCAGCAATTTCTTCTGGCTTCATTTCTCTGTCGCTTCCTTGCGGTACCAATAAAATTTTCACTTTTTTATTATTATCTTCAACTTTTTGAGAATCATATTTCCAAAATTTTTCCATTTTTACAATATCTTTTTCCAAAAGTTTAATATGCGGTTTTTGTTTTTCTATTTCAAAATATTTAGAAAATTCAGAATTTATCAAATAATCTATAATATGTGTTTCAACAGGTGGAGTACAGTCAAAATCATAATTTTTTACATTTTTTCTGTTATAATAATGTCCTTCGTCACTTTCTCCAAAAATCATTGTAATTTTGGGACTTAATACTTTTTTCCAAATCATACGCTTTGTATTTTCCTTGCTTAAAAAGTCTAGTAATACATCCCACTTTTTACGATTTTTAAGTACATCGTTCCGTTTCACAGCAATATCTATTATTTTTTCATTTTCATTGCATAATTTAGTAAATTCCAGATTTCTGTTTGTTACTACTATTCCTAGCTTTATATCAGGATACATTTTTTTTAACTGCCTTGCATAGCAAAAAGACATTAAAGTATCGCCAATAGAGTCTTTAGGATTTAAAAGTATTGATTTTATATTTTTCAAATCAATATCGCTGTGCTTTTTTTTAGTACCAAACAGCCATATTATTACTTTGGATTTTATTCCATTTACTATACTCATATGTAACCTTTCTTTACATTTTTCTAAATAGCTATTTATTTTTAGGAATTTATATTTTCAATTAATTCCTTTAGTTTTGCTTTATTGCTTTCCATTGAAAAATCATTCGCTCTCACAAGTGACAGCTTTCTATAATTTTCATATTTTTCATTTTTATTCATCAGTTCATAAACTTTTTCAACAAACGTATCTTTATCATTTAATGGAATTAGCTTTCCATATTCACTATTTTGTCCCAATATATCCTTTGGTCCCGTAGGGCAGTCATACGCCACAACAGGCGTTCCCAAAGTAAGGCTTTCCAGCAGTACAGTTGGCAATCCTTCATATTTTGCAGTATGAACAAATAATTTTGCATTTTTAAAAAATGGATATGGATTTTCAATTTGCCCCAATAATACAACATCATTTTCTAAATTATATTCTCTAATTTTTTGTTTAATTAATTCAATTTTTTCCCCATTTCCAATGAAATAAAGTTTTTCTTTTATGCCTTGCTGCTTTAATTTATAATAAATGTCAACAAGATGTTCAGGCTGCTTCTGTTCTGTCAGACGTGAAACTTGCAAGAAATAGTCCTGCTTTAAATAATTTTCATACTTTTTATCAATAGTTTCAGCTTTTTTACGAATAGCTTCTAAATCTATTGGATTGTAGACAAGTTCTACTTTATTTTTTTCCATTCCTAAAATTTCTACAAATTCATCTCTCATTGTATCACAGATTGCCAGTATCTTATCATATTTTTTATATTGTTTTTTATATTTTTCTATTTTGTCTGCACTTAGTTTCTCTCCAAAAGTAAGCGAAAAATGAATCCAGGCAAATACTGGCACTTTTATATCAAAATTATTATATTTCAATAAATTTGACGAATAATCTATAATAACATCATATTTATTTTCTTTTATTATTTTTTCAACTTTTTTTAGATAAGTCAATTTTGCCCGTAATCTATAGATTTCTTTAATAATTTTACTTTTACCGTCATAATTATTAAATAGAAATTCATAATTTACCTTTTTAGGAATTTCGTTTTCAAATAAATTATTTTCCTTATGGTTCCAAGTTATGAGCAACTCAACATCATAGTTAAGTTCCACCAAATTTTTTAAGACATTAAGTAAAACTCTTTCTTCGCCACCCATACTGAGATGTCCGTGCAGTACTAATACTTTCATTTTTTCCCCATTCTTAATTATATTAAATCCTTTTTATTTTATTTCATACATTTTTTTAAAATGTTCCAGAAAACTTCCTGCTGTATTCTGTTTTCCAGCATCAATTTTATATGTAAGCTTGTGAATATTGATTCTTTTTGTTATTTCATCCAGTTTTCCCTGTGAAAATTTATCAAACCAGACTCTTATCATTTCGTGTGTTAATGTATCTGAGACAACTTTACATTTTTTATTCTTGTAATAATTTTCGATTAACTCAGTATACAGCACTTGAAAGAAAAAGTAATTTGGAGCTAAATCGTTATGTTTCCAGAAGATTAGCAGCATATCTAGTAACACCTTCAACACTTCATTATTTTTCTTTGCAAAAATTACGCTATTTAATACTCTGACTTTCATTTCATCATTCCACGAAAAATAAAAATCATCATAATCTTCCCAGTCCTTTTTCTCTTCTAAACTAAGGCTGTCATCTCTTTGGAACATAAAATAGTCCATTTCAAAATATTCCTGCGGCAAATAGTCTGTAAGCAAGATTGTCGCATCAATCCATACTCCACCATAGTTAATTAGCAAAGCGAGTCTTATTATATCTGTAAAATGTGCAAAATTTATTTTTTTAGCTTCAAGTTTTTGTAAAATATATTCTGGTATTTCAAGATAATCGTTTATATTATTCATATCCAAGTGTATTACTGTGTAGTCCTTTTTATATTTTTGTACAGATTTATAGCTTATCTTCACTACATCAGGCAATTTTTCAAAATCCCATCCTTGTCCCCAGAACTGCCATATAATTTTTTCATTCTCAAATGATTTTTTAGGCTTAATCTGTTCTGTTTTAATACCTTTTGTAAAATATTCATTTAAAAGCTCATTCCAGTCTTCTCCAACCATTTTTTGAGTTATAAAGTAAACTCTGTTTTGGATTTTATTAAATAATTTTTTTGGCATCATTTCCTTGTATATATATTTATATGGTTTTTGCCTTAATTTTTTGTTAAGTCTATCAAGTTTTGAAATATTAAATTTATAATTATTCATCTTCTATTTTCCTTTTCTAAATATCTTTTTCTAGTCTTATTTTTTTCATCCATAAATGATTTAGTACAAATATCAATATCGCTGCAGTAATAACCATATATTTGTTATTCAGGTTAATATCAGTAATTCCTTGTATTGCCCAAGCTGCTAAGGCAGTTTTTGTTCCAATTTCAAGTGCAATTAGTCTAGAATCATAATTTTCACTATCTTTTGAAAAACTTATGCCGATTGCTTTTATAAGTATACTTATAAAGAAGATTACTAAAAAAGTAAATCCTATAATTCCAAAATCTAAAATGAATTGTAAATATGTACTATGGGTATGAACATAATAAATTTCCCATTCACTTAAATTATCAAGAAAATTTTTATACACATAATCTTTAACACCTATTTTTTCATAATATTCAAGGTTAAATACTTTTCTATCTTCTGCTTTCCAGCCAAATATGGGTTTTTGCTTAAATGCTTCTGCTCCAGTTTTCCAAAAAATTACTCTTAAATTACTGGATGGATCATTTTTATAGTTTACTATATATTGTAATCTGTTTGAGATTGAACTTGGTAATACAAAATAACCTCCAAAACATATTAAAATTCCTATTAAAATATATCTTTTTCTTATTTTGTACAAAATGTAAAAAATTGTTGGTATTAGGCAAATATAAACCATTTTAGATCTATTTACAATAACCAAAAATAGCAACAGTACTGATAAAATACCTAGGGAAATTTTAATTATTATATTCTTCTTCTTATTATTGTTTTTATAAAAAAATAAGAATGAAAGCAAAAATAAAAGTACCAAACACATAATGTTAGCAAAATCCTGAACAGTTAAAATAGCAGTAACTCTTGGATAAGAAAATCCTACTGGATGAGCCCATTCATCATAGTTTTTTATAAAATTAATGGTAGCTAAAATTGAAATTATTGTTCCACCGAATAAACATGCCTTCAAAAGATTCAAAACTTTTTTGGTGCTGCTTAAAAAATAAGCAAATGGAAAAAACAATAAAAATCTTAAAATATAATTATCCAATCGAGTGTCGATTCCACCATCAAAATGTGCTATTACAAATGGCATGAACACAAATAATAATAATATTATTGAAAATTTTATATCTATATTTTCCAAAAGTTTTTTTCTATTTTCCTTTAGAAACATACTAATAATAAATACTACTAGTAACGAAGGAATTAAAACATTATTTTCAAATTTTTCTGATAAAAACAGAGATATTCCAACTAATAAACTCAAGACATATCCCATTATATTTATAGTTACGTTAAATTTATTTTTCATATTTAATTATTTTTATCCTTTTTATATTTTTTTAATTCGTTTTATAATTTCATTATAAACTCTATCTACACTAATTAAAGGGATTCCTTTATAATAGTCTTTTTTATATTTATGCTGATTTTTAGGAATTATTACAATATTATTTTCATAAAATTCATTGTCTTCAATAACATTGCTTTTTTCAGTCCAAGGAAAAAATCCCAAAGTTCGTTTTCCTGGTCCAAAAATCCCAATTACAAACGGTTTTTCAAATCCGCTGGCAATATGAACTGGAGAGCTATCATTTCCTACAACAATATCAGCTTTTGAAATCAATGCTCCAAATTCCACAAGGTTAATTTCCCCACGAAAATCAATAACATTTTTATCCTCTGGAAAATCTAAAAGCAACTCTTTTTCAGATTTTGATCCAGTTATCCCAATAAAATAATTTTTATTTTTTTTCAATTTTTCAATAACTTCACGATATTTTTCTATCGGCCATATTTTTTCAGGTCTTTGACTTCCTGGTGCAATTAATATTAATTTTTGTTCTTGATTTTCAAAATATCCATGATTTTTCAAAATTTTATCAATTTTAACAAAATTTTCTTTTGAAGGATAAATTCTAATTGGAATTTTTTCCCCTTTGTATTCAACCAAATCAAGCAATCTTTCCACTTCATGTTTTTTCATATCATAATGAACCTTCTTATTTAGAAGAAATGAGCCTGTTGCTACATCAAATCCAACAATATTGGGAATTTTTGCTAATTTTGCAAGTAATATGGATTTTATAAATCTATGTGGTATTACAGCATAATCATATTTTTTTTGTTTCAATATTTTTAATACTCTCAAAAAACCTTTTATTCCTCTGTCTTTTCCCTTTTTATCATAAAGCAGTATTTCGTGTAAATTAGGATTATTATTTATCACACTTTGATTTGTTGGTAATGTCAAATAATCTATTTTAGAGTTCGGATACATGTACTTTAATCTTTGTATCAAAGGTGTGGATAGTACAATGTCCCCTATAAATGCAGTATGTATTATCAATATTTTCATTTATTCTCCCTTTTATAAGTACCAATTTATTTACAAAACTCCTCATAAGAAAGGATTTTTTATACACAAATTACTCAAATTCTCAAAAGATAGATTGTCAACGAATCAATATATTTAAGATTTGAGTAAAAATAGTTATAATTTTTGAATTTTCTATATACAGAGTTATTATATCATATTTTAAATAATTTTATATCATAATTTTTAAAAAAATATGTTTTTTATCGTTTATTTATTATGAGAAAAACTTTGTTTAAAAAAGATTTGAGAAAATTGAATAAAAATAAAAAACTCTCATTAAGTAGAATTAAATAATTTTTAGTTATTCTAATTATACTAATAAATGAGAGTAATAATTTTTTATTTGAATATGATTAAAAGAACTCCTGCAGCAACTGCTGATCCAATTACTCCAGCGATATTTGGTCCCATGGCGTGCATTAACAGAAAATTTTTGGGATTTTCTTCTTGTCCGAGTTTTTGTACAACTCTTGCTGCCATTGGTACTGCAGAAACTCCTGCTGATCCAATCATTGGATTTACTTTTCCGTTTGAGAGCTTATACATTATTTTTCCAAATATTACACCACCAACTGTTCCAAACGAAAATGCGATTAACCCTAAAATAATAATATTTATTGTCTTAAAACTTAAAAAAGTTTCTGCATTGGCTGTTGCTCCAACTGTCATTCCTAATACAATAGTAATACAGTAAAGCAGTGCCCCTCGTACGTGTTCAACTAAATTTGAGACAATTCCAGCTTCTTTTATAAGATTTCCAAGCATTAACATTCCAATTAACGGTGCTGATGATGGAACTAAAAGAATCACGATAATTGTTACTGCTATTGGGAAAATAATTTTTTCACGTTGGCTTACAAATCTTAGTTGTGTCATTTCTACCATTCTTTCTTTTTTTGTTGTCAAAAGTTTTATAATTGGTGGCTGAATAACAGGAACCAAAGCCATGTAGGAATAGGCTGCAATAGCAATTGAACCTAGTAAATGTGGAGCTAATTTCGTTGTGGTATAAATTGCGGTTGGTCCGTCAGCTCCACCGATAATTCCAATTGAGCCAGCTTCTTTTCCTGTAAATCCAAGTAAAATTGCTCCTATAAATGTTACAAAAATTCCAAATTGTGCAGCAGCTCCTAGTAATAAACTTTTTGGATTTGCAATAAGTGGTCCAAAGTCTGTACTTGCTCCAATTGCTAAAAATATCAACGGTGGATAAATACCTAATTTTACTCCTTGATAAAGATAGTACAAAAGTCCGCCTTTTTCCATAAGTCCCTCATTTGCTACAGCAGGTAGGTTTGCCAGTAGCATTCCAAAGGAAATTGGAAGTAGTAAATATGGTTCATATTGTTTTTTTATTGCTAGATATAATAAACTTAAAGCTATTATTATCATAATAATCTGTTTTATAGTTATCATTGATAATCCTGTTGTTCCGTAAAGAATTTTTAGTAGTTCCATTTCAAAACCATTCCTTTCCATAAGGTTTTATAGTGATACAGTATCATATTTCTATGTCTAATTTTAAGATAGATATACTATAAAATTAATTTTTATTGAATATATCAAAGAATAAATTTTAAAAATATTTTTATGATAATATTACTAAAGTATCGCCAGTGTTTACAGTACTTCCTTTTGATACTTTAATTTCAAGAATAGTTCCGTCTTTTGGTGCAACAATAGGATTTTCCATTTTCATAGCTTCTAGTATCACGACTTCATCTCCAGCTTTTACCTTTTGTCCAGTTTCTACTTTTACATCAACAATAAGACCCTGCATAGGTGCATTTATCATTTCACCGTTTTCAATGGAATTACTAACTTCATTTAGAGATGAATTATGTTCGATTTTTTTTTCTCCTGGTTCATTATTTACGTTGTTTGAAGTATTAATAGAGCCTTCTTTTTCTGAAACAGCTTCAACTTCTACTTCATAAACTTTTTCTCCAATTCTAATTTTGTACAATTTAATCATATTTGTCATACTCCTCATTTATTAAAGTTTACTTGATCTCTCTTATATTTTTTACTCTTATGTAGCAGTTTTCATTATCTCCAGCCGCTTCAATTAGAGCTGCCATCATCGCTGCCAGCATAGTTTCGTCCTTTATTTTTTCCATACTAAATTTTTTTTCATCATCAATTGTTTTTAAATCAGATTTCTTTGAGTTTTGTACAATTTGATTATCATTTCTTTTTTTATTTATAATATCCTGTTTCAATTCTTCAGAATTTGAAAAATATTTAAAAAATGATAATACAAATGAAATCAAAAATAATATAAAAAAAACAATACTCATACTTATAATGGTAATGTAAATGGCATCCCCAATTGACACAGCTGAATTTCCAAATAAAATACTTTTCATATTTTAATTTTTCCTTTCAAATTTTTAAAATTAATTTTACAATTTTTCTAAATTTTTAATAAAATTATTCTAAAATCAAATGTAAAAGTTTTAAATATTTTACTCAAACTCTGAGCTGTATGAATTTATAAGTTAAATTTTACAGAGTTTGAGCATTATTCATTTTATTTTATAATAACTGTCAAATCTTTCCTTGTGGGAAATTTTCATCTTGTTTCTTAAATGAACCATATCAGATATGATTTTTTCCTCTATATGTGTTAATTTATCCCAGTCTATTAAATGTTCTTCATCACGTGTCTTATTAATTTCTATGTCCAGTTCTGATATTTTTTCAAGTAAAGCTTTTTTGTTCCATCTGGTATTTTCGTACCATTCTGATATTTCCTTTAATTTATTTTTGAAATAATCTATATCTAAATTCATCGTTTCACCTCTCTTTATAACGGCTCAAACACCAGATTTGAGCTACATAGCCTAAACCAATACTTTAATTTTTGCTATCTCAATAAACAACTAACAAAAAATTTACTGTACCCCAAAATGTCTTAAAAAATTACATTAATATTTTGAATTTTCACCTCCTCTTTATTATCTATTCTAGTCTCTTTATCTTTTTTTTCAGAATATTTTTCTTTTAAATAACCTTTGGCAATTTGTGGAAAACACGCATAAGTCAATACATCTTCATCAGATTTTGCCAAATCTCCAATTTCAGATTTCATCGTATCATATTCATCCTTTAGTAAATCAGCAGGTCGTCCAGTAAATACCTCTTCATCTCCAACTATAGTTTTTTTAATGTTTTCATCAATTGGGACAGGTGATTTTCCATACATTCCTTTCACATAATCTTTTATTTCCTTAGGAATCATATGATATTTTTTTCCAGTTAGAATATTCATAACAGATTGTGTTCCAACCATTTGGCTCATTGGAGTTACAAGTGGTGGGTAACCTAAATCCTTTCGAACTTTTGGAATTTCACGGAGAACATCTTCATATTTATCTTCCGCCCCTTGTGATTTTAGTTGCGACAATAAGTTTGAAAGCATTCCTCCTGGTAATTGATATTCTACAATATTTGGCTCAACTCCCAAAGCCTTTGGATTTAATGTTCCGTTATCAATATATTTTTTTCTTATTGGTTTAAAATATTCAGCTACTTCCTTCAAAAGTTCTAAATTCAGTTCAGTGTCATATTCTGTTCCTTGTAAAGTTCTTACAAGTGGTTCTGTACATGGCTGTGAAGTTCCCCCGCCAAATGGAGAAATAGCAGTATCCACGATATCCACTCCTGCCTCAATAGCTTCAACTATACTCATTTCTGCAAGTCCTGCTGTAGAATGTGTATGTAATTCAAGTGGAATATTTAAAATGCTTTTTAATTCACTTACGAGAATAGAAGCTACATTTGGCAACAAAATTCCTGACATATCTTTTATTGCAATAGAATCTGCACCCATACTCTGCATTTCAAGTGCTAATTTTTTATAATATTCTATCGTATGAACGGGACTTATTGTGTAACAAATTGCAAGTTGGCTATGTCCACCGTATTTTTTTGTACTTTCTGAAGCTTTTCTAATATTTCTTGTATCATTTAAAGCATCAAATGTCCTAATAATATCAATTCCATTTTTTATCGAAAGTTCAACAAATCTATCCACAATATCATCTGCATAATGTCGATATCCCAGTACATTTTGTCCTCTTAATAACATTTGTAATTTTGTATTTTTAGCTCTTTTCCTAATTTCTCTCAATCTTTCCCAAGGATCTTCATGTAAAAATCTGATTGCCGCATCGTACGTTGCACCACCCCAGACTTCCATTGCATGATATCCGATTTTATCCATAGTTTCTATTATTGGAAGCATTTCGGCAGTAGTCATTCTTGTTGCCATAAGTGACTGATGTCCGTCCCTTAGTGATGTTTCCGTTATTTTTACTTTCCCCATAAATTCCTCCATTGTTTAGTAAACATTTAAAAATTGCTATTCAAAAAATAATGGTCCTGCATTTACAATATGTTCTGGCATATTTGGATATTTTACTGCAAAATTTTCTCTAAACATTTTAGCTAGTTTTCTTGCTGCTGCACCATATGCTTCCTTATTTGCCCAAGTGTCTATAGGGTTTAACAATTCACTTGGAACATTTGGACAATATTGTGGAATTTCCACATTGAAAATCTCATCATGTCTGTATTCTACTTCGTCTAATTCACCGTTCAATGCAGCAGTAACCATCGCTCGTGTGTATTTTAAGTTCATACGGTTTCCGACACCGTAAGGACCACCAGACCATCCTGTATTTATCAAAAATACCCTTGTGTTGTGAAGTTCTATTTTTTTACCTAGCATTTCTGCATAAACTAATGGATCTAAAGGCATAAATGGTTCTCCAAAGCAAGTTGAGAATGTAGGTTGTGGCTCTGTAATTCCACGTTCTGTTCCAGCCAGTTTAGATGTAAATCCTGTTACAAAGTGGTAGATTGCAGCATCTTTTGACAGTCTGGAAATAGGAGGTAAAACTCCGAACGCATCTGCCGTTAGAAATATTACAACACTAGGAATTCCACCAATTCCTGGAATTTGTGCATTTTTTATATGATTAATTGGGTAACCAACCCTTGTATTTTCTGTCAAACTCTTATCATAAAAGTCAAATTCACGTGTTTTAGGATTCATTACAACATTTTCCACAAGACTTCCGAATTTTATTGCATTATAAATATCAGGTTCGTGCTCTGGATCAAGATTTATACATTTTGCATAACATCCTCCTTCAAAGTTGAAAATACTGTGATCAGACCATCCGTGTTCATCGTCACCAATTAACTTACGATTAGGATCTGTTGAAAGAGTAGTTTTTCCTGTTCCTGAAAGTCCAAAAAATACAGCAGTTTGACCAGTTCGTGGATCCATATTGGCAGAACAGTGCATAGGAAGCACATCAATTTCAGGCATTACAAAATTCATTATTGAAAATACACTTTTTTTAATTTCTCCTGAATATTCTGTTCCACAAATAATACCGACTCTTGCTTCGTAATCAATAATTATTGCAGCAGACGAATTTATACCATCAATTTTAGCATTGCATTTAAAACCAGGTGCTGCAATTATTGTAAAGTCAGCATGTCCATAATCGTTTAATTCTTCTTCTGTTGGACGTATTAACAATTGATGGATAAACAAGTTTTGGCTTGCTCGTTCATTTATTATTCTAAATTTCTTTCTGCAAGCTGGATCTGCTCCCGCCA